>Ga0247712_1000004_pt1 | contig 148977 bp, 142 predicted proteins | sample 44E_DmetaG_FD_186033 | JGI IMG/M metagenome (GOLD analysis project Ga0247712, IMG submission 186033) | Soil microbial communities from hillslope of Landscape Evolution Observatory, University of Arizona, Oracle, AZ, United States - 4-4-E_D | ecosystem: Engineered > Artificial ecosystem >...
CACCTCCCCGCCGGCCCGGCCCTCCGCCCCGCTCGCGAAGCGCGCCGCTGTCCACCCCATCCCCACCCCATCCAACGTGAACTTTGTGATCTTCGCCGCCCGAACCGGCTGCGCTTGGATCCGCCGCCGGGCGCGGCCCTTGGCTAACGCCGCGCACACCATGTCGCGACACCCGCCGCTAACCGCCGGGCGGTTAAGCCGTCGGCGTGGCGTCGCTCTGACTTTAGCGAGCTCGGGCGGCGCCACACCGCGATCGCCGCGCTGCCCAGATGCGCGTCGAGCCAACGACAAGAGAACGGGAAGCCCTGCCGTCCCCTCCCTAGCCCGGCAGGGCTTCCAGTCCTCCATCGAGCCCAAAGAAGAAGCGCCGGGGGTCACCCGGCGCTCCCTTTTCATTCCTCTGCCGCCTGCTGCGTCAGCGCCGGCGGTTGAGGCTGACGTTGCGCACCCGGCCGCGATAATCGACGTCGCAGCGGAAGCTGAGGTCCGGCTGGTAGGCATAGCCGGCCGCGCCATAGGCGCCGACCCCGTACGGGCCGTAGCCGGCCATCCGGCCGCTGGTCGCCAGACCGTGGACCCGGACGGCGTTGCGGGTCGGGGTCACCTGGGTGAAGCCGACCACCTGGCCGCGCACCTGCGGAACTCCGAAGATGGCGCCGACGATCCCGGCGGGATTGCTGGTCGACTGCCGGGCGAGCCGGGCGTTGACCGCCGCGGCGCACTGCTGGGTCGCCATCTGGGTCATCTGCTGCTGGTAGTGATATTGGTTGCCGTAGGCGTAGGGCTGGGCATAGCCGTAGGGGTTGGCATAGCCATAGGCATATTGCGCCGACGCCGGGGCGGCGGCCAAGGCGGCGATCCCGGCAAGGCCGGCGCCGCCGGCGAGGATCCTGGTCATCATCGTCATGATCTGCTCCTTCCGGGCGCATGGGCGCCCCGTCGGCATAACAACGCTTGCCCCGCCGATGCCGGAGCCGCCTTCGTCGCCGGCACAAGGCAAGTCGTCGCACCAGGGTGAACCGGGGCTAAATGTTCGCTGTCCGTTCCGCCCGGCGGCGGAGCGCGGGGGGCGAGCGCTACAGCGCCCGCCACATCACCAGGGCATCGACCCGGCCGAGCGAGGGATGGTCGAACGCGTGCGGCAGCCGCCCGACCACCGCGAAGCCGAGCGATTCCCAGAGATGCACGGCGCGGGCGTTGCTGCTGACAACGAAGTTGAACTGCATGGAGGCAAAGCCGCGGGTCTTCGCCTCGGCCAGCGAGTGGAGGCACATCGCCCGGGCGATCCCGCGCCCCGCGGCGGCGGCGGCGGTGACATAGCCGCAATTGGCGACATGGGCGCCGCCCCCGGCCTGGTTGGCCTTGAGATAGTAAGTGCCGGCGATGCTCCCGTCCGAATCCTCGGCGACGAAGGTCTCGCGGTCGCTGCCGCACCAATAGCCGAGCGCCTCGGCCTCGCTCATGCCGCGGTCGAGCGCATAGGTCTCGCCGGCGCGGATCACCGGCTCGAGAATGGTCCAGATCGCCGCGGCGTCGCCGGGCCCGGCAGGGCGGATTTGCATTGCCGCCACCTACTCGCGGACGCGGCTGCCGTTCCAGTCCTGTCGCGGCGGCTTCGGAAATCCTGCCCTGGTCGCCGTCTCGATCTGGCACAGCTCCTCGCCGTTCCCGGCGCCTTGCGGATGAAGCCGGCGGCGCCAGGCGTTGTCGGCTTCAGGGAGGGGTTCATGGCTTACTACCGGCTTTATTTCTTCGACGGCGCCGGCGGCCACATCACCGGCGTTGCCGAATTTGAGGCGCACAGCGACCCGGCGGCGATCGCGGCGGCCGAAGCGACCCGCGGAATTGCGCCGATGGAGCTGTGGTGCGCGGAGCGGCCGGTGCGGCGCTGGGCGGCGCTTCCGGCGGCTGCGGTGCGCCGTGGCCGCAACGGGCCGGCGGCTTCGTCGCTGTCCGCCTGACGCCGCGGCCCCGGCGGCCCCGCAAAAAACCTCTGTCCTACAGGCCCGCTTTTGTGGCTTATGCTGGGCGATGCTGAGTCGCGCCGCTGCCCTGATCCGATTCGCACTGACCCCGCAGCGCTAAGCTCACGATTCTGGCTTCGTTGTCCGTGACATTAGCGAACTTAAGCGCGGTTCCACCGCCGCTTTCGGCGCGGCCGGGGCCGCGGGCCTGTCGCGGCGGCGAGTCCCAGCCGCTCGCCGCGGCGGCAAGCCGGCCGCCGCTGCGTCCGGCTCGGCCGGCGACCATGGCCGATATGGGTGAGGATCGCGAAATTCGCGGGGGCCGGAAATGGTAAACCCCGCCAGTTTTACCTGGCGGGGCTCCCATGCCTTTGACCCGAAGGTCTCCGGCACGGGTTCATTGATAGCGAGCGTTTCGCGTCCGTCCAGCACAATCTTCGGCGAATCGAAAGAAAGCTGTGGAAAAGTCTCACCGCGGCCGGCCCGACACGACTGGCGAAATTCGCCAACATTCGGCGGCCGCCGCCGCGCGGACGGTCCGCCTGGTCCGGCGCCTTGCCGCCAAACTGTTGCGCAAGACGCATTTTCCGGATCTGGCACGGCTCTTGCTCTGCTGCTGGCACGTCACGCCACCAGGAGTTTTCCCGCATGCAAGACCAGACACCGCCGCAGCCGTCGACCGCGGCAGAACCGCCGGCCGCGCTGCTCCTTCGCGACGACACCATCCTCGGAGTCTGCCAGGGCATCGGCGAAGACTTCGGCTTCAGCCCGACATGGCTGCGAGTCGCGTTCGCGGCGATGCTGTTCGTCCAGCCCTTGTGGACCATCGCCGCCTATTTGGCTCTCGGCCTGCTGGTCGCCGCCTCGCGGCTGCTGTTCCCCGATGGGTTCGCGGCTGCAGCGACGACCGCCCCCGCCGAGGCGATCATCGACGGCGCCATTGCCCCATCCCCCGGCGAGGCGCTAGACGATCCGCAGGGAAACCTTCCGCTCGCCGCCTGATCGGCAGTGCCGCGTTCGCCGCTTTGTAATTCCGGTGTTTTGGCTTGGCCAAGCTGAAGCGGCGCTGGATCGGGGGCGCGCGCCTTGGAAGATTGGGAACTGTCCTATTTCGAGCAATCACGGCGGCGGCGGCGGCGAAGGCAGCTCAAGCAGGCGGCGACCATGGCCGTTGCCGCCACTGCCTTCACCGCGGCTATCGCCGGGGCGCTCGCGCTCACCTTCCGCGCCATTTACTGAAGGCCGCCGGCTTAACCTCCCTCACCGAAAGCCTAACCGGCCATAAACCTCGTCTTTACGCGCTTGGGTTAGTCCTCGCCCTTAAGGCTTCGCCTCGAAGCAATTGAAGGGGACGAGGGGAATGGCGACCAACCGGGCGTTGAACCAGGGCACGCCAAGCGTAGCCGAGGCTCATCTTGCGCGGGTCGCCGACACCGGCTGCAGCCGCCATCCGCATCTTGCGGCGCTGATCGATTCGGCCGGACCGAATGCCGCTCGCGACCTCGCCGACGCCATCCACCTTCTGTGCAGCCTGCACGGCCGCCATCCCGGGGTGATCGAGATCTCCTTGTCGCTATGCCCCAAGGGCCCGGCCCAGGACTGGCTGGCCCGCGCCGCCGAGGCCTTCGAGCGCGAGCGCCTGTATCTAGTCCGACTCACCGCCGCCGTCGGCCCGCTGCCGAGCACTCCCGGTGCCGCAGAGACTCAGGCGAGCCTGCTCGCCGCCCGCCACGCGCTCGAGACGCTTGCCCGTTCGGAGCGCAATGGCTGCGCACTGGGCGCGGCCACCGCTTTGGTCGGCGACTGGTGGCCGATCCGGCGATTGCTCGACCGCGCCGCGATCCGCTCGGGAATCGAATGCCCGGCGCCGTCGCTGCCGGCCGAATCTTCGGTTGTCGCGATCATCTCCGGGCTGTCGGACAGCCCAGCCGCAGCGCGCGCCCTGGCCTTCGGAGGCGAGCAGCTGCTGCTCCAGCATCGGGCGCTGTTCGACCTGCTCGAAGCGAGGGCCTCGGCCCGCGACTGCTGGTAAGCGCCAGCCGCTTTCATTTCAGGCGTTTCAAATGGGCCCCGGCAGACCGAAGCCCATTCCCGTTGTTGCAATGTGACCACCGCTCGGCCGCAGGTGTCGCGCGGATCGCTCATGCCCGAGCATGAGCTGCGCTCGTCAATCGTCGCGGTAGGCGAGCTCGTAATTGCCCCAGCGGCGGCCCTTGATCCACAGCGGCACGAACACATTCTTGACCGGGATATGGCGCTCGCCGAGCTCCATCCGGTAGGTCGCGAGCGTTGCCGGCCGGTCGCTGGCGAGTGCGCTGCGCGTCGTGTCGTCGATCAGGATGCGCTTGTTGCGGCAGTGCGCATCATTCCAGACCGGGTCAGCGCCCTGGGGATGGCTGCGCTCGCTAAGGTGCGTCGGCAGATAGCCGTTCATGTCGCCGATGGCCGAGCCGATGATGCGCGGATCGGAAGCCTTTACCCGGTCGAGGATCGGCCGGACGTGCTTGTCGGCATGAACGCAAAAGCGGGTGTCATACTGCACCGGGTTCGAGCCTTCGACGATTTTGTAATCGCGGTCGAACACGTCATCGACGCTGCACTCGCCGTTGTCGATCGCCTGCTCGATGGTCGCCTGAATGGTCCGAGCGGCCTCCTGGGCCTTGAGGATGAAGGGCGTGTCGTCGATCTCCGCACCGGAATTGGCGAGCGTGTCGAGCATGGTGTTCGACAGCATCTCAAGGTGAGACAGCCGTTTCTGGGCGCTGACCAGCTTGGTGCCGTTATCGCGGGCGTCGCCGGCGAACTCGGAGAGGCCGGCCTTCACCCGGTCGACGCTGGTCTGGATCATGCTGGTCGAATGGGCGATGCCCTCGGTCTGGCGGTCGACCATCCCGACAATCTCGCTAACCTCGCGGACGGTGTCTGAAATCTGGCCGAAGCCCGACTGAGCCGCGCGGCTGCGCTCGACACCGGTCTTGATCTCGGTGGTCACGGCGCCCGCCTCGCGGGTCAGCTCGCCGATGGTCGAGGCGATCTGGCTGGTCGCCGAGCGCGTGTCGTGGGCGAGCTTCTTCACTTCCGCGGCGACCACCGCGAAGCTGCGGCCGGCATCGCCGGCGCGAGCCGCTTCGATGGTGGCGTTCAATGCCAGCATGTTGGTTTTGCGGGCGATGGTTTCGATGGTCGAGGAGACGGTCTGGACCTGGTTCATCGCCGAGGCGAAACCGGCCATGCGCTCGCCAAGCTGGACGACCAGCTCGGTCAGGCCCTTGAAACCCTGGATGGTGCCTTCGATCGCCTCGCGTCCGGCCTCGAGCTTGGCCTTGGCCTGCTCGGAAAGCAGCCGCGCCTCGTCGGTTGAATCGGAGACTCGCGCCTGGTCGGCGAGCAGCCGGGTCGTCACTTCCTCGAGCTGGTCGAGCATTTTCATATGATCGGAAATGCGGTCGGCGACGCCGCGCACATAGCCGGCGACATCGCTGCATTCCATCGACAGCGACCCGCAATCGCGCGCCACCGTGCGAATTGCATTCTCGGTGACTTCCTCGATCCCCTGTGTGGCCATGTGATGCCCCGCTCCCACCAAACTTGCCAGCCAGAGATAGGGGGAACGTCCTACTTCTTCGTTAACTATGAGGCTCCGTAAAGCAGGTAACGCCCGCGTTCGTCCTCCCACGACCGCTCGTCCTGGCGGGCAGCCGAGTCGAGGGCGTCGGGACCGGCTGCGGGATCATCCACCCAGTCGCGCAGCAGCGTCGACCCGTTGATGACGTCGATGGCAAGCTTGCCGAATTCATATTCGTACGGGAAGTCACGCCACAGCTCGTAGCCCGGATAGAGATTGCGGATCGCCTTGAAGGCGAGCGCCTGGAGCCGCCACGGCCTGAACGCCCGATGGTCGTAGAACGGACCCTCGGCATGGATCTGAATGCCATTGCAAAGCTTGCCGACGTGCTTGTGGAAGGTCGGCTCGAACCAGATTTCGCGAAGCGCGCAGCCTTCGAGCCATTGCGGCGCGATGGCGCGCATTTCCGCAAGCACGGCGCGAGCGTCGATATCCGGCGCGCCGAACAGTTCGAGCGGGCGAGTGGTGCCCCTGCCCTCGCTCAAGGTCGCGCCTTCGAGCATCACCGTGCCGGCATAGGCGCGCGCCATGTTGAGATTGGCGGCGTTGGGGCTCGGGTTGACCCAGATGCGCTCGTCCGGCCAGCCGAAGCCCGGGGCTTGCCCGGGCTGCCATCCTTGCATCTCGATGACGCGATACTCGACGTCGATCTTGAAGTGAGCGACGAACCATTGGCCAAGCTCGCCCAGTGTCAGCCCGTGCCGCATCGGGATGGGGCCGGCGCCCACGAAGCTTTCCCAACCTGGGCGCAGCATCAGTCCTTCGACCGGGCGCCCGGCGGGGTTGGGGCGGTCGAGCACCCACACGGCCTTGCCATGCTCGGCGGCGGCCTCGAGCACGTAGAGCAGGGTGGTGATGAAGGTGTAGATCCGGCAGCCGAGATCCTGGAGATCGACGAGAATGGTGTCGAAGGTCGACATCATCTGCCCGGTCGGCCGACGCACTTCGCCGTACAGGCTGAACACCGGAATGCCGAGCATCGGATCGGTATAATCCTCGGATTCGACCATATTGTCCTGCTTGTCGCCCTTGAGGCCGTGCTGCGGCCCGAAGGCAGCGGAAAGGCTCACGCCGGCGGCGGCGAGCGCGTCGAGGCTGTGGGTCAGGTCTGCGGTTACCGATGCCGGATGAGCGAGCAGGGCGACGCGCTTGCCTTCGAGCGGCCGGCGAAGCTCCGGCTCGGAAAGCAGCCGGTCAATTCCAAACAGGGTCATGGCCGCTGTCTAGGGAAGCTTGGCGGCGAAGCAATCGGGATGATGGAAATCCGGCTTTTGGGCATCGGGGTGCTCCAGCGCCCAACAGCTTTTCGTTCCGTCTTTCTCCTCGAGCACCGCCGCCAGGCCGAGCTTCCAGCGCGCATCGGCATCGAGCGCGATGGTCGCGCCGACCGCCCACCAGATGAGATTGTCCTCCATCCGGATGTAGGGCTCGGAAGGCACCTCGCCCGGCGCCATCCCGCTTCGGCGGCCGGTGAAATCATATGCTGCCCACTCTCCCGACGGCGCGAAATTCCATTCGCGATAGCCGTCCTCGCCGGCGATGCGCAGAAACGCCTCGAAGCAGGTCGTCTCCCACAACCGATCGGCGCGCCGCGGTTCCGTCGCCGCGGGAATGACAAAGCGCGCGGCGGGGGCGCCGATTCCGAACCAGATATTCGTCGTCGCGATACTGCCCAGCGCGCCCGAATGGTCGATATTCGCCCACACCTTGAATGGTGGGTCCGCCGGCAAGGTGGTCGGATGGGGCTCGAGGCTCAGCTGCATCGCGCCAAAATAGCAGCAGACAATTGGATGCTGAAACTCAATCCGCATGACGCTAAGCGGCAACCATGACCTACCGCTCCTCTCTCCTGAAGCTGCTCAACGAGCGCGGCTACATCCACCAGGTGACCGACGTTGAAGCGCTCGACGCGTTGGCGCAGCGGGAGGTCGTCACCGGCTATATCGGATTCGACGCGACCGCGCCGAGCCTTCATGTCGGACATCTCGTCCAGATCTTCCTCTTACGCCGCCTGCAGCAGGCTGGGCATCGGCCGATCGTGCTGATGGGCGGCGGCACCAGCAAGGTCGGCGACCCCAGCTTCAAGGCCGAGCAGCGCAAGCTCCTCGACGAGGAGGCGATCGCCGCCAATATCGCCTCGATCCGCAAAGTCTTCGGCCGCTTCCTGAGTTTCGGCGACGGACCGAGCGACGCGATCATGCTCGACAATGCCGAATGGCTCGACGAGCTGGCATACGTCCCATTCCTGCGCGAGGTCGGCCGGCATTTCTCGGTCAACCGGATGCTGACCTTCGACAGCGTCCAGCTGCGGCTCGAGCGCGAGCAATCGCTCTCCTTCCTCGAGTTCAATTACATGATCATGCAGGCCTACGATTTCCTCGAGCTCGAGCGGCGGCTCGGCTGCCGGCTGCAGCTCGGCGGGTCGGACCAGTGGGGCAATATCGTAAATGGCGTTGAGCTCTGCCGCCGCGCCGACGGCAGCGAGGTGTTCGGAGTCACCACGCCTTTGATCACCACCGCCGACGGCTCGAAGATGGGCAAGACCGAGCGCGGCGCCGTGTGGCTCAACGAGGACCAGCTGCCGGCCTACGACTATTGGCAGTTCTGGCGGAACACGCAGGACGGCGACGTCGGCCGCTTCCTCAGGCTGTTCACCGACCTGCCGCTCGATGAGATCGAGCGGCTCGAGCGGCTGGAAGGGGCCGAGATCAACGAGGCCAAGATCGTGCTCGCCAATGAGGCCACGGCGATGCTGCACGGCCGCGAGGCGGCAAACGCGGCGGCGGAAACCGCGCGCGCGACCTTCGAGCAGGGCGAGGCCGGCGAGGATTTGCCGACCCTGTCGGTCGGCGATGGCGTCAATATCGCCCATGCCCTCACCCAGCTCGGCTTCACTCCGTCGAACAAGGAAGCCAAGCGCAAGATCGCCGAAGGCGCGGTGCGGCTCGACGACAAGGTGGTGACGGATTCCGGGCTGATCGTGACCGAGGGCAAGCTCAGCCTCGGCCGCAAGAAACACGGATTACTCGTCCGCTAGCCGCGGCGGACCAGGATCACTCCGGCAAGGACCAGTACCGCGCCCATAACCTTGCCAAGGCTGACGGGGTCGCGGGTCAGGCCCATCGCGCCGATATGGTCGAGCCACAAGGCCATGGCGACCTGGCCGGCAATGCCGATGGTGATCAGCGAGGCCACCCCGATCCGGGGCGCGGCGAAGGCGGCGACGGCGACAAAGACGGCGCCGTAGAGCCCGCCGATCCAGGCATACCAGGGAAGGCCTGCGAAAGGCGCAGCGCCGGGCCGATTGCCGCTGGCTGCCCACGCAACAAGAAGGGCAACCGTTCCCACCGAAAAAGAGATGAGAGCGGCGAGAATCGCCGAGCCCCCGGACTTGGCCAGCATGGCGTTGGTCGGCGCCTGCAATGCGACCAGCCCACCGGCGATGAATACGAGCAGGATCGGAATCAATACGGCCACGACATTCTCCCTGTCAGCCGGAGCGGATCAACCCAACGGCCTGGTCGCGCTCGAAAAGATAGAGGCAGACCCGCGCCGCCTGGCCGCGAGGGCCCGCGAGCCCACCATCGCGGTCGAGCAGCAGCTGCGCATCGCTCTGCGCGACCGGCGCGAGGTCGGCGACATCCTCGGCGCTGGCGACTCGGAAGGCGACGTCGCCCGACTGGCGGGTGCCGAGGATTTCGCCGGGGCCGCGCAAGCGCAGATCCTCCTCGGCGATGCGAAAACCGTCGTTGGTCTCGCGCATCAGGGCGAGGCGGGCGCGGCCGGTTTCGCTGAGCTGCTGGCCGCGGATCAGCAGGCAGACGCTTTTGGCGCTGCCGCGGCCGACCCGGCCGCGCAGCTGGTGGAGCTGGGCAAGCCCGAACCGCTCGGCGCCCTCGACGATCATCAGCGAGGCATTGGGGACGTCCACCCCGACCTCGATGACGGTGGTCGCGACCAACACGGCCAGCTCGCCGCTGGCGAACGCCGCCATCACCGAGTCCTTTTCCGGGCCCTTCATCCGGCCGTGGACGAGGCCGACCTTGTCTTGGCCCAGGCGCAGCCTGAGCACTCTTGCGCGCTCCTCGGCAGCGGCGGCGTCCGACTTCTCGCTCTCCTCGACCAGCGGGCAAACCCAATAGGCCTGACCGCCGCCCGAGATGTGCCGCCCCAGGCCGTCGACCACTTCCGGCAAACGTTCTTCGCTGATCACCCGAGTCTCGACCGGCGACCGGCCCGGCGGCATCTCATCGATCCGGCTGACGTCCATCTCGCCATATTGGGTGAGGGTCAGCGTGCGCGGGATCGGCGTCGCGGTCATCACCAGCAGGTGTGGCGGCCGCTCGGCCTTCTGCGCGAGCAGCATGCGCTGCGAAACGCCGAAGCGGTGCTGCTCGTCGATGACGGCGAGGCCGAGCTTTCTGTAGGCGACCTTCTCCTGGAAGATGGCGTGAGTGCCGACGAGCACGTCGATTGATCCATCGGCGAGTCCGAGCAACACGCTCTCGCGCGCCCTGCCCTTCTCGCGGCCGGTGAGAATGGCGACTCGGACGCCGACGGCGTCGAGCTGCGCCAGCAGGGTCGAATGGTGCTGGCGCGCGAGGATTTCGGTCGGGGCGAGCAGCGCCGCCTGAGCTCCGCTCTCCACCGCCGCGAGCATCGCCAGCAGCGCCACCAGGGTCTTGCCCGAGCCGACGTCACCCTGGAGCAGGCGCAGCATCGGCACAGGCTGCGCCATGTCGCCGCGAATCTCCTCGATCACCCGGCGCTGGGCACCGGTCAGCTCATAGGGCAGCCGAAGCTTCGCCGTCAGCGACCCGTCTCCAGGGAGCGGCACCCCGCGCTTGCGGCGCGAATGCTGGCGAAGCAGCAGCAACGCGAGCTGGTTGGCGAAAATCTCGTCATAGGCGAGGCGCCGTCGAGCCTCGCCGGCAGCGGGATCTCGGTGCGCATCGCCAAGCGACGCTCGCCACGGCCGCCAGCCTTCGCGAACGGTGAGGCTAGACTCGATCCATTCGGGAAGCACCGGCGCGCGTTCCAGCGCCAGTGCGGCAAGCTCGCGCACCCGTTTGTTGGTCATGCCCTCGGTCAGCGGATAGACCGGCTCGCGCAGCGGCAGGTCGTCCGATTTACCGGGACCGATCACCTCCGGATGGATGATCTGCCATTCGTCGCCATATTGTTCGAGCTTGCCGGCGACTGTGCGCCTCTCGCCCATCGACAGGCTCTTCTTCGCCCAACCGGGATTGTTGAAATAGACGAGGCTGATGCTGTTGCCGCCGGCATCGGCGGCGAACACCCTGAGCGGTCCGCGGCCGGAGCGGGATTCGCGCAAGTCGAACGGTTTCAAATCGAGGATCACGTTCCTGCCGAGCAGGGCCGCACTTGCTTGCGGCGCCCGCACCCGCTCGATGACGCCGGTCGGCAGATGGTAGAGCAGGTCGACGAGGCGCGTGATTTCGAGCCGCTTCAGCAGCTTGGCAACCTGCGGTCCGACTCCCGGCAGCGCTTCCACCTCGGCGAACACGGGATTGAGGATAGCAGGGCGCATGGCCGGCTTTTAGCGGCTGATGCACAGCGGGATAGACTTCCCTTTCCCTCGCCACTGCGCTTGCCTATCTGCGCCGCCATGCAACCCGACGAAGAATTGAAGCGGCTGCACTGGCGCGCGCACCATCGCGGCACGCGCGAGGCCGACGTGATGATCGGCGGCTTCTTCGACGCCCATCATGCTGCCTGGGGCCCGGAAGAGCGCGCATGGTTCGCCCGGCTGCTGAAGGAGCAGGACGTCGACATCATGGCGTGGGCGCTCGGAACCGCCAAGCCGCCGGAGCGGTTCGCAGGATCGATGATGCACGCGATGCAGCGGCTCGATTATGTCCGGGTGGCGCGATGAGCGACCCGCAACGCGTTCTCAAGGCCCGCGAGCCGCTGACCCTCGCAGGGGTGCCGACCGGATTCCTGCCGTGGCTGGCCGCAGATCTCGCGCGGGCCGCGCACGGCACCGGCAAGGGCGGGCGCGCGGTCGTCATCACCGCTGACGAAGCGGCAATGCGCGCGCTTGCCGAGACGGTCCCCCTATTCGCTCCGGAAGTCGAAGTGCTGACCCTGCCGGCCTGGGACAGCCTGCCCTACGATCGCGCCTCCCCCGCGCTCAGGGTTATGGCCGAGCGGCTGGCGACGCTCAGCGCGCTGCAGGTGCCGCGCAAAAAACCGCAGCTGCTGGTCGCGACGGCCAACGCGGCGACGCAACGGCTGCTGACGCCGTTTCGAATCCGGCAGCTGACGCGCCGAATCGCCGTCGGCGAACGCCTCGACCGCGACGTTTTGATCGGGCAGCTGAGCGCGCTCGGCTATCAGCGAACCGACGCCGTCGCCGAGGCTGGCGAATATGCGGTTCGTGGCTCGCTGATCGACCTGTTCCCGGCCGGCGAGAGCCAGGCGCTGCGGCTCGATTTCTTCGGCGACGAAATCGAGAGCCTGCGCCGCTTCGACCCCGCTGACCAGCGCTCGACCGATCGCGCCGATGCCTTCACGTTGATGCCGGCGTCCGAAGCCTTGCTCGACGAAGCCAGCATCAAGCGCTTCCGCGCCCGCTACCGCGAGACGTTCGGGGCGACGGCGACCGGCGATCCGCTCTACCAGGCCGTATCCGACGGCCGGCGAATGAGCGGCATGGAGCATTGGCTGCCGCTGTTCGAGGACAAGCTTTCGACTTTATTCGATCACGTCGGCGAGCATGACGTGATCGTCCGCGACGGAGGCACGGACAAGGCCCTCGAAGCCCGCCGCGAAGCGATCGAGGATTATCATTCCAACCGTGTGCGGGCGCTGGCCTCCGAACCAGGAAGCTACCGCCCGCTCGAGCCGGCGAGTCTCTATCTACCCAAAGAGGATTGGGACGCCGCAGTCGCCGAGCGGCCGGTTCACCTCGCCTCGGGCTTTCCGGAACCGGAGGGGCCGCGCACTATCGCCTTCGAGGTGGAGCCGGCGCGCGATTTCGCCCCCGAGCGCGCCCAGCAGACCAACGTCTACGAAGCCGTCGCCGAGCATATCGGCAAGCTGCGCAAGGCCAGCAAAAAGGTCGTGCTCGCGAGCTATACGAAGGGCGCTCGCGAGCGGCTTTCAGCATTGCTCGCCGATCACGGCGTGAAATCTCAGAAGCTGGTCGACAGCTGGCAGGAGGCGCTGGGATCCAAGACCCAACCGGTGCTGATGGTGCTGCCGCTCGAGCACGGTTTCACAACCAGCGAAGTCGCCGTCCTCACCGAGCAGGACATGCTCGGCGACCGGCTGGTTCGCCGCCGCCGCAAGCGCAAGGGCGCGGCCGCTTTCTTTTCGGAACTGGCAACGCTGTCGCCGGGCGATCTCGTCGTCCATGCGGACCATGGGATCGGCCGCTACGAGGGGCTGACCCAGATCCCGGTCAGCAAGACCCCGCACGATTGCGTCGCTCTCGAATATGCGGGCGGCAACCGCCTCTATGTGCCGGTCGAGAATATCGAGCTGCTGTCGCGCTACGGCAGCGAGAGCGAGGGCGTCGCGCTCGACAGGCTCGGCGGCGAGGCATGGCAGCGCCGCAAGTCGCGGATGAAGGAGCGAATTCGCGAAATCGCCGGCGAGCTGATCAAGACTGCGGCAATCCGCGCGACCCGCGCGGGGGCGGTCGCCGGCCCCGACGCCGCCTACCCGCAGTTCGTCGACCGCTTCCCTTACGAGGAAACCGACGACCAGGACCGAGCGATCGAAGACGTTCTCGCCGACCTGGAATCAGGCAAACCGATGGACCGGCTGGTGTGCGGCGACGTCGGCTTCGGCAAGACCGAGGTCGCGCTTCGCGCCGCTTTCGTCGTGGCCATGTCCGGAATGCAGGTGGCGCTGATCTGCCCGACCACCCTGCTTGCGCGCCAGCATTACAGCAATTTCAGCGAGCGGCTGCAGGGCTTCCCGATCAACGTCGGACGATTGTCGCGTCTGGTTCCGACGGCAGAGGCGAAGAAGACCAAGGAAGGACTCGAAAAGGGTCAGGTCGATATCGTCATCGGAACCCACGCGCTTCTCGCCAAAGGTTTGAAGTTCAAGAAGCTAGGGCTCGTCATTGTCGACGAGGAGCAGCATTTCGGAGTGGCTCACAAGGAAAGGCTGAAGGCGCTGAAGGCGGATGTCCACGTCCTCACTTTGACGGCAACGCCGATCCCGCGAACGCTGCAAATGGCGATGTCGGGCCTCCGCGACCTATCCGTCATCCAAACGCCGCCGGTCGACCGGCTGGCGATCCGCACCTACGTCACGCCGTGGGACCCCGTGGTGGTGCGCGAAGCGCTGCTTCGCGAGCATTTCCGGGGCGGCCAGAGCTTCTTCGTCGTGCCGCGCGTCGCCGACTTGCCGGACATCGAGGAATGGCTCCGCGAGCAGGTGCCGGAGGTCAAGGTCGTCACAGCCCACGGGCAAATGAGCGCAACCGATGTCGAGAAGCGGATGAGCGCCTTCTACGATCGCAAATATGACGTGCTCCTGTCGACGACGATCGTCGAGAGCGGGCTCGATATCCCCAGTGCCAACACGCTGATCGTCCACCGCGCCGACCGCTTCGGGCTTGCCCAGCTCTACCAGTTGCGGGGGCGGGTCGGCCGGGCGAAGGCGCGCGCATATGCCTATCTGACCACCCCCGCCGACCGCTCGATCACCGAAGCGGCCGAAAAGCGCCTGCACGTTCTCGCCGATCTCGACAGCCTCGGCGCCGGATTCCAGCTCGCCAGTCACGACCTCGACATCCGCGGCGCCGGCAATCTGCTCGGCGACGAGCAATCGGGCCACATCAAGGAGGTCGGCTTCGAGCTCTATCAGTCGATGCTCGAGGAGGCGATCCTCGAGCAGAAAGCCGGAGGCGTGCCGCGGCGCGAGGAATTCTCGCCACAGATCAGCATCGACGCGCCGATCCTCATCCCCGAACATTATGTCCCGGACCTCGACCTGCGCATGGGCCTCTATCGGAGGATGGGCGAGCTCGAAGACCGCGCCGCGGTCGACGAATTCGCCGCCGAGCTGATCGACCGCTTCGGCGCGCTTCCCGACGAGACGGCGAATTTGCTGAGGATCGTCGAGACGAAGCTCCACTGCAAGACGGCCTGCGTCGCCAAGCTCGACATCGGGCCAAAGGGGGCTCTCGTCACGTTCATCGACGATGGCTTCCCGGACCTCGGCGCCCTGCTTGCCTACGTCGAGCGATTGAAGGGCGCGGCGAGGTTGCGGCCCGACAGCAAGATGACCGTGTCGCGCGACTGGCCGACGGCCGAGGCCCGACTCAACGGCGCCCTGCAGCTGTCCCGGGGGCTGGCTCGGGTCGCGCTCAGCGGCGAGTCGGCGAGGAAAGCCGCTTAGGCGACTTCTGCTATCTTCGAAGCGCCGACAAAGCGGGCGAGCTCGGCCTCATCGAGCGCGCCTGCGCCGAGGAAGCCCTGATAGAGGTCGCAGCCCCAGTCGGCGAGCAGGGCCAGCTGCCCGGTGCTCTCGACCCCTTCGACGATGACAGCGAGTCCGAGCTCTCGGGCAAGCCGGATCATCGCCTTGACGACGATCCGGTCACGGCTGCCGCCGACGATGTCGGCAACCAGGCCGCGGTCGATCTTGAGCGCATCGAGCGGCAACGAGGTCAGGTAAGCAAGGCTCGCGTATCCCGTCCCAAAATCGTCGACGGCGATGCGGATTCCGCTCGAGCGCAGCCGCGCCAGCCGCTCGGAAGCAGCCGCTCGGTCGACCAGCAGCGCGCTTTCGGTAATCTCCACCGTGATCCGTGCCGGGTCGATCCCGACCTCGGCCGCCTGCTCGAGCAGCCAATCGTCATAGCCCGGGCGGGCAAGATCCTCGGCGAGCAGGTTAATCGACAGGTTGAGGCTCTTGAGCGATCCTTCCCAGGCGGCCGCCGTACGAAGCGCCTTGCGCTGGACGAGGCGCGACAGCCGCTCCGACAGGCCGCCGGCGGCGGCACGTGTGAACAGTTGCTCGGGCGAGGCGCAGCCGTCCCAGCGCGCGAGGGCCTCGGCACCGACGACCTCACCGGTTGCGGGAATGATCTGCGGCTGGAACAGCACGGAAATCGCCTCGCGGGCGATCACTGCCTCGAGAACGAGGTCGCGGCGCGGGCGTGCAGGCGCCGGATCGACCCGTCTTTCAGGCTGATCCGACGCCCGCTGCCCCCAACCGAATGCGCTACGCAACGTGAACATGAAGGGGGTGCTAACGCCTGCCGGCCCGCGCAGGAACCGGACGTTCGGCGGCCGCCCCACATCGGGACAGTGGCGCGGTAGGCGAAAATCCTTATGTTCCGAAGCGAGAACAAGGGAGAGACGGCTTGGCGGCGGACTCCGGAGTGAGAAGAAGCAGCGGCAAGATCGATCTCGCCGGCCGCGGCATCGGGCTGCTCTGCTCCCACACCGATAACGCCAAAGCAGGGGGAGCCTTGCTCCGCCGCCGCTACCATTGGGCCGAAACCGATGAAGCCCAAATTCTCGTTGCGCTCGGGGGTGACGGCTTCATGCTTCAGACGCTTCATCGGATGCTCGACAGCGGCAACCCCAAGCCGGTGTTCGGTATGAACCGCGGCACCGTCGGCTTCCTGATGAACGAGTGGCGGCTCGATCGCTTCGATGAGCGGATCGCGCAGGCCAAGGCGATTCGAGTGGCGCCGCTTGTCATGGAAGCCGAAACCGTCGCCGGCGACATCTTTACCCATGCCGCGATCAACGAGGTCTCGCTGCTGCGCGAAACCCGTCAGACGGCGAAGATCGAAGTCTCGGTCAACGGCCGAGTGGCGATGCCCGAGCTCGCCTGCGACGGAGTGCTGGTCGCGACCCCGGCGGGATCGACCGCATACAACCTTTCAGCCGGCGGGCCGATCCTGCCGCTCCAGGCGAAGATGCTCGCGCTGACCCCAATCAGCCCGTTCCGGCCGCGCCGCTGGTCGGGAGCAATCCTTCCTGACGACACTGCCGTGCGTTTCCGGATCCTCGAAGCCGAGAACCGGCCGGTCTCCGCCGTCGCCGACCAGGTCGAGGTGCGCGACATCGCCGAGGTCAACGTCATGCTCGACCGTGAGCGCTCGCTGACCCTGCTGTTCGATCCGGAGCATGCGCTCGACGAGCGCATCGCCATGGAACAGTTCATCACCTAGTCCGGCCCCCCTGGCTTGCCGGGGGCAATCCGAGCACAGGACTACTTGCCTTTGGCCGAAGTCGCGCTATCTAGCCCGCCTGCCCCGCGGCACGGCTGCCGGGCTGCTCCCCGGTAGCTCAGCGGTAGAGCGTTCGACTGTTAATCGAATGGTCGCCTGTTCGAATCAGGCCCGGGGAGCCATTTCTTCAGCCTTCGAGCGCCGCCATCAGGCTGGCGTTGCCGCCGGCGGCGGTGGTGTCGATGCAAGTCACCCGTTCGGTGGCGAAGCGGGCGACATAATGCGGCCCGCCGGCTTTCGGCCCGGTGCCGCTGAGCCCCTCACCGCCGAATGGCTGGCTTTCGACCACCGCGCCGATCTGGTTGCGATTGACGTAGAAATTGCCGACGCGGGCGCGCTGCTCGACGAACTCGCGGGTGGTGTCGATCCGGCTCTGGAGCCCGAGCGTGAGCCCGTAGCCGGTGGAATTGATGTCCTCGATGACCCTGCCGAGCTCATCGTTGGAGAAGCGGACAACATGCAGAATCGGCCCGAAATTCTCGCGATTCAGCTGACTTAACGAAGATATTTCATACATCGCCGGAGCAACAAAGCTGCCGTGCGAGGCCTCGTTCGGCTGCGGCGGGCGACAGATGCGCGTGGCGTTGGCATCCAGCCAGTCCAGATGCTCGTCGAGCGCCTGTTTGGCCTCATCATCGATGACCGGTCCGACGTCGGTGGCGAGGTCGCGCGGATCGCCGACCTTGAGCGCCCGCATCGCCCCCGAAATCATCTCGACCATCCCGTCGGCGACGTCGTCCTGGACGAACAGCACCCGGCAGGCGGAGCAGCGCTGGCCGGCGCTCTGGAAGGCCGAGGAGACGACGTCGCGGGTGACCTGCTCGGGCAAAGCCGAGCTGTCGACGATCATCGCGTTCTGGCCTCCGGTTTCGGCGATGAAGGGAATGATCGGTCCATCGCGCGCCGCGAGCGTGCGGTTGATCGCCCTCGCCACCTCAGTCGAGCCGGTGAAGGCGACGCCCGCAATGTCGGGATGAGCCGTCAGCGCCGCGCCGACCCGTCCGTCGCCGGGAGCGAGCTGAACGACATCGCGGGAGAACCCCGCCTGATGCATGAGCTCGACCGCGACCGCGCCGACTAGCGGTGTCTGCTCGGCGGGCTTGGCGATCGCCGTATTGCCGGCGGCTAGCGCGGCGGCGACCGGGCCGATGAAGATCGCCAGCGGAAAATTCCACGGCGAGATGCAGGCGAACACTCCGCGGCCGTGCAGGCGGAGCTCGTTCTGTTCCCCGGTCGGGCCGGGCAGCGGCAGCGGCCGGCTGAACTGGCGGCGCGCCTCCGATGCGTAATAGCGGAGGAAATCGACGGCCTCGCGGACCTCGAGCACTGCGTCGGGGAGCGTCTTGCCGCCCTCACGGATGCAGAGCGAGAAGAATTCCTCGCGATGCTGCTCGAACAGGTCGGCGGCGCGGTCGAGCAACCGGGCCCGCTTTTCGCCGCCGAGCGCGTCCCATTCGGGCTGTGCCGCCGCGGCTGCACGCACCATCCGGTCGACGTCGGCCCCGGTCGCCTCGACGACGGTGCCGACAATGACCCGCCGGTCGTGCGGAGAGCTGGCGGGCCGCCCCTTGCCTTCGCCGCCCTTGCCCGGCGCCGCGGTCCAGCTGCGGCTTTCGAGGGCCTTCAACCGGTCGAGCAGCGGCTCGCGCACGAGCGGGTCCGAGAGATCGACCCCGGCGCTGTTGCGCCGCTGCGGGCCGAAAATGTCGCGCGGCAGGGCAATCGCCGGGTTGCGCTTGGGCTCGAGCCGCTCGAGCTCGGCGACCGGATCGCGGACCAGGTCGTCCAGCGAGACGTGATCGTCGGCGATTCGGTTGACGAAGGACGAGTTGGCCCCGTTCTCGAGGAGCCGACGGACCAGATAGGCCAGCAAATCCTTGTGGGAGCCGACCGGCGCATAAATGCGTACCGGCGTCCGCGGATCGCCGATCCCTTCCTCGAGCCGGGCCAGCTCCTCGTACAACCCCTCGCCCATGCCGTGCAGCCGCTGGAACTCGAACGGGGTGCGGCCGGCCAGTGCCTTCACCTGACCAATGGTGTTCGCATTGTGGGTTGCGAACGCCGAATAGATGACGTCGCTCCCCGCCAGCAGGACTTTCGCGCAGGCGAGATAGGAGACGTCCGTGGTGACCTTTCGGGTAAACACCGGATAGTCCGAAAGGCCGGCAACTTGCGCCGCCTTGATCTCGGTGTCCCAATAGGCGCCCTTGACCAGGCGGACCATCAGCTTGCGGCGGTGCGCGCGAGCAAGCTCGACCAGCCATCTACAGAGCGGCACGGCGCGCTTCTGATAGGCCTGGACGGCGATTCCGAAGCCGCCCCAGCCGCCCGCGAACAGAGCATCGTCGGCGATCAGGGCCTCGAACAGGTCGAGCGACAGCTCGAGCCTGTCGGCCTCCTCGGCATCGATGGTGAAATGGATGTCGGCGGCGCTGGCCTTGAGCGCAAGCTCGCGGAGCACCGGCAGGATCGCAGCCTTGGCCTCGCCGGCATGACTCCATTCGTAGCGCGGGTGGAGCGCCGAAAGCTTCACGGATATTCCGGCAGATCGCTCAACTCCGCCGCTGGCCTCGCGCTTCAGTCGGTCAAGAGCGTGCGCATAGGCTTGCGCATAGCGACTCGCGTCCTCGTGGGTTCGCGCCGCCTCCCCGAGCATGTCGAAGCTGTGGGTGAGGCCCTGGGCGCGCTCGGGGGCGCCCCGGCGAAGCGCCTCATCGATGGTGCGGCCGAAGACGAAGTTGCGGCCGAGGATCTTCATCGCTTCGCGGACGGCGGTGCGGACGACGGGCTCGCCAAGCCGGCCGACGGCGCGGCCGAGGGCCGAACGCCAATTGGCCGAGCGATCATGAGCGCCTTCGAGCACCTTGCCGGTCAGCAGCAGCGAAAAGGTCGCGGCGTTGACGAAGGCGGAATCGGACTCGCCCAGCTTGTCCGCCCAGTCGGGGCCGGCGAGCTTGTCGGCGATCAGCTCGTCGGCGGTGTGCGCGTCGGGGATCCGAAGCAAGGCCTCGGCCAGGCACATGAGGGCAATGCCCTCGTCCGAGCCGAGGTCGTAGGCGTGCAGGAAAGCGTCGAGACCGGAGGGCTTTTGCGCCCGAACGCCCTTGACCAAAGTCTTCGCGATCACCGTCGCTTCGCCGAGCGCCGCGGTCTCCAGCCGCGCCTCAGCGATCCGCTCGGCAGCGAGCCTGTCCTCGTCCTGGCGATAGGCGGTTCGGAAGCCGCTACGGTCGATCGGCGGCACGGCCGTTGCGCCCGAGCTCAGGCGACCTGCCCGTGACAATGCTTGTACTTCCGCCCAGACCCGCAGGGGCAAGGCGCGTTGCGACTGACCGGCGCTTGCTTGACCTCGCCGTCGTCGCTCGCAAGCTCGGGGCGCGGAATGGCCATCGGCGGCAAGTTCGACAGGATCGAGCCGGTCGCGGCGTCGATGTCGGCGGTGTCGTCGTCGCCGGTAAAGGGGTCGATGTGCTGGGTAATGAAGTCGGGGAGAACCGGCGGAGGCAGCGGTTGCTCGACCTGGACCTGCGCGCGCATCAGGATCCTGGTGACGTCCTCGCGAATGGATACGAGCAGCCGCTCGAACAGCAGAAAGGCCTCCTGCTTATATTCGTCGATCGGCTTCTTCTGTGCGTAGCTGCGCAGGTGGATGACCGCGCGGAGCGCGTCCAGCGTGGCCAGATGCTCCTTCCAGAAATGATCGAGAGTTTGCAGGAGGACGCTTTTCTCGACCTCCTTCCAGCGCTCGAGTTCGACCTCGCTGAGCTTGTCTTCCATCACTTGGTCCGCCTGGGCCTGCAGACGGTCGATGATGATCTCCTGCTCGACGGTCTCTTCCTGCAGCCAGTCCTCGATCGGCAACTGCAACCCGAAGATGGTGTCGATGCTCTCCTTGAGGCCGTCGACGTCCCACTGCTCGGGATAGGTTCCCTCAGGGCAATGCGCCCAGACGATCGACGTCGCAGTCTCGCTGCGCATGTCGGTGATGACATCGCTGACGCTCTCGGCATCCATGATGTCGGCGCGCTGCTCGTAGATGACCTTGCGCTGGTCGTTCATCACGTCGTCATATTCCACGACCTGCTTGCGGATGTCGTAGTTGCGGGCTTCGACCTTCTTCTGAGCGGTCTCGATCGCCTTGGAGATCCACGGGGAGACAATGGCCTCGCCATCCTCGAGGTTCTTGTTCATCAGCCGGGCGAACATGGTCTGCGGACCGAAGATGCGCAGCAGATCGTCGTCGAGGCTCAAGTAGAAACGCGACAGGCCGGGGTCGCCCTGGCGGCCTGAGCGGCCGCGCAGCTGATTGTCGATGCGCCGGCTTTCGTGGCGCTCGGTGCCGAGCACGAACAGGCCGCCGGCGTCGAGGACCCGCTGCCGTTCCTCCGCGACCTCCTTGCGGATGCGCTCAACGGCGCGGTCGCGTTCAGGCCCTTCCTCGATGTCGCCGAGCTCGTCCTCGATCCGGAAATCGACGTTGCCGCCGAGCTGAATGTCGGTGCCACGGCCGGCCATGTTGGTGGCGATCGTCACTGCGCCCAGGCGGCCGGCCTGGGCGACGATGTGGGCCTCCTGCTCGTGGAAACGCGCATTGAGCACCGAATGGCGAATGCCCTCGCGCTTCAGATGTTCGGACAGCATCTCCGACTTTTCGATCGACACGGTGCCGACTAGCACCGGCTGGCCCTTGTCCTGCCGAGCCTTGATCTCCGTGGCGATCGCCGCGAACTTGTCGGTGATGTTCTTGTAGAACTCGTCGTCTTCGTCGATCCGCTGGACCGGCACGTTGGTCGGGATCGAAACGACGTTCATCTTGTAGATGTCGAAGAACTCGGGTGCCTCGGTCGCAGCGGTACCGGTCATCCCGGAGAGCTTCGGATACATTCGGAAATAATTCTGGAAGGTGATCGAGGCGAGGGTCTGGTTCTCGGGCTCGATATCGACGCCCTCCTTGGCCTCGACCGCCTGGTGAAGGCCGTCGGACCAGCGGCGGCCCTCCATCATCCGGCCGGTGAACTCGTCGATGATGACGACCTTGCCGTCCTTGACGATGTAGTCGATGTCCCGCTTGAACATGACGTTGGCCTTGAGGGCCTGGTTCAAGTGGTGGACGACCTGGGTGTTGGCGATGTCATAGAGGTTGCGGCCCTCGATCAGACCGGCCTCCTCCAGCATCCGCTCCGCCTTTTCGGTCCCGTCCTCGGTGAGAACGACGCTCTTCTGCTTTTCGTCCTTCTCGTAATCGCCGGTCTCGAGCGTCTTCACCAGCCTGTCGACAGAGATGTAGAGGTCGGACTTGTCGTCGGTCGGGCCGGAAATGATCAGCGGCGTCCGCGCCTCGTCGATCAGGATCGAGTCCACCTCGTCGACGATGGCGAAATTGAACGGGCGCTGGACCATCGCCGCGCGCGAATATTTCATATTGTCGCGGAGATAGTCGAAGCCGAGCTCATTGTTGGTCGCGTAGGTGATGTCGCTATTATAGGCGTCGCGCCGCTGCTGGTCGGTGAGGTTGGGAATGATTACCCCGACCGTCATCCCCAGGAAGCGATAGATTTGCCCCATCCATTCGGCATCGCGTCGGGCGAGATAGTCGTTGACGGTGACGACATGGACGCCCTTGCCGGGAAGCGCGTTGAGATAGACCGCCAGCGTCGCCACCAGCGTCTTGCCCTCGCCCGTCTTCATCTCGGCGATTTCGCCGCGGTGGAGCGCGATGCCGCCGATCATCTGGACGTCGTAATGCCGCTGGCCGAGGGTTCGCTTCGCCGCCTCGCGAACGGTGGCAAAAGCTTCGGGGAGCAGATCATCGAGCTTGGTGCCGTCGGCCAGCCGACGCCGGAAGATGGCGGTCTGACCGCGAAGCTCCTCGTCGGTCATCGCGGATATGGTCGGCTCGAAGCCGTTGATCGTCTCGACGATCTTGCCGAGGCTCCGCACATAGCGGTCGTTTGCCGATCCGAAGATGCTCTTGGCCAGTGCGGCGAACATGGAAATCCCTTAAAGGCCGGGCGGCGCGTTCAGAGCAGCGAAGGCCGCTGCGCTCCGGGCAAATTACGTGGGCCGCGATGTAGGCAGCGCCCCTAGACTAGTCAATTCGAGGAGGGCCATGACCAACTGGACGGGCGGATGCATGTGCGGTGCCGTCCGCTACATGCTCCTTAGCGATGCCTTTGATTGCGGCTGGTGTCATTGCCGCACCTGCCAGCTGAGCAGCGGCGCTCCGGCAATGGTCTTCGCCAGCGTTGCCGCCGGCGACCTGCACTGGACGGCCGGCGGCGAGGCGGTGCGCACGGTGAAGAGTTCGAGCTTCGGGCACCGCGCGTTCTGCGGCCGGTGCGGGACTCCGCTTTACATGCGGGTCGACCATCAGCCGGAGACGATCGATTTCAGCGTCGCGACGCTGGACGACCCATCGCTCATCGCTCCGCAGTTCCACATCTTCTGGGGATCGCGTGTCGCCTGGTTCGATCCGGGCGACGATTTGCCGCGCCACGACCAGTTCAGGCCAGGCACAAGGGGACTTCCGGGAACGGAGCTGCCGGTTTCCTAGAGGTTACCCTCGAGCCATTGCTGGATCTGGCCGCGAGGCGCGGCGCCGACCTTCTGGGCGACCGGCTGGCCGTCCTTGAACAGCAGCATGGTCGGGATTCCGCGCACGCCGTAACGGCCGGGAGTGTCCGGATTCTCGTCGATGTTGAGCTTAGCGATCGTGACCTTTTCGCCGAGGTCGTTGGCGATTTCCTCCAGCGCCGGAGCGATCATCCGGCACGGGCCGCACCATTCGGCCCAGAAATCGACAAGGACCGGCGTGTCCGCACCCAAGACGTCGGATGAAAAGCTGTCGTCGGTGACGGTCTTGATCGCCATTGCGGGAAGCCTCCTCAGAGTCGCGTAGGCGCCATATGGAGACACTGGCCGCCTCTCTCAACCGGGAAGTTCGATGAGTTGCGGTCCGCCGGTGTAGAGAAGCGCCGCGCTGATGGCCCGGCCGGGGAAGATGACCTGAAGGGCCTCGCGATAGGCCTCCATCTGCGCGCGATGATAAGCCGGAACGTCGCTTGCGCCCGAAGGCGCACGGCCTGTCTTGAAGTCGATCACTGACACTCTGTCGTTCTCGACGAGCAGACGGTCGACCGTACCGGCGATGACCCGCCCATCCGGCAAGGAGGCGGCGATCGGCGCCTCCCCGAGCGAACCCGGGCCGAACAGGGGGGCATAACCGGGATCGCCGAGGATGCCACAGACCAGTGACGCGATCTCCTGACGCTCGAGCGGGTCGGCGACGCCGGCCGATCGCCCAAGCCAGCGCAGCGCGGCTTCGGATCGAAGCTGGGGGTCGACGCCGGGCAGCCGCTCGAACAATTGATGGATGAGCGTTCCGCGGCGGGCGGCCGCGCGCATCGCGTCATTGGGCGGAGGTGCAGCCTCCCGATCCTCGGCGATCGCCGAGGGTGCGAGCGGTCGCGGCGGCCGGGCCTCGGGGGGTGCCGGCGAAGATGCCCATGGCGGCAATTGCGGTCGCGGCTGCCCTGGCCGCTGCAGCTTCGGCTTCTCCGGCCGAACGGCAACGCCGCCGTCGTAGCGAAGAACCCTGCCCCAGTGCTCATGCTCTTGCCATTCCGCGCCAAGCGAGAATAGCGCCCGCTCGACCCGCACGTGCCAGCAATCGTCGACGGTGCGGTTGCGGGCGGTGCCGGCGATGATCAGCCGCTCGATCGCTCGGGTCATCCCGACATAGAGCAGCCGCCAGTGCTCCTGCAGATCGTGCAACTCCTCGCTCGCCATCAGAGTCGCGAATGGTTCGACCGCCTCTTTCTTCGAGGGCCTGAGCACCGGCACTTTCTGGCCAGCTACCGGGATATCGAGCGGTGGATTGCGTCGGCCGAGCTGCTTCGGGTCGGCGGTGGCATCGGCGAGGATCACGACCGGCGCCTCCAGCCCCTTGGCGCCGTGAACGGTCATCACCCGGACGGCACCGCCCGACGCCGACGGGTCCCGCTGCACCTCGACCTCGCCGCGCGCGAACCAGGCGAGGAAGCGGTCGAGCGAGGGAATCTCGTTGCGTTCGAACTCCAGGGCGCTCGACAGAAGCTCGTCGATCGGGTCGCGGGCGGCGAGGCCGAGCCGCGAATAGAGCCGGCTGCGGCCGCCGAGCGGCCCGGACAGGATCGTTTCGAGGAACCGGTGCGGAGTCGTGTAGTCGGCCATCGCCAGTAGAGAACCGAGCTTCTCCCGAGCTTCGGCGAAATCGGCCCGCTCGGCCGAGCGGTCGACGAGGCAGCGCCAGAGGGCTTTCTTGTCGCGGCAATAGGCCAGGTCGAACAGCTGCTCCTGGCTCCAGCCGATCAGCGGCGACACCAGCAGATTGGCGAGGTTCAGGTCGTCGCGCGGCTGGACGGCGAAGCCGACCGCCGCGAGAAGGTCGCGAACCGCAAACGGCTTCGACAAATGCAGGCGGTCGATCCCGGCGACGGGGACGCCAAGCGAAAAGAGACGGGCGACGAGCAGCGAAGCGAGCTCCCCGCGGCTGCGAACGAGAATGAGGATGTCACCGGCGGTCAGCGGCCGCCGGGTCGAAGCCAGCACCGGCCCATCGTCAAGCCAGTCGCGCACTTGCCGGGCGAGCCGTTCGGCATAAAGGCGTTCCTTTTCGTCGAGCCAGCCTTCCTCGCCGGCATCCTCGTCTTCGTCACCCGCCACCTCGATGGCGAACGGCGGCCAGAGCTCGACGGTGCCCGGCTTGCCCCGGTTGGTTTTGAAGGCGACGTGGGGCGGCGGCGGATCGGGCAGACCCATCGCCTCGTAACCGACCTCGTGAATGACAGCATCGACGGCGTCGAGCACCGGCTGGTTGGAACGGAAGCTCGCAGAAATCGACAGGTCGCGGAATTCCAGCGCCCGGCGCTCGCCTTCAGCCTCGGCTTCTGCAGCAAGCAAGGCAGCGGCATTGGCGCCAACCCAATTGCGGGCGAGGTCGAATTCGCGCGGATCGGTCCCCTGAAAACCGAAGATCGCCTGCTTGAAATCGCCGACCATGAAGATGGTCCGGTGGCGCCCTTCCGCTTCGCTGGAACCGCTGAAGAATTCGCCGGCAAGCGCCTGGACAATTTCCCACTGGGCGGCGTTGCTGTCCTGCGCCTCGTCGACGAGGATGTGGTCGGTCCGCCGGTCGAGCTTGTAGCGCACCCAGTCGCTCATTCCGGGCTGATTGAGCAGCCGGCGGCACCACGCGATCAGATCGTCAAAGTCGGCGACCGCGGCGCTTCGCTTGGCCCGGACGTAGGCGTCGGCGAAGGCCTGGCCGGCGCGCAGCCCGGCCGCCATGTCGGCGGAAAGCTTTGTTCCCCTCTGAAGCTGCAGAAGCTTGCCGATTGTTTCCGCCAGCCCTTCCGAGTGCCGCTCATAATCCGGGTCGGCACGGACCAGCCCTGCGGAAACCTTGCGCAGGCCGCCGCTGCCGGTGAAGACGACGAGGGCGAGATCGGGGAGCGCTGCGGCCCGCGCCGCCGGCTCCATAGCTAGCCATCGCTCGACGTCGTCGACCGCCTTCCGCCCGGTCGCCGTCCCCCATTTGCGGTTCGCTTCTGCGATCGCCCGCAACAGATCGCAGTCGAACCGATCGTCAGCACAATTCTGCGCGAGAAGCTCTTCGACCGATCCTTCCGGGACACCGAGCATTTCGCGAAGCGCCGGCTCGATTGACTCCGCAGGGCCGAGCGCTGCCAGCGCTTCGTGCCGTCTGGCGCACAGGGTCAGATAATCGACAGCAGGCCCTTCGCCGAGACGCAGGCTGAGGCACTGGACGTCGCCGATCAGCCCTTCATTGCCGCTCGCCTCCGCCTCGGCCAGCAGCTCGGCGAGAGTCCGCCGCACCAATTCCTGCTCGGCGCGCCCCTCGACCGGCTGAAAGCCCGGAGCAATGCCCGCTTCCGCCGGGAAGCTGGCGAGCAAGGCTTGGGCGAAGCTGTGAATGGTCTGGATCCGAAGACCGCCCGGCGCGTCGAGCACTCGAGCGAAAAGCCGCCGTGCGCGCTGCAGCGCGTTAGGGTCCGTCGCCTCGCCAAGCGCAAACAGTTCCTTGCGCAGGTCGGCATCCTTCATCCGAACCCACGCCGCGAGACGGGCCCCGATCCGGTTGACCATCTCGGCCGCGCCGGCCTTGGTGTAGGTGAGGCACAGGATATTCTCCGGCGCCACGTCGTCGAGCAGCAGCCGCAGCACCCGGGCCGTCAGCACATGGGTCTTGCCGGTGCCGGCGGAGGCCGACAAGGCCGCATGGACGTGGGGGTCGGCGGCTTTCGCCTGCTCGTCGCCGAGCGCCTTGAGAAGCTTCACGCGCTGCCGCATCAGCGTCCCCCTCGAGCGGCTGCCGCTTCCCAAGCGGCTGTCCAGCCCATAGATGAGGCAGGTTCAACCCGCTTCAGGACAACGGCATGAGCGACGACGAGAAGGACAAGGGCGACGAGCAGCGTCGGGCCAAGCTGGTCAAGGCAGGAGTCGCGGTCGGCATCGGCTCGGCGGCGATCGTTGCCGCTTTGCTCTACGCGTCGAAGGTCAAGAAACCGAAGGGCAAGTAGGTCGCCGGTCACTCGCGGCCGTACCATTCTTCCAGCCGCATCAGCTGATCATAGTCGCCATAGGGCGCAAAAGCGGGATTGAGCTTCGCCGTGAACGGTTCCTCGCCGAGCAGCCAGGCTTCGGCGGCGGCCCGGAAGTGCCCTTCGCAATGGGCAAGGAAATCCTCGGCGCCCATCTTGCTGTCGGGCCGGCTCAGCTTGCCAAAGCCTCCACGGTCCTTGACCAGCGACCAATATTCGTGCGCACCCGGCTGGCCGGCGACACCGGCGAAACCACCGGCGCGGGCGATCAGCCCAAGCAGCCCGAGCTGGAGCGCGAAGCCGGCGTCGACCGCTCCCTGCCTGGGCGGGGCTCCGGTCTTGTAGTCAACGATGGCCAGCGACCCGTCGGCCATTCGGTCGATGCGGTCGGCCTTGCCGTGAAGAGTCACGCCCGCGATCGACGTTTCGCCCGCCGCTTCCGCCTTCAACGGCCGGCGCCCGCCGCTGCGATTGGCGCGCTCGAGCTCGGCGATCCAGCGGATCGCCTCGATCAGCCGCGGCTGCCACAGGGCGCGAAGCATCGGGTGGATGCTGCCGTCGGCAAGCAAGGCCTCGGCCCGCGGAATCAGCCGGTCGGGGTCACAATCGTCTTCGGCCAGCCATTGTTCGAGCACGGCATGGACGGCGCTCCCGCGCCAGGCGGCAGTATGCTCGATATCGACCGCGTCGAGGTTGCGAAGCCCGAGCACCGATTGCGCGTAGAAAGCGAAGGGATCTGCCTTCAGCCGGTCGACCGCGGTCACCGAAATTCGCTTGGGTCGCTTGTCCGCAGGGGGCGATGGCCGAGGACGACCCGCCGGCTGCGGTTTTCCGGGATCGTCTAGCGCAAGCGCGATCCGCTCCAATGCCACATCCCGAACGAGGCCGCCGGTCATCGCCTGAAGCCGCAGCAGGAATCGCGAGGCAACGGTAGGCGATCGAGAGTCGCGTCGAGCGCGGGTGATGAGCACTTGCGGAGCGCCGAGCGCCCCGGCGAAATCGTGAGCTGCAAGGCCGACGCGAAAATCCTGGCCGGGCAAATTGAGGTTGGCTCGGATCTTCGGTGCCAACCACGGGTCGGCGGCGGCGATACCCGGCCAGCTGCCTTCATTGACTCCGCCAAGGACCATCAGGTCGGCTTGCTGCAGCCGGGCCTCTAGCAGCCCCCAGATGAACACCCGAGGATGGCCGCCGTAAGGCGGTCGCACCTGCTGCCGGTCGAGCAGCTGCCGGAGCAGCGGCACCGCTTCGGCGGAGGTAACCGGCAACGCGTCGGCCTCGGCCGAGGATTGGACCTGGGCCACGACTTCCGCGGCCATCCGGCCGTCCGGCCCGCTCCAGGCTCTGCCAGGGGCGATTGCGTCCGCCGCCTCCGCCACCAACCGTGCAAAGGCGCTCAGCGACAGGTCGGGACGCAGCAAGCCGTCGAGCCGTTCGGCATTGGGCCGCAGCCGCCGCCAGGCGGCAAGCTCGCCGAAATGCCGGTCGAGTCCGGCCAGTCCCGCCGCCGGCCTTGGCCCGCGCAGCTTGAGGTCGAGCCGGCGCACCGCCTCGAGCCAGTCGAGTCTTTCCCTGTCGTCGCCGCCGACGAGCGGATGCTTGAGCAGCGCCAGCAAGGGAACCGGGGCAAGATCCTCGGCGGCTGCCGAAGCGATCGCCAGAAGCAGGGTGCCGGCAGGCAGGTGCGACAACGGTTGCCCGGCGCTGTCATCCGCTTCGATCCCCCAGCGCTCGAGCAGCGACGATACACGCGTCGCCAGTCCCCGATCGGGAGTCACCAGCGCCGCGGTTTGCCCAGGCGTCTCCACGGCCTGGCGCAAGGCCAAGGCGATTGCCTGTGCCTCGGCTGCCGGGTCCGGCAATTCGGCGAGCCGCACTCCACTCAGCCGCCGCTCCAGCGGCCTTAGGGCATTCCACTTGTCGCTGGACTGGGCGGCGACCATGGCGTGGGCGACTGCTCGGCCCCGCACCGCCGGCGATGCCGCACGTCCCCCTGCCCGCCACCGCTCGACTTCGCCGCGGTGAATGCCCATCCGGTCGAGCAGTAGCTTCAAATGATATTGAGGATGGGTTTCTTCACCGCGGCCAGTGTCGTCCGGGCCGAGGGCGTCCCACTCATCGTCGGGCATGACGTCGGAGAGGCTCAGCGCGGGGATCACGACGGCGCCCTCAGGCAGGGAGGCAATCGTCCGAAGCAGTGCTGCGACCGCCGGAGCGGCGGTGGTGATTCCAGCGGCGACGGTGAATCCTGGCGGCGGCAAATCGCGCCATCGCGCGGCGAGGCCGCGAAGCAGCCGATTGCGCCGCTCCGATAGATCGATTCGGCCACGCACGAATAGCTCGGCCGGCCAGCGCTCGATGATCGCTTGCAGACGATCGAGCGACACCTGCCAGTGGCAGGCGAGGTCCCCGGCGTCGGCGGCTGCTTCGCGAAGCGTCTGCGGTTCGACCTCCTCAACGATCAAGGCATCGAGGGTCCGCGCGAGGTCGCCGGCCATGTGCAAGGCCTCGGTCACGGTCTCCCCCGCTCTTCGCGCCATCGCCGCGAGCGACAGCAGCCGGGTCAATGGCTCAACCGCAGGCGGTACCGGCTCCGAGACGTCTGCGGGGTCGAGCGCGCCGCCGATGCGCTCGTCGAGCTCGGGATCGCCGATCGGGATCAGCCTCGGAAGCACCAGGCCGGACCCGCTTGCCCGAACGAAAGCCTCGGTGACCGTGCGAACGGCACGGTTGTTGGGAAGAAGGATCCGTCCCTGGGCTAGTCCAAGGGGATCGCGGCCGTAGCGGCCAATGAGGCCGGCGACCAGTGAATCGGCGAACGAACGGTGTGCCGGGATCGAAAAGATGGCTGGCGACCGGCCGGGCCGATCAGACATGACGCAGAAATTGTTCGGTCGCGCGAATCGCCTGGGGGGTTCCGACATCGAACCAGAGGCCGTGATGGACCGCGCCGAAACAGCGACCAGCTGCAATCGCGCGGTCCCACAGCACGTTGGTGGAGAATGGTTCTTCGGCTGCGCCCTCGAGCAACCGCTTGGAGAGCATTTGGACGCCGGTATAGACGAAGGGCGCGACCTTCGACCGCCCGCGGCGCCTCAGCCGGCCTTCCCGATCGAGATGAAAGTCGCCGAGCCCGCGGTGGTTCTGGGCGCGCGCATGCGGAACCAGCAGCAGCAGTGCGTCCATCCGCCGGTCGTCCCATTGCGATGCGAGGAGCTTCAGCGTGTCGGCCGGCCCGTCGACCCATAGATTGTCGCTGTTGACCGCGAAAAATGGGTCGCAATCGATCAGCGGCGCCGCTTTCACCAACCCCCCGCCGGTCTCGAGCAGCATTGAGCGTTCGTCGGAAATGCGCACATCGAGGTCGGCTGCGCGGCTCCGAAGGTGCGCCTCCAGCGCGTCGCCTAGATAATGGACGTTGACGACCACCTTGCTGACGCCGGCCGAGCGCAACCTGTCGAGGACGTGGTCGAGGAGGGTCTTGCCGGCCACTTCGATCAGCGGCTTGGGCCGAGTCGCGGTCAGCGGGCGCATGCGCTTGCCGAGTCCGGCGGCCATCACCATCGCCGTGTCGGGGACATCGGCGGCAATCTCCGCGCGCAGCTGGAGGGACCGGCGGGCGAGCGTCATGCCGCGCGATCGAGCCAGGCTGCCGCCCTGGCGTGGGTCGGAACATTCTGATCGAACCAGGCGCGCACTGGCTCGAGGCCGGGCCGCTCAAGATCGCGCTCGAGCAAGCCCCACATGCGCGGCTGGAACTGGAGATAGTGGGGCTTGCCGTCGCGTTTCCAAAGCCGAGTAAAAACGCCGAGGATGCGGGTATTGCGCTGAGCTGCCATCGCCCAATAGGCGTGTTCGAACGCCTCGCCCTGGCCGGTCGCGCCGATATAGCGGTCGAGCATGTCCCGCTCGATTTCTCGTGGAACGTCGCGCCGCGCATCTTCCAGCACCGAGGCGAGGTCATAGGCCGGATGGCCGGCGAGCGCGTCCTGAAAATCCAGCAGGCCGAAGCGGGTCACGCCTTCCCGGCCGTCGACCAGCATGACATTTTCGGCATGATAGTCGCGAAGCACCGTCACCGGCCCAAGCCCATCGTCCGCAACCGGCTGCAGCGCCGTGCGCCATGCGCTATCGAAACTCTCCCGATCGACCCGCAAGTCCAGTGCCGCGCAATACCAGTCGGTGAACAGGCCGACTTCGGAGAGCCACTGGTCGATGCCGTGCGCCGGAAGCCCCGGCATGGGCGGATGCTGGTGGAGGTGGATGAGCACGTCGGTCGCAAGCTCATAGAGCTCCCGCTCGCTGGCCGGTTCGTCGTCGAGGAATTCGCGAAGTCGCCAATTGCCGAAATCGCCGAGCAGCAGAAGGCCGCGATCGAGGTCGCGGGCGAGAATCTCGGGCGCGCTTAGACCGCAGGAGATCAGCCATTCGGCAACGGCGACGAACGGCCGGACATCCTCATGGGCCGGCGGCGCATCCATCAGCACGGCGGTCCGCCGGCCATCCGTCACCCGGAAATAGCGTCGGAAGGAGGCATCGCCGGCAAGCGGCTCGATGCGCGCTCCTGCCCAGCCGCACGAGGCAAGGAAATCAGACGCATAGGCAGGAGGCTTCATCGCTGCGGCGGCCATCGCCCTTCCCATGACGGCGGCACCTTGGCTGTCAAGCGCCGCGCGCCGTCGGGTGCGAAATCGAGCGACAGGTCGAGGGCATCGGCCCAAGTCCCCTCGCCGGCCCGGTCCGGCCATTCGACCAGCAAGACTCCCGCAATCGAGTCGAGTCCAAGCTCCTCCAGCTCGGATCGATCCTCGATACGGTACAGGTCCACGTGCCACACCTTTGGCTCGACTTCCTCGTAGGGTTGCACGATTGCAAAGGTCGGGCTTGGTACCTCGCCACTGTGTCCGAGCCCGGCGAGAATAGCGCGGGCGAGCGCGGTCTTGCCGACTCCAAGAGGTCCGGAGAGAGCGACGACGTCGCCGTCATGAAGCACGCGCGCAATCGCCGTTCCGAGCGCTTCTGTTGCCGCCTCGTCGGCGAGGATCATTGCGCCTGCCGGGGAATGGTCAGGGTCACGGTCGTGCCCTCGCCCTTCTTGGATTCCAGCTCGACCGATCCGCCGTGCGCTTCAATGAATTGGCGAGTCAGCGGCAGGCCGAGGCCAAGCGCGGCCTCGCCGCGGATTCCTGCCTCCGCAATCCGATGGAAGCGGTCGAACACTCGCGGCAGGTCCTCTTCGGCAATTCCGGACCCGTTATCGCTGATCCGGATCACTGCTTGGTGCTCGTCGCCGCGGGCATCGATGGCAATCTTGCCGCCCCGGTCCGTGTAGGCGATGGCGTTCTGGAGCACGTGCTCGATCGATTCGCGAAGACGGCGCGAATCGCCGAAGACAGTGCCGGTCGACGGGTCGATGTCGGCCTTGAGCTTCTGCTTTTTTTCCTGTGCTCCGGATGCGACCGTCTCGAGCGCGGCTCTGCACAGGCCGGCGAGATCGACCCGCTCTCGCTCGAGGCTGACGCCGCGGGCATCGCCGGTGGTCAGGTCAAGAACATCGTCGATCAGCTTCGACAGGCGCGACACGGATTCGAGGATCGCCGCCACATAGTCGGAGGCGGCGGGAGCGAGCTTGCCGGCGTAGCCGTTGGCGAGCATCTCGGCGAACCCACCGATTGAAGTCAGTGGGGTTCTGAGCTCGTAGCTCATATTGGCGACGAAATCGGTCTTCACCCGGTCGGCCTCCTCCAGCGCCTCGGCGCGCTCCCGCAGCGCCGCCTGGATTCGGGTCGAATCGGTCACATCGACCATGGTGAAGAGCGCATTGCCGTCGGGGAGCGGGACCGCTGCAAACTCGAAATGCCGGCCGTCAGTCATCGAGATGCGACCGTTCGACGACTGGCGTTCGCTGGTCGTGTGGCGAACCATTTCGCGAACCTGAGCGGCGGCCGTGGGGTTAACCAGCTTTCTTGCCATCGCCGGGACCAGCTCATCGACCCGCGGGTGCTCGGCCAGCCATTCCTCATCGAGGTCCCAAACCTGGCAGAAGCGACGATTCCACAAATAGAGCCGGCCATCGCTGGCGAAGACCCCGATTGTCTCGAACAGATTGTCGAATGTCGCAGCTCGGACACGGAGCAGCGTATCGCGCGCGGAGGCCAGCCGTACCTGCTCGGTTCGGTCCTCGAGGAACAATCGTAGCCCGCCGTCGGGAAGCGGCTGGGCGACGACCCGAATATGGTCGCCGTTCGCCAGCATCCATTCTTCCTCGATCACCTCATCGGGGCTGCTGAACCAGCCGCGGCGCTCGTCCTTCCATTGCGGGAAATCGCGGGTTTCGGGCAGCCGGTGCTGCTCGCGCATCCGCTCGAGCACCCTGTCGAACTCCGGACGTTCGGCAAGCCAGGCGGGATCGAGCTGCGCCATGACCGCAAACGGCTGGTTGAAGAAGCTGAGTGCGCGGTCGGCGTCGAACTGGGCGGTGCCCGCAGTCATCCGATCCGCGAGCTCCCGTTGCGATTCGGTGTGTCGGACGAGCTCCGCGCGAGCGTCCTCGAGATCCTGGATGTCGATCGCAAAGCCAGCGACAGCCCCGGTCTGCAGCGGCACGTCGACGATCCTCAGCATCCGCCGCTCGCCACGAATGATCGCCGCTGCCGAGCGCGACTGTGGTTTGCCGGTCTCGAGCGCCCGGGCGGCGGCGGACTGGGCGCCATCGTCACCGAGCGAGTCAACCAGCTCGATGGAGCGCGCGACGACATCGGCGGCGTCCCGCCCCTCGACCGCTTGCACGAAGGCGCTGTTGACGAGCCCGAGCTTGAGGTCGGGTCCTCGGTACCACATCGGAAACGGCGCGGATTCGATCAGGTGCGTCAGGCTATCGAGTGCCCCTTCCGTCTGACGAAGCCGCAGCGCCAGCTTCGATCGCTCGGCTTCGCTGGAGCTCATGTCCGACAACCACAGCAAGATCGTCCCGGCAGGCTCTGGCGGCGGCGCGAGCCCGCCCCGAACCTCGAACACGCGGCTCGAACCCGCCGCCCTGACCATCCGATCGATGACTCCGCCGGCCGCAGCGGTCCGCTCGACCTCGGCCTGAAGAGCCTCCACGTCCTCGCCAACGAGGCCCGAGTCATCCCCCGCAAGGCCGGTAAGGCTGCGAGGTGATCGTTCCAGGCCAAGTTCGCGAAGCAGCCGCGCGTCCGCCTCGATCCGACCGTCGGAATGAATGACGAGCGGACGGGCGGGAGCGACTTCGAGCAGCGACGCCATGGCCCGGGCCGCTGAAATCACCGCACCTGCGCGACGCAGGCGCCGGGCAGAAATGATGGCAAGCGCCGCCGCAGCGGCCGTCCACAGGACGGCGATCACGAGGAAGATCGTCGCCGTGGACTCGCTCATAGCGACAATTTTGCGCCCCGCCCCATGCGCCGGTCATAGAGCGAACCCGGTTGCGAAACAAAGGGTTCAGGTTCTTCGTGCGGGGGGTCTGTCAGTAGCGATAGTGGTCCGGCTTGAACGGGCCAGTCGGCGTCACGCCGATATATGCCGCCTGCTTTTCGCTCAGCTGGGTCAGCTTGACCCCCAGCTTGTCGAGGTGCAGCCGGGCGACCTTCTCGTCGAGGTGCTTGGGAAGCACGTAGACGTCGTTCTTGTACTGGTCGGCCTTGGTCCACAACTCGATCTGCGCGAGCACCTGATTGGTGAAGCTGGAGCTCATGACGAAGCTCGGGTGGCCCGTCGCATTCCCCAGGTTCACCAGCCGCCCCTTCGACAGGACGATGAGCTTCTTGCCATCCGGGAATTCAACTTCGTCGACCTGAGGCTTGATCTCGGTCCATTTCATGTTGGCGAGAGCGCCGATTTGGATCTCGCTGTCGAAGTGGCCGATGTTGCAGACGATCGCCATGTTCTTCATCGCCCGCATGTGATCGAGCGTGATGACGTCCATGTTGCCGGTTGCGGTGACGAAGATGTCGGCGCGCGGCGCCGCCTCTTCCATCGTCACCACCTCATAACCCTCCATCGCCGCCTGCAGCGCGCAGATCGGGTCGACTTCGGTGACGATGACCCGGGCGCCGCCGTTGCGAAGGGACTGCGCTGAGCCCTTGCCGACATCGCCGAATCCGGCGACGCAAGCGACCTTTCCGGCCAGCATGACGTCGGTCGCCCGACGGATGGCGTCCACCAGGCTCTCGCGGCAACCGTAGAGATTGTCGAATTTCGACTTCGTGACGCTGTCATTGACGTTAATCGCCGGGAACGGGAGCTTGCCCTGCCTGGCGAGATCGTAGAGGCGGTGGACGCCAGTGGTCGTCTCCTCGGAAACGCCCCGGATGGCCTCGACGGACTTCGAGAGATAGCCCGGCCGCTCCTTCAGAAAGCGGCGAAGCGTGGCGACGAAGATTTCTTCTTCCTCATTGGAAGGCTCGAACAGCTCCTCGCCCTTCTCGACCCGCGCTCCCCACAGCGCGAACATGGTCGCGTCGCCGCCGTCGTCGAGGATCATGTTGGCGGTCCTGTCCTGCCCCCAGTCGAAGATCCTGGTGACATAATCCCAATATTCCTCGAGCGTCTCGCCCTTGACCGCGAACACCGGGATTTCGCGCGCGGCAATGGCCGCCGCAGCATGGTCCTGGGTCGAGAAGATGTTGCAGGATGCCCAGCGGACCTCGGCGCCAAGCTCGACCAGCGTCTCAATCAGCACCGCGGTCTGAATGGTCATGTGCAGCGAGCCGGTGATCCGCGCGCCTTTCAGGGGCTTGGACGCGCCATACTCCTCGCGCAGCGCCATCAGCCCGGGCATCTCGGTTTCGGCGATCTCGATCTCCTTGCGGCCGAAATCGGCGAGGCCTGGGTCCTTGACGATGAAGTCGTTGAAGCGGGTTTCAGCCTGCGTAGCCACGTCGAACTCTCCGGTGATTTTGATGGCGCGCAGTCCCTGCGCCTCTCGCGGCGGCCCTAGCTCCGCCCGGCTCCAAAGGCAAATATAAAGAATCCTTTATATGTTGCCTGGATTGCCAAGGATGCCGGCAGAAGCCGCCCGTGCACGAAAGAAAGGGGCGCCCGCGCAGCGCGGACGCCCCCCCTTTTTTCGTTCGTCCTCCGTCTATCTTCCGAAGGGACGAAGCCTCACGCCCGCGTAGAAGAAGCGGCCCACGGCATTGTTCGGATAACCGATAACGCCGACGTCCCCTTTCGTATCGAGCAGGTTGTTGACCCCGAAATAGACGTTCATCTTCTCGTTGACGTTGTAGGCGATCTGCGCCTCGTGGGTCCAATATTCCTTGAACCAGATGTACTCCGGCGCCACCCGGTCCGGGTTCGCGTCGGTGATCTCCTTCGGGAACCGCCGGGTCTTGGAGAACCAGTTGATCCCGTAGTTGATCGTCAAAGGACCGTTGGTCCACGTCAGGTCACTGGTTGCACTGTACTTCGGAACGTTGGCTTCACCCACGTCATCGTCCGGGTCCGCTCCAGGCGTCGGGATGAACTGCAGCTTGTGCAGGTAGTTGCCGTTGATCCGAAGGTTGAACGAGCCGAAGTTCCGGAACGGAGCGAACCGGTAGTTGAACGCGATATCGAGCCCTTCCGTGTCGAACGACGCGACGTTTTCCGGCCGAAGCTGGAAATCGTTGATGTAGCCGGAGGTCCCGCTGCGGCTAAGCGCGCTGCAATAGACATTGTCCAGCGATGGCTGGTCGTAACACAGATTCGCAAGCTCGTTCGCGGTTGGCGTGTTGATCGCATGCTTCAGCTTGATGTCGTACCAGTCGAACGCGACGTTGAGCCCGGGAATGAAGCTGGGTCGAAGCACGACACCGGCCGTAAGCGTCCTTGCAGTCTCCTCCTGCAGGTTGCGGTTGCCACTCACGGTTCCCTGGATGCTAGCATTCTGCGGTGACGTCGGATCATTCGCGGGATCGAAGGTCGCCGGGTTGATGCCAAGCGCCGTCAGGGCCTGAGCGCAATTCGTTGCGCGGTATTGCGACCCGGACCCGAGTTGATCGATTCCGCACGGGTCAGCAATGAAGAAGAAGCCTCCACTCGCGCCGGCGAACAGCTCGTTGACGTTGGGAGCCCTGACCGCCTGGGAATAGGTGCCGCGGAAAGTCAGGTCACGAACCGGGGCGTAGACACCGTTGGTACTCCATGTGTGGGTGGTTCCCACCGTGGTGTATTCGGAAAGGCGGTAGGCGCCGCCGACCGAAAGAGTCTGCGCCATCGGCACGTTCGCGAGGATCGGAATATTGATCTCGCTAAACAGCTCCTTGATGCTGAACCGCCCAGTTTCGGGCGCGGTGGTGGCATAGTCCGCCAGAAGTCCCTGCTGGCTAACCTCGTCCGGGACCGAGCGGCTGCTTTCGCGACGATATTCAGCGCCGAGGGCGAAGGCGATAGGACCGCCAGGCAAGCTGAGGAATGCGCCGGTGTCTCCGGAGACATAGCCGTTGAGGACATGGTGCCGGATTCGGGCGTGGTCCGTATGGTCGACGAGAATCCAGTCGAGCGCCGCCTGTGACGGCGAGCCGTTGCCGAGGACGTTCAACGGGACGCACTGGCCGGGCGTGAACGTGGTCGGCGTGATCGTTCCGGAGAAGAACTCGGGCGAAACGCTGAAACCCTGGATCTGGGTTTCGCCGGGAAGGTTGATCCGGCAGGTGACCTGACCCGTCGCGGGGTCCACAACCGCGTCCAGCGCCGCGAAATAGCGGTCGTAGTAACGGTCGTTCTGGCTCGTCGCGGTCGAATCGACCTGTCCGAACGTGTACGAGAGTTCGTATCGGAGATTTGGACTGATCCGGCCGTCGAGGCCCACCACCGAGCGATAGGTGTCGCGGTCCGTCGTGTAGCGGCGGATGCCGAAATCGAAATTGTCGCGGCCCGTAATCCAGGCACCGTCCGGATCGATGTTGGCAGCTCCGAATCGCTCGATGAGGTAGGCATTGTCCGCAGCGAGCAATGTGAAGAAGTCGAAGGTCGGCTGGGCAATGGTGTGGCCATTGGCCCGGACGTATTTTGCCTCAGCGAACAAGCGCGCTGCGGGAGCGAGTTCGTAATGACCGAACGCGTTGAAAATGTGCCGCCGGGAATAGGGCGTGAAGTCCCCGAAATAGGTTTCCTGCGCGGTGCTGTCGCCGCCGATCGTGAAGGGGCTTCCCCTGACATAGGTTCCAAGGTCGTAAGGCGTGCCTTCGCCTGTGAAGTCGGGAGAAAAATCCCAGTCGAGGTCGATGGCTCCGCCCGCGGAGGAATCCGCCCAGCGAAGACCGGTGAGGGGGACGAGGTCAGGAATGTTCGGATCGTCGGGGAAATCGTTGGGATTCCGGACGAAGCGGTAGGTCGGGCCTGTACGACCGTAATTCAGACGCTGGAGGTGACTGAAACGGTCAAGTTCGTTGAATTCATAGGAAACCGCGACGTTGCCGCGATTCTCTGCGAAGTTCTGGCCGAGCGTCGCGCTGATGTATCGATTGCCGGAGTCACCACGCTGCGAAATTCCGCCCTGACCCCGAATCGAAAGACCCTCGAAGTTCCGCTTGAGCACGAAATTGACCACGCCCGAGACGCCGTCGGCGCCGTAGATGGCAGACGTGCCGCCGGTCAGGATGTCGATGCGGTCGATCAGATCGACCGGGATCGTGTTGATGTCGACGGCCGCAATGCCCGGATAGCCGGCAATGTGGCGACGGCCATTGACGAGAACCAGCGTCCGTTCTTCGCCGAGATACCTGAGATCGAGCAGGTTGACGCCGACAAACTGGGCGTTCGGCAGGTTAGAGCCGGCCACGTCCATGTTGTCCGTCGAACCGCGAAGCGCGGGAGAATCGAGCAGGAAGTCAGTCAGGTTCGTGGTGCCGGCCTGCTGAATGGTTTCCGCCGTGTATGCCTGGACCGGATTGGGGAAAGAGAATTCCGGCCGCGTAATTCGGGTGCCGGTGACGACGATCGCATTTCCACCACTTCCCGTTTCGAGCGGGCCAGCACTTTCGGCCGCCGTCGCGTCAACATCGGTCTGCTCAGCCGGCGCCGCAGTAGGATCATCGTCCTGAGTCGACGATTCCGGCACGCCGGGGGGCGCTTGGGTCTGACTGGCCAGGCCGTGCGCGGCCGCAGGCGCAGCAAGCGCGAGTGCAAGCGTCGACACCGAAGAGACTGCGAGAAGAGCGAACGGCCGCATTGGATAATCCTATCGTTGGTTAAGGGCGCACCGATGACACAGGAGCGGAAGCCTGAGAACCTCCGAGAACCGCCGTTCGTCGGGACGAACGGTTGTGTGACATATTGGCAACTTGGTTCGGCGGCGTTCTAAGCGCGGCGGCTCAGGCGGCGCCGGTTTCGGTCGACAGCAGGCGTGGATCGACCCCTGCCGCCTGGAAAGCTCCCGCCCAGCGCTCGTCCGTCGGAGTATCGAATAGGATTTTTTCGCTCCCTGCGGCTGCAAACCAGCCGTGGCGAGTCAGTTCCTGCTCGAGCTGGCCTTCCCCCCATCCGGCATAGCCGAGCGCGGCGATCCAGCGTGACGGCCCACGGCCCGACGCGATCGCCTTCAAGACGTCGATCGTACCTGTCATCGCACACAAGCCCGCGACCTGCAGGGTATCCTGCCCACCCCAATCGGTGGAATGAAGGATGAACCCGCGCCCCGGCTCGACTGGGCCGCCGTGATGAACCGCGCAATCGGGGGCTACCCCAGGGTCGATTTCAAGCTGGGCGAGCAAGCTGCGGAATCCGAGCCCGGCGCGCTTGTGACCAATGCCGATCCCGACCGCCCCGTTCTCATCGTGAGCGCACATTGCGATTACCGCTCGCTCGAAACGCGGGTCGGCCATCCCGGGCATCGCCAACAGCAGCTTTCCGCTGAGGAAGGGGGGCTCATCCATCTCCCGAAGAATGACCCCCGATGGCGACTCCCGCAAGGCTTGAGACAGCGTGCAGGCACGCCTATGAGCCGCGCAAATCATCCATCAGGAGGAACACGACATGACCATTTCGGTCGGTGAGAGACTTCCCGACGTGACGCTGGCGCTCGCGACCGCCGATGGGCCACAACCGACCAGCAGCGGGGAGTTCTTCAAGGGCAAGCGAGTCGCCTTGTTCGCGGTGCCGGGAGCTTTCACGCCGACCTGTTCGGCGCGGCACCTGCCATCTTACGTCGAGAAAGCCGGCGAGCTGAAAGCCAGAGGCATCGACGAGATCGCCTGCATCTCGGTCAATGATCCATTCGTCATGGCCGCGTGGAATAAGAGCGACGGATCCGATGACATCACCATGCTTGCCGACGGCAACGGAGAATTCGCCGAAGCGACGGGGCTTGCGATGGACGCTGCCAAGTTCGGCATGGGCAAGCGCAGCCAGCGCTACTCGATGATCGTCAACGACGGTGTCGTCGAGCAACTCAACGTCGAGACGCCGGGCGAATATCGCGCGTCCAGCGCCGAGCATCTTCTCGAACAGGCCTGAGCATCTCGCCGCTAGTGAGCCTCTCCTTGCCGTGGGCCCGAAACGGCATGCGCCGCCGAGCGTTTGTCCAGCAGGCTTTCATCAAAGGAGAATAGCATGGCCAGGAACAATCGAGGAACCAGCAATCGCGGCGGGAACAACAATCCCGAGGGCCGCAACCAATATAGCAGTGCGTTCAGCTGGGATAGCGCGCGCAGCAACCCGGTGACGACCGCGGCCGTGGTCGGCGCAGCGGCGGCGGCCGGGGCGTTCCTGTGGTCGCGTCGTAATCAGATCAGCGATCAGCTGAGCAACTTGAGCGACCAGATCGGCGAGTGGACCGAGAATTTCGGCGCGAGCGGCGAAAGCCGTGAGTTCGAGTCCGTCGGCGGCGGAAGCGATTTCGGATCAAGCACCGGCATCGGCGCCACGACGGGATCGGCCGGCGCTGCGACCGGATCGAGCGGCACCGGTAGCCGCGGCAGCCAATCGAAGACGCGCTCCACCCGCGGAGGAACCGGCATGAGCGAAACGGGCGGCGGCAGTGCCTCGCTCGGAACGCAAACTGGCGGTGGCGGAATGAGCACCGCGCCAAGCGGCCGCGGCCGGTCCTAAGTCGACCGCACAGAAAGAAAGGGGCGCCCCAGCAGGCGCCCCTTTTTTGTGCGGGTACTGAATCTTGAAGTTAGCCGCGCTCGCCCGGACGTGCTTGCTGCATCGGCTGGTTGGTCGACAAAGCCATCCAGGTCGACGAGACCTGGCAGGTGCTGGTCAGGTTCATTGGCTGCCCCGCCTGGAATGCCCGCGCATAGGGCCAGCACTCTTGGGCCGTGCCCGCATTCAGGCACAGCATGCCGCCGGATGCGGACCAGGTTCCGTTGACGACGTTGCCGGCAGGACTGACGATCCTCGCGGCTCCGCCCGGATCGAAATGGACAGTATTCACCACTCCGCCGGTTTGCACCTGCGCCGAGTGTCCCACGATCTCCGAGCCAGGTACCCATGCCTGGCCGAATGCAGGTGAAACGGACGTGGCAAGCAATGCCGCCCCGCCGAATGCTTTAGCGAGAATCGAACCCTTCATAATGGCCCTCCGAACTCCGGGGATAGTGAACCAGTCATCCGCTCGAGGCAGAGCACGCCCCTGCCAGCATCCCGAGGGAATGTAACTGACGGCGCGCCAAAATGCTCCAAAAAAGATCGACTGTGGCAACCTTCTAGGCGATTTCTATGTGGCGCACGTCGCGCACATTGCTTTTTCGAGCAGTTCCGGCCGTCGCGCGCGGTTGCACCATGAGAGCGAGCGTTACTGCGAACAGCGCCGCGAGCGCGGCCGTTCGCAGTGGATAGTCGACCAGGCTGTGAGCGAGGATCGTAGCCGAAGCGATCGACGCGGCCCGGGCGTAAGCGTCAGCTGCTCCGCGCCATTGATCGACCGCCACCTTTGCCCACCACAGGAGGAACAGCAGCATGAGCAGCAAGCCGGGGAGGCCGGTTTCGACCAGTAGCTCGAGATAATCGTTGTGCGCGTGATTGACGTAGTTGCGGGTAACGAGGGCGGGATCCTCGAAAAGGCGGTAGACCTGGACGAAAGACCCTACGCCGCTGCCGATCGGGGCGAATGTGGTCACGGCCTCCGCGGAGGTCGCAAAAATCTCGCTGCGGGTTTCGACTGAAACCTCGGCCCGGCTGGCGACCCGCTCCATCACTGACTCGACGAACGGGACCATGATTGCGGCCACGGCGAGGATGGCGGACGCTCCCAGCGCTATGCGGGCAGCCACGCCCCGGCCTTTCGTCATGATCAATCCACTCACGATCAGCACCGGCAGCGCCAAGCCCCAGCCCGCGAGGGAGCGGTTGAGAACCAATCCAACGAGGATGAGAACGAGCACGCCGCCGGCCACGGCGACAGCCGCGTAATAACGGTGCGGCTTGACGGCCCCGCCCCGTGCGCGAGCCATAAGCGCTGCCAAAAACGGAATGGAGACCAGCAGGAGCGTCGCCATGTGATTCTTGTTTGCGAAGAAACCGGTTGCGGATCCGAAATTCGCAATCCGGTAGAGGTACCATTGCCCGTCCGGGCCGGTCGAGACCTGCAATGCCCCCAGAAGTACGCCGGCGGTCACTCCTGCGAGCATTGCGAACACCATCCAGCTTGGATGATAAGCTTTCAGTCTCACCATAGCGGCGAGCAGCGCGAGCGGCGGCAGCAGCCAGGGCAGCATCGATAGCGTATCGTAGGGCGTCAACGAGATCGGTAGCCAGGGCGGCTGCTGGCCAAGCAGCTCATAGCCGCCGATGAGCCAATTCCGACCCGGAAGGCTCGCCCATGCTGCCGGCGGCAGAGGTACGAGCTGCAAGATCACCAGCAGCACCGCCAGCAGGATCAGGGTGCCAAGCTGGCGTGCCGGCTTCGGCAATGGCTCGATCGGCCGCTCGAGCGCAGCCCAAGCAATGATGGTCAGGGCAATCAATTGAAGAATCAGGTTGCGCCAGATCCCTTCGGCGCCACCACCGAGCACGAGACACAGGAAAAGATAGGCTGGGGCCACCAGCTGGCGCAGCGAGGCGGTCATCGAAGCGGACCCGCGAGCTGGAGCTTCGAAATCACGACATCGGCCTGCTGCGGGAATTCCGGCGCAGTGCCGACCAACTCAAGCTGCTGGGCGCGGCAGCTGTCACCTGCCGGAATCCGGAAGGCCGCCGCCAAACCGCCTGAGCCGCCGACCGCGAGCGGAAGCTCCAGCAGCCGTTGCCTCCCCGGCAAGCAGGTGACCTTCCACGCAAGATTGCTTTCCCTCCCGCTCGGTCCGGTCAATTCCATGGCCAAGCGATAAGCGCCTGGCTGAAGCAAGAGGAGCTGCTGCGCGAGGACGACATTCTCCCGGCCATAGTACAGCAGTCGCAAGCTGCCATCGCCGACGGGCTCCGCGAAGCCGGCGCCCGAGGACGAGAAGGTCCAGTTGAAGAGGGGCGGAGCATCACTGCCGCGGAACTGGGGATCGAAGATCCCTGCTGCCGTCGGCGGGAGGCCCGCGACCCGCCGCCAGAGCTGGAACGCCTTTGAATATTCGCCGCGCTCGACGAGACGCGTCAGCAGTGCCGGGAGCCACTCATTGAGTTGGGGACGCTGGTACGCATTCGGACTGGCGAGCTCGAGCACGAGCTCGGTGTTGCCGGCTTCCGCCGCCAGCTGTTGCAAGACTGCTGGCTCGAGACGTGGATGCGTCCGGAAGAGGCGCTTGAGATGGGGAACGGCGCCGGCGGTCCGCGCATAGGCCGCGAGCAGCTTGGCGAAGCCGTCTCCGCCACTAGGCGCCAGCATTGCCAGCGCTGACAATTCTTCGAGGCCCTCCCTGACACGACCGGTCCGCAGATAATGCTCGGCGAGGAAATAGCGCGCGGCATCGGCGCGGGCATTGCGCCGGCGAGCCTCGATGAAGGCGCGCTCGGCCACTGCGGCCATTCCTTCGGCCTTGGCCTGGGCGCCGCGCACCAGAAACGGTTCGGCCATGAGCGGCGCCTTGCGACTCGCGACGAGCGCGAGATCGACGCTTGCCATCTCAGGGTCGCGGCCAAGGGACACCGAGCGCGCGATGTCGACCAGAGCACGATTGACCTGGACATAGGGATGGCTTGGCCAGATCCGTCCGGCGGTCTCCGGAGCCCTTGCAGAGTAGCGGGCGACGATTGCCGACGCGACCGCCAGAAAGGCAAGAGCCGCTCCGACGGCGACGATCGCAACCCAACGGATGACCACGTCCCCCCTTCCCCAACTCAGACGTTCAACTGGCGGTGTCGTGGGGGATCATCTGGATTTCGTTCCGCTTGGACCCGATTTTCCCGTAGCCATAGCCATACCCGTAGCTCGAATAGCCATAGCCTGAGGACTCGCCGGCCTTCGTCAGCGTCGCTCCAATGATGTGCGCGCCAGAGGATTCGAGCTGCTCGATCGCCTCGAGAGCCGCAGCGGTCCGTGTTTTGCCGCTCTCGACGACGAACATGACGTTGCCGGCCGCCGCAGCCAGCAGCGGTGCATCTGCCAGGCCAAGCGCCGGCGGGGCGTCAATCACGACCACATCGAAATGGGACGAGGCGTCGCGAATGATCTGCTGGAAACGGTTCGTCGCGAGCAGGTCGGCGGGATTTGGCGGCAGCGGTCCGCAGGGCAGCAGCCACAGATCGTCATACTGGGTTTTCACGATGTGATCGCCGACCGAACCTTCGTTGGTGAGGAGCTGAGTGAGCCCGGTCTTCTCGGATGCGGCCTTGAAAGTCGGCTTGCGAAGGTCGCCGTCGATCAGCAGCACCTTCTTGCCGCGCCGCGAAAAATTCTGCGCAAGTGCAAGCGCGCTCGACGATTTCCCTTCTCCCGGCCGGGCGCTGGTGACGAGCAGCGCCTTGGGAATGCCGCTCTCGGTACTGAACCGGAGGGCCGCCACGACCGCTGAATAGGCTTCCGAAACCGCGGAACTGGGATCGCGCAGTTCGTCGACGAAAGTCGCCTTTCCAGCCGTTTTTGGAATTGCGCCGAGGCAGGCGATCCCAAGTTTGTTGCGGACGTCCTCGCGAGTTTTGATGGTGTCATTGAGGAACTCAAATCCGACGGCCGCCCCGACGCCACCGACCAGACCGAGGCCAAGCCCGAGCGCGAGGTTCATCGGCAGATTGGGCTTGTAAGGCCCGCCGGGCGGCTCCGCCTTGTCGACCACGGAGACCGGAGCGGCACCGATCCCACCCGCGACGCCGACTTCCTTGTAGCGCTGGAGCAGCGCGTCGTAGAGCGCCCGGTTGGTATCCACCTCGCGCTGGAAGATCGTATACTGGATGCTGCGGCCGCGGAGATCGAGTACCGACCCGCGAAGTGCCGCCACCTGCCCCTGGAGCGCTCGCTCGGCAGCCAGCGCGGCGCGATATTCGGCGAGCAATGTGTTCGACCTTGCCGATGCCACTTGCGACGTCTCCCGGGCGATCTGGCGCGTCAGCTCGTCGATACGTGACCGCAAGCTGAGCATTTCGGGATGGTCCGGCTTCATCAGCGTCCGCTTTTCTTGATATTCAGCCTCGAGAGCGGCGCGCGTCTGCCGAAGCGGCTGCGAACTTGCCGCGACTTCCGATGTCGCCCCGGCAGCTGCTGCCTGGCGATATGCGCCCTCGGCGGCGACCCTCCGCGCGGTGGCGTCCGCAAGCGCCTGGTTGAGCGCAACCAGGGATTGGCCCTGCAGCGAAGTGCCGTCGTTGCCTTGCCCGGACCCATCACCGGATCCGGTATTGATGATACCCTGCGCCTGGGCATAGGACACCAGCTGCCGTTCCGAGCGCTCGAGATCGGCGCGCGTCCGGGCGATCTGGCGCTCGAGAAAGTTGCGGGCATAGGCCGAGGCTTCGTAGCGCCGCTGCAGGTTGGAATTGATGAAAGCGTCGGCGATCGCATTGGCAATCGTCGCCGCCATTTGCGGGGATTCCGAATCATAGGTGAAACTGATCAGCTGACCTTCATCCGGAGGCCGAACGGCAAGGCCGCCGGCGACCCGGCTGGTCGCAATCTTTAGGCGGGTCGAAGGATCCCCGTCAGTCCCGACGAACTCCGCATTGTTCGCAAGGTTCAATTCCTGCGCAACTCGCTCCGCAAGGCTGCGGCTCGAAAGAAGCCCGACCTGGGTGGCAACATAATCCCAGGTGCTCGGAGTCACCTGACGTTCCCTCGATTTCTCGTCGAGGATCTCGACCGACGGAGGATTGACCTCAAGTGTCACTCGGGCGCGGTAGATTGGGGTGGTCAACAATGTGATGATGATCGCCGCCGCCAGTCCCAGGACCGCGGCGCTCAAGATCAGCCATCGCCACTGGTGGATGATCCGCACCAGGGTCGCGAAGTCCAGCACTCCCGCTGCGGGGCGCCCGGCGAGTTCCGGACCGACACGGGAGCCGGGGCCATAACGGTCAACGGCCCATGCCCCGTCATCCTTGGAAACGACCAGGTTGTTATTCATGCGATGCCGCCTTTTTTAGAACGGTCGGAAGATCGAGATGATCGGTAAGCTGTTCAAAATGGTCTTTTGAGCAGCTTTGATGGACGAGCCATCGACGACCACGATATCGCCGGCAAAGATCGGCGGGTCCTCCATCTCGCCGCGACGAATGCTGACGAGGTCGAACGCCGCTGCCTGTCGCCGGCCGTCAATCTGGCGGAAGACGGCGACCCGCCGGGCATTCGCATCTTCGCGCGTGCCGCCCGCAAGCGCGACAGCCCGCATCAGGCTCATCGAGCCAGCCACCGGGAACGACCCGGACTGATTGACTGCACCATCGACCGTGACCGTGCGAAGCGTCGATGACTTGATGCCAACGCTGACGTCGGGGTTCTCCAGGTACCGTTCCCCGAACCTTCTCGTCAGTTCGGCGTCGAGCTGGGCGGTGGTCAGGTCGGCAGCGGGCACATTGCCGATGAGCGGTAGCGAGACGTGCCCAGTCAGGTCGACTTCAAAGTCGCCCGACAAGTCCGGCATCTTGAACACCTTGATCGTCAAGGTGTCCATCGGCGCGATCTTGTACCCGGCTTCGAGCGGGGCCGGGGTGATGGGATCAGGCGCCGCGAAACCGCTCGGATTGTAAGGGATCGGACCGCCACGCCGGTCGGCACAGCCGCTAAGAATGACTGCGAGGAAGATAATAATCAGGAAAATCGGGAAATTCAGGCTCCGACAACGGGCAGCAACTAACACTATGGCACCTCGCCAATCGACGCGCGAACCCTCCCCGAAATCACGCAGGAATGCAAAATATTAAACTCAAAAATGGACCTAATCAATCGTTACGGCCGCAATGCCGGAAGGTTCCACGATCGTGCTGATATACCAGCGGTTCGGACCCTCGACGCCCATGGCGGTCAGCACGCCAGTTCGGTAGGCCCCGGTGTCGATGCCGACACGGTTCGGCCGCTCTTCGATCTGCTCGCGGACGGTGTGGCCGTGGACGACAACGAAGCCATGGTCGGTGTCGTCGTCGAGGAACGGCTGGCGGATCCAGCGCAAGTCGGTCGATTCCTGGGCAGCAATCTCGACGCCCGGGCGGATTCCGGCATGGACGAAGAGATAATCGCCGAACTTGAAAGTGTCGGCGAAGCTGCCGAGAAATTCGGCATGCTCACGCGGGATGGCTTCGGCGATAATGCGAAGCGCGTCCTTTTCGGGCTGCCGCTGCAGATGCCACGGATCGACGCCGTAGCTTTGGATACATTCGGCGCCGCCGAACTTTAGCCAGCTCTGAAGGAGTCCTTGCTCGCCCTGGAGGAGGCGGACGAGCACCTCCTCGTGATTGCCCATCAGGAACACCGGGGTCATATGCTCCGGCTGATAGGTGCGCAGACGCTCGACGACCTGCCTAGATGCCGGGCCGCGATCGATGAGATCGCCGAGGAAGACGAGGTACGTCTTTCTCGAACCGCGCCGGGAGTCATCCTGTTCGACCGCTGCAAGCAGCCCGTCGAGCAAGTCTAGCCGGCCGTGGACGTCGCCAATCGCATAGGCCCGGTACCGGGCCGGGCCGCGCGGCGACGAAGATCGAGGCGGAAAAAGACCCAACATTCGCGAAATGGTGCCAAGTCCCCCACGCCGGTCCCCGGACGGCAACTTGCCGAAGGGCTGACGGTTCCCCCTGAAATTCATCGGGCCCCGTTCCAGAGGATGTCCTCGAGCGCGTCCAGATAGGTCCGGATGACGACCTTTTCGCTGAACCGCTCCTCGACCCGAGCGCGGGCGGCGTCGGCGAGGAGCTGCCGCTCCGCCCGCGGCATCAGGGCGATCCGCTCCATGGCCTTGGCGAGCGAGTCCGCCCGTCGGGCAGTGCAGAGAATGCCCGTTATCCCATCGATGACGACGTCGCGGCTGCCCGGAGCGTCGGCGGCAACGAGCGGCTTGCCCATCGCCGCCGCCTCGAGCAACGCCCGCGGCAAGCCTTCGCGATAAGACGGGAGAACGACCGCCGTCGCCTGCCGGATGAACGGCCGAACGTCGTCAGCGTGGCCGAGATATTCGATCTGCTTCGAATCGACCCAGCACTGCAGCTCCTCCGGCTGAACTGCCGTGCGATTGCCGGCGTCGAGTTCGCCGAGAATCTGGAACCGGCTGTCCGGCAGCTTTTGCCGGAGCAGCCGCGCAGCCTCGGCGAACTCGCGAATGCCCTTGTCTCGAAGCAGGCGGCCGATGAAGAGGAAGGTCACCGGTCCCTCGCCGTCTCCAGGCTCGGGCCGAAACCTTTCGAGGTCGACGCCCGAGCCCGGGACCCGGCGCGCCTGCTCCCGGGCAACGATCTTTCGCTCGAGAAAGAGCGCAAAGTCCTCGTCGTTCTGGAAGAAGACCACCTTGGACCGGCGAAAAGCGAGCCTGTACAGCCTCACCGCAAGGTCCTCCAGCCATGGTCGACCAAGGAACGCTGTGCCAAGTCCGCTGACGTTGGGAACCGGCGCGGCCCCGGCAATCCGGGCGGCGATCGAACCGTAGATGTTTGGCTTGATGGTGAAGCTGAGGACAGCACCGGCACCCGTTGCCCGGAGCAGGCGCAGGTAGCGCACTACAAGGAGCCCGTCCGCGACCGGGTTCATTCCCGACCGGTTGATCGGCAGATCGTGAAACTCGAAGCCCTGATCCACCAGCTGTCGGCTGTAACGGTCGGCCGGGGCTGCAATCACCGGGCGATAGCCGGCATCGACCAGCGCTTTCAGCAGAGGCATCCGGAAGTTGACGATGTTCCACGAGCTGTTGGCCGTTACCAGGACGATGGGCGGTTCGGGCGCAGGCCGCGTCGGGTTTCTTGCCATGACTTCGCGGCGATCGGTGCTACTCGACGCCGACCAGCACGAATCGCGGGATCTCGACCTCGAACGCCTGACCGTCCTCGTCGACCATGTGGTAGCTGCCGCTCATCGCTCCGGACGAGGTGTCGAGCGGGCAGCCCGAGACATAATCGAAGCTTCCGCCCGGCGGGATCAATGGCATTTCGCCAACCACCCCCTCGCCATGCACCTCATGGGCGATCCCGCGGCCGTCGACGATGCACCAGCTTCGTGACAGCAGCTGAACCGACCGGTTCGAGCCATTCTCGATGCGGACATGATATGACCAGAACCAGCGGCTCGAGGAGGGGTCCGATTGCTCGGCGAGATAGCTGGCCGCAACCCGAACGGTGATATCGCGCGTCGTCGCGACGTTGGGGAACAGCATGGCGAGCGTGTCGGTCGAGGTCACGGGACCACGCTAGGCGAGCCGAAGGAAGGGCACAACCGGCTAGCCGCTGCTGGCGGCTCGCCGCAGCCGGTCCAGCAGTCGCGCCCGGGCCTCGGCGATTGGCGCCGAACGTTCGCGGAGCAGGTTGCGCACGAGGAAATGACCGGTGAGGTCCAGGCCGGCGACAATGTCCGTCCAGCTGGCCGGACCACCCTCGCGCATGAAGGGCGGCAGCACAAGCAGGCGGGCGCCGTAAGGCGCCGCCTCGGAACCACTGACCGCGCGGCCGGATCTCGGGCTGACAGCGACCAGATCGTCAGCCGAACCGGTGACGGCGCAGCGATCGAGGTCGAGGCCGAAGCCGAGCTCGGCCAGCAGGAGCAATTCGTAGCGCGCAAGCGCCGCTCCCCAGCCGCTGGCCGACGGCGCCGCCTCGATCGCCGATAGCAGGCCGTCGAGCGCATCATGCAGTCGCGGATAGGGCTGGCCTTCGGGCAGAGCGGTCGCGGTAAGAGCGGTCGCCCATTCGATCGCCGCTGCGGCGAGCGGCTCGCGATGCAGCGGCGCCCGGCTTTGCGTGAGCTCGACCTCGGCCTGCGGCAGCTGGGTTTCCGATCGCGCCCGAAGACGGGCTTCGACGACATTGCCGGCAATCAGGACCGGCCGCATTCGGCGACCGCGGGCACCTCGAACGTAGGCGGCCTGCAGGCCGTGGGCGGGGGTCATCAGCCTCACGACCGCGCCATGCTCGCCGTGGCCGCGGAGCGCACAGACGATCGCCGATGTCTCGATGCGCACGGCTCAGCCTTGCGGGTGGAAATAATCGTAAAGCTGGCGGGCCATCGCTTTGCTGATGCCTGGCGCGCGCTCGAGGTCCTCGAGCGCGGCACCCTTGACCGCCCGAGCGGTGCCGAAGTGCATGAGCAGCGCGCGCTTTCGGGCCGGGCCGATGCCCGGAACCTCGTCGAGGCTCGAGGTCGTCAGGCTCTTCGCCCGCTTCTGCCGGTGCGTGCCGACGGCAAAGCGGTGCGCTTCGTCGCGCAACCGCTGCAGGTAGAAGAGCAGAGCCGAATTGGGGGGAAGCGTCAGCTCGCGGCCGCCGGGAAGGTGGAAGGTTTCGCGGCCGGCATTGCGGTCGGGCCCTTTGGAAACGCCGACGACCGGCACGTCGTGCACGCCCATATCCTCCATCACCTCGCAGGCCGAGGACAATTGCCCCTTGCCGCCATCGATCAGAATCAGGTCCGGCCACTCGCCCGAAGAGCGGTCGGGGTCCTCCTTCTCGAGCCGCGCGAACCGGCGCTCCAGAACCTCGCGCATCATCGCGAAATCGTCGCCTGGTTGAGTCTCCTTCCGCTTGATGTTGAACTTGCGATAGCTGTTGCGGCGGAAGCCATCGGGACCGGCGACGATCATCGCCCCGGTCGGGTTTGTGCCCATGATGTGACTGTTGTCGTAGACCTCGATTCGCCGCGGTGGTTCGGCCAGCTCGAAGGTTTCCGCAAGCTCGCGAAGGACCTTGGCCTGGCTGCTGGTTTCGGCCAGGCGCCTGTCCAGCTCCTCTTCCGCATTGCGGCGGGCCTGGGCCATCAGCTTGGCGCGGGCACCGCGCCTCGGCTGCTCGATCGTAACCTTGCGCCCTGCCCGCTCCGACAGCGCCTCCTCGACGATCGGCTGGTCGGGCAGCTGGCGGTCAAGAAGGATCCGCCGGGGCGGCGGCATCTCCTCGTAGAACTGAACGATGACGCTCGACAGCACCTCGGCTTCCGGGACCTCGGCGGTATGCGCCGGAAAGAAGGCCCGATGTCCCCAGTTCTGACCGCCGCGAATGAAGAATCCCTGGATCGACATCGCCCCACCCTTGCAGGCGAGGGCAAAGACATCCGCATCGCCGAGGCCTTCCGCGTGAACCGACTGGCTCCCTTGGATATAGGTCAGAGCGCGCAGCCGGTCGCGATACACGGCGGCGAGCTCATAATCGTGCCGCTCGGCGGCCTCCGCCATAAGCCGTGACAAGCGGGACTGTACGCCGGTCGACTTGCCGGCGAGGAATGCCTTGGCATCGTCGACGAGCTCGGCATAGTCACGCTCGCCGATGCGGCCGACACAGGGCGCCGAACAGCGCTTGATCTGGTAAAGCAGACAGGGCCGCGATCTGTTAGCAAAAAAGCTGTCCGAGCAACTCCTTAGCAAAAACAGCTTCTGAAGCGCGTTAAGAGTGCGGGTGACTGAGCCGGCGCTTGCGAACGGTCCGTAATATTGTCCCTTCGCGCGCCTCGCGCCGCGGTGCTTCTGCACCCGCGGGAAGGCATGGTCCTCGCGCAGCAGGATGAAGGGGAAGCTTTTGTCGTCGCGCAGAAGGACATTGTAGGGCGGTCGGAAGCGCTTGATCAGCTGGGCTTCGAGCAACAGCGCCTCGGCCTCGGTGCGAGTGGTGACGATGGTCATCGAGCGGGTCTGCGCAACCATGCGCTGCAGCCGTTTCGGCAGGCGCGCGACCTGAGTGTAGCTCGTGACCCTGGACTTCAGAGCCCGCGCCTTGCCGACATACAACACCTCGCCCCGGGCATCCTGCATCCGGTACACTCCCGGACGGCCGGGAAGCGTCTTCCACACGCCGCGGATCGCGGCGATGCCCTTCTCGAGGTCCGGCCGATCGGCGCCGCGCACCGCATAGGTCGCCTTTTCCTCATTGAAGCGCTGCGCCGCGCCAGGGTGCTCGGGACGGTCGGCGGGAGTGCGGTCCATCGCCCTGATGTAAGCCGTCCATCTGCCGTTGACGAGCAGTGGCGGGCGCTACGGCCGCTCAGACCGCAGATTCGTGCTTCAAAGCGGCGATCACTTCCGGCGTGACCAAAGGCGTGAAGCCGGACACGTCTCCCCCGGTGACGACCCGGTCGCCGCACTTGAGCCAAGCGTGCGCGTCTACGGCGTTCGAAGTGGTTCCGCGGACGCCGACGAACAGATCAGATCGCAAGCCTTGCCGCGCAAGCCACCGCCGGGCGGCCAGCGCCTGGACCAGGCAGTCGGACCGCCACGGCACCCGCGAGCCGGCACGGGCGATGGCATTTGCTACCCGCTGCACTCGCTTGGCGGAGTCTGGCGGCAAAATGACTGTCGTCCCTTCGGCAGCCGGGCGGAGCAGCAGGTCCTCAGTGCTCTCGCTGCCCAATCGAACCCTGGCGATTGCCAGCTCGGCGGCGGCCCGGGCAAGATCGGCCCACTCATAGGCGTGCAGCTTCAAGGCCTTGCGCAGGAGGCCCACAGCGAGCGCCTAACGCTCGACCAGGATGTCGTTCGCCTTGAGGTCCGAAAGGAAGCCGCGGACATCGTCCTCAACGGTCGCTCGGTCGACGTCGAATTCATCCGTCAGAGCGTCGCAGATCTCGAGTGGACTCCTACCCTCCTTGATCAGCGACCAGATACGTGTGCCCATCGCGTCGAGACCGTAATATGTGCCTCGCTTGAGATGGAGCAAAACCGTCTCGTCGCCGACGCTGCTTTCGACGGCGTCACCGGTCGGCTCCACGTTCTGCCTTAGAATGTCCATCTGCACCCACCGAGCCTGCTTAACTATGGTTGTTCTAACTACCGATAACGAGCGGTCAATCGCGTGACGTGATTCAGGGCGTCCTCGATGGCGGGAAATCGATTCGCAAATCTCGCTCGGAGCAACTCGGCGAGTTCACCGAGCGTACGGCGGCCGTCGACCAGGGACAGACAATAGCTGTCGACCTCGTGGAGCTCGCAAGGCGACGGAGCAAAATCCGATGACCGCACGCGAAGCGATTCAGGCGACAGCACTTTCCCGAGAAAGGTGGATTGACGGAAGCTCGCCTCCGGATGCGTAGCGCCCGCCCGCCACAGGCTGCTGTTCCAGGCCCAAATATATTTGCCATCGATCAGCCTGGCGGTGAGTTCGACGGCGAGGCGATCCCCAGGCCCCACATGGAGTGCCTGTTCAACCGGAAAGAAGACGCGGCCGTAAATTTGCGGCGGGAGCTCCGGCGCGTTGGAAAAGCCTATGCCCGGAGCTAGCTCGGAGTCGAACCATATGAGCAGCCCGTGGATCGTGCCTTCGTCCGCGACCGCAAGGTCGACACTTGCAGAAAGATTCGGGTCTGAAACCGAGCGATAGTCGATGACCGCAAGGTCCGCGTGCTCCGACAGGAGCCTCGTGTGCTCCGGTTCCACCTGGGCCAGGAGATTGACGGCGAAGCGATGGCCGGCGGACAGGTCGAGATCGAAACGGTTGCGGAGCCACGGCTCCTCGCAGAATTGGGAATAGGCCTTGGCGTTCTGCGCGAGCGCGGCTCGGATCGTGTCGCGCATTGGAATGAGTGTCCCGCCCGGAGCCAGCAACCGCTCGCGGGCATCCTTGATGGCAGACACATGATGCTCGAACAGCGGCAAGGAGCCTCGCAGGTCGGAGACGATCACATCCGCTTTGCCGGCCGGCGAATAATCGGAGGACAGGCCCTTGAAAATCTCGATCCGGTCCATGCAGCCGTTGGCCTGAGCCAGGGGGCGGAGAAGCTCGACCGAATCATCGGGCTCGATCGCCACGACTCGGCCAGCGCCGTATTGGCAGGCGAGCAGCGAGAAAACTCCGGGACCAGCACCGATGTCGAAGACCGTGCAGCCGGGTGTGACCGCCGCCTTGAGCGCGTCGGCATAGGCCGACATTCGCGGCTCGGATGTGACCATCCGCCCGTATCTAGGGAGGTCGTAGCCTGTCGGGCTAACCATGGTCCTTCGCCCGCCCCCGCATTTCAGCCTCCGCGATTATCAGCGAGGATGACCTCACGGAGTTCTGGCAGAATGGCAAAGTCGCGTGGATAGCCGATTTCGAACATTGGAACTGTCGCGGCCAGCGCCGCGGCCTGCCGCAGTCGAGCTTCGGCTCTTCCCGGGTCCGAAGGATCGAGGGAAAAGCTGTGCTCGACCAATGCCATGCAAGCCTCGCCATGCGCGAGCCGTCGGACTGTGATCGGGCCAGCCCGAGGTTCGCCCAGCCAATAAATTGAGCGGATGGCATATCCCGGCAGCGTCGCTTCCGGTTCCTCCAGGTCGATGATGTTTTGCTTGGAGGTGTATTCGGCGACGGGGGTAAACCCTCTGGGCCCGTTGAAAACCGCCATTACGGAATCGGGGAAGAGTCGAAGGCTTCGGTACAATGGGCGGCATTGGAGTGCCGCACCGTCTTGCTCGACGACCATTGCATCGTCGCTGAGAAGCGCCCGGCCGTTGGCGTGAAAGCTCGCTGCCAAGGTCGATTTGCCGCGGCCGGCGAGCCCGAGCAGCAAGATGGCCCCGCCCGGAATTTCTATTCCGGCTGCATGCAGGACAAGGCTACCCTCATGAGCGACAATGCGTGGCAAGACCTGGTCGACTAGCAAGTGACGGACCGTGTTGTCGGATACCGCAGGCAGTCGGTAAACATCGATCGCCCTTCGTCCGAAATTAACCTCGAAGCGAGCGAGTTCCCCAAAGATGACGAGAAGCACCGCAGGGTCGCTTATCGACCTGGTCACGGTTAGGTCGCGGCCGTCGCTCCAAAGGAAATGGTCATCCGAAAGCCCAAACGCGGGGGCATCTCGGAACCTCAGCGACCAACCATCTAAGACACAAAGGGGGAAAGCCAGCGCTCCCTGAACGGGTAAAACGGGAACTATCGCAATCCCTGCTGAGCTGGCGGTGCCAGAGGCTAGGCCGGCTTCTTGTCCGCCGGCTGGGATCCGCCACCTGTACCTTCGGTCTGCGCGCCCGTCCCGCTGGCGGTAAACTTCACCATATCGCCGTAGACGACCAGCTTCGGAGCTGAATAGGCTTTTGACTCACTATTTCCCATTTCTCGTCCTTTCACTGCCGGCACTGCGGTTTTCTTGGGCGACCGATTCCAACCACATAGCCAAATACACAACCTTTAGCCAATCCGCAAAACGAGGGGAGTTCATCCCGGTGCCATGGGCATGCCTCGCCTGTCTTAAGTCAACAAATCTCGAAATTGTTCCCGTCAGATCTTCTAGCCCTTGGTCAAGCTCAGGACGAGTCGTAAAAAGTTCGCGCCTGAATGGTTGCCCAAGGTGCTGCTTGCCGCGACGCCACCGAACCGAGTCCGGCAACAGGCCGGCCATCGCGTTGCGCAAAATCAGCTTCGGCCAACCCCGCGACTGCAGTTGCTCGGGGGGAAGCGACAGACAGAAGTCCATGAGGCGAAGATCCAGGAACGGGTCCCTGGGTTCGATCCCGCTGGCCGACGCGACCCGGTCGAGACGCTCGCGCGCGGCGATCAACGAGGGATGGGCCATGGAAGCAGCCCGCTGATTCGCGCCAACGCCTTCTACCTTGGCTAATAGCTCGTCCGCTCTGCGATACCGCTCGGCAAGATCAACCCGCGCCGCGAACTCTGACGAAATCAGTCGATCCCTGCTGCGTGAAGGTCCTCTCAGCCGGGCGATCAGCTTCCGTCGAAAATCGCGCAGTCGGTGCGGCGAATAAGCGCGCCAGGCTCCATAAGCCAAGGCCGTGCGAGCCGGCCATCCCGGTCCCCAGAAAGTCGATTCGCCTCTTGCCTCCCGGACGGCCGCAAGGAACCTTCCTTTGCGCAGTCGATGAGCAATGGTCCAACCGGCACCCACCGTCAGATCTCCCGCGGCGCCATCCAGCACCACATTGATCTCCGCTCGCTGCGCGGCGACGTACACCGTCCGTACTAGAGTCAGGTGTCCGTCGAACGGCTCATCCATGCTCATTGTTAAACGGACGAGATCGTCCAGATAACCATCGAGTTCATCATGGCTGACCAGAGTCGCCTCGATACCGGGAATGGTCAGCGCGGCGGCAATGCTTCGAGTTTCAATGCAGGTCCTGGCGTCAGGACCAACGGCCGAAAAAGTGTGCAGCGGGCCATTCCCGGCTGCAGCCAGCTCCCGCGCCGCGACGGCCACGACGCTTCCCGAATCCAGTCCGCCGGAAAGCGTTGCTCCAACCGCCCCGTGGCTTCGTAGCCGGCAGCGCACGGCCTCGCCAAAGATTTCCAGAAAGGCGTCGGCATAGTCTTTGTCGGATCCGAGCCGCAACTGAGGCACTGGCCGCGGCTCCCAATATCGCCGGTAGGACAGGCTCCTGCCATCGAAGACGAGGGCATGCGCCGGCGGCAGGCGAAGCACGCCTGTGAAGAAGGTTTCCCGAAGATCGAACGCATCGAGGCCCTCGAGATAGTCGGCGATCCGCCCTTCATTGACCTCGCGCGGCGCCGCGGGATGGGCGAGAATCGCTGCCGGCTCCGTCGCGAATAGCAGGACCTTGCCCGGGACATGACAGTAGACCAGCTGGCGCATGCCGACGTGGTCGCGGGCGCAGAACAGCCGCCTGGAGCGAGCGTCCCAGATCGCGAAGGCAAAGTCGCCGAGAAGATGGTCGACGCAACCCTCGCCCCATTTCAGGTAAGCGAGGAGGATCAGCTCGCCGTCGCCGACAAGGCGGTCTCGCCGCAGGCCAAGCTTGGACAACAGTTCCTCGCGGTTGTCGATGCGCGCATCGGCGGTGATGACGCACCCGCTCTCGTCGTGGCTTAGCGGAAGCTTTTCCAACGCCGCCTCGGGGGTGGTGGCAAGCAGGGTGTGGCCGAGCGCGACCCCCTCACCGACCCAGGCGTTCGCACCGTCCGGACCGCGGCGCTCGAGCGGCTCGATCATAGCATCGAGTTCACCTCGCGAGACCGAGAGTCCGCCAACCGCGACCATTCCGCAAATGCCGCTCACCAGCGGACTCCAGTCACCCGCGATCCCCCTGCCGGGACCGGTCGCGGAAGAAGTCCAATGCTCGGCGCAGCACGAGGAAGCCGGTGTGGCGATGCGCCATGTCGGGATATTTCGCGCGAAGGAATTTGCCATGGGGCAAAAGACGCTCCCGCGCGTAGGCAAGCTTGTAGCGAAAACCCGCAAGCGAGCGCACGTCCATGATGGCTCGCCGAAATTGTCCCGACTCGAGATATCGGCTCGCCGTGCGTCCTGGCTCGGTGAGCGCTGCTCGTACTTCCGAAGGGACCGGCGTCCCGAGCCGGTCCTGGGCCATGGCCAGTCCGACGAGGCAAATGGGTGCGGCCCCAGATGAGCAGGCCTTCACGCAGAACCGTCTCCACTGCTCGTCGGTCAAGGCATTCGCCAGCAAATGAATGTCCTGCAGCCAGATCAGCCGGTCGCCTCCGTAATAAGTGACACCATCGACATCATAGGGTGAAGCGACGTGCATCGCCCGGTGCAGGCAACTGTGCAGCAACATCGTCGACGGGTCCGGCGCGACGGCAGCCTCGCACAGGCGCGGCAGCGAGACTCGATCCGCCCAGCAATCGTCAAAGGTCAGCACCTGGCGGAGGGCCATCGAGTTGAGCGGGCTCCAGTGAAGGTCGATGACGTGAGCGGCGCCAGCCGTATCCTTGGTCCACATTTCCTGGAGCATCAGCCGTTCGGCCGACGCGAATATGAAGGGCCGGTCGTAGCCAAGTTCGCTCAGGAGAGCGCGTGCCCGGTGCAGGTCCGAATGACGGACGAGAAGGTCGCTGTCACCGCGCGTCCGGGCCGAGGGATTGGAATACAGCTGATAGGCGATGGCCGTCCCCTTGAGGAGCAGGGCGTCGAGCTCCCGAGCGGCTGCAGCTTCGGTAAGCTCCAGGAGCGCTTCGCGGTGACGGATCTCCCACATCGCCTGGCCGACGGCCTGCTGACGGATGCGCGTCTTGAGCTCGTCGGGCCATGATTCCAGGGAAGCCTTATCGTCCCACAAAAGGCCGGCGATGCCGTGATAGGCGATTCGTCGATAGGCGAGATCGCTGACATCGGCAGGTGCCCATTCGTCTGGCCAGCGGTCGGACGAGCCGCGAAGCGTGGCGGCGAGGAAATCGTCGATCTCCGCTGCATCCAAGGTCAGAGCTCCGTAGGTTCCCGGATGGCAATCATCTTCCAGCTGGCGTTCTTGAAGAACAGCAGCTTGAGCCGATCGCCCAGGTGGCGCGGCGGGACCAGCTTAGTCCGAAGCGTGGTCTCTTCGATATCGTCGCTCTGCGTGACGACCGTGAACGGCAGTCCGTCGAACAAGGCGGGAGCGGTACGCCGGGTGAGGTGCACCGTATGGTCGGCGAACGGGGTGATTTCCAAGGGTATGCCCAGTGCTCGCCACGACGCATGAATGTTCGAGGCCAGTGCATAGAACGGATGGTGGATGTTCACGGTGAAATAGAGAGTTCCACCCGGTGCGAGAACTCGCGCGATCTCCTGGACGATCTTGCGCGGATTCTCGGCATGGTCGACGACGTTGTCGCAAAGGACAATATCGAACGAAGCATCATCAAAGGGCATCGCCTCGCCGAAGGCGGCGATCGTCTTGGCCCGATGCTGCCAGGCCGGGAACAGCTCTCGATAATGATCCGCGAGCGGGTCGATCCCCACTCTATGCGGCGCGTCGAAGAAGAAGATCAGGCCGTGCGCTCCCGATCCTACTTCGAGGACCCGCGCGTCCGGGGCAATTGCGGCGACACGCTCGATCTCGGCTCGCACCGTTCGCGAGTGGGCGACCATCGAGGCGATGACGTCCTCCTCTCGCCCTTCCAAGCCGGCGGACTTTAGCCGCTGATAGTCCAACTGTCGTTCCAGAGCGCGCCTGGCCCGCAGTTTGATGCCTTCGCGGATCAACCCTTCCTTCAGGCCGCGGCCCTCGCTTGCGCCTCGTCGGCAAGCATCCATTCGACTGCCGCGCGGGAGTGGATCGCCGTGGTGTCGTAGACTGGAATGACGTTGGCTCGTGTGTCCACCGCAAGCACCAGCTCGGTGCAGCCGAGCACCACTGCCTGAACCTTCTGTCGGGCAAGGTCAGCGATCAAAGTCTTGAGCTTGCGCTGGCTGTCGCGAACTACCCTGCCAGCGGCAAGCTCTTCGAATATGATCCGGTCGACCTCGCGGATCCAGGTCGCGCCAACAGGCATCAGACAAATGCCGCGGCTCTCCAGGCGGCTGCGTACGTGCGCCTCGGTCATGGTGAAGCGCGTGCCGAGCAACGCGACCTGGCTGCGGCCATCGGCGACGAGCTTGTCGGCGGTCGCTTCGGCGATGTGCAGCATCGGAACGCCGATTTCGGCGGACACTGCGTCATATACCTTGTGGCCGGTATTCGAGGTGATGATCACGCCTTCCGCTCCGGCTGTTTCCAGACGGCGGGCCGCGTCGAGATGGATCTCGGCGACCCCGTCCCAGTCCCCTGCCAGCTCCTTCTCCGCGACGGGCGCGAGATCGAGACTCTCGATTGCCAGCCGGGCGCTGTGCAGTCCGCCCAGCCGCTGGGCGATCCCGCGGTTGATATGCTCGTAATAAAGCGCGGTGGACGACCAGCTGGTCCCGCCGATGATTCCAAGCTTGCGCAAGTGCCCGTCCCCTCTCACCGTGCCAAGACCCGAACCGGAATCCTGCTCGAGCCTTGCTGAACCGCAGCCGACTCAATCGAGGCTCTTGACGATTTCCTCGACCATCTTCTTGGCGTCGGCAAGCAGCATCATCGTGTTATCCCGATAAAAAAGCTCGTTATCGACACCCGCGTAGCCGACTCCGCCCATCGACCTTTTGACGAACAGCACGGTTCGCGCCTTTTCGACGTCAAGCACCGGCATTCCGTAGATCGGCGAGCCTTTGTCGGTCTTCGCCGCCGGGTTGGTCACGTCATTGGCGCCGATAACAAAGGCGACGTCGGTCTGGGCGAATTCGCTATTGACGTCCTCGAGCTCGAACACCTCGTCATAGGGCACGTTGGCCTCGGCCAGGAGCACGTTCATATGCCCAGGCATCCGCCCCGCCACCGGGTGGATCGCATATTTCACGCGAACCCCTTTCGCCTTGAGTATGTCGGCCATCTCGCGCAGCGCGTGCTGCGCCTGAGCGACCGCCATCCCATAGCCCGGGACGATAATCACCTGCTCCGCCTGGCCTAAAAGGAAGGCGGCGTCTTCGGCCGAACCGCGCTTCCAGGGCCGGTCGATCGCCTCCGCCGCGCCGGCGACCGCGTCGCCGCCGAAGCCGCCGGCGATCACCGATATGAAGCTTCGGTTCATGGCCCGGCACATGATGTAGGACAGGATCGCGCCGGCGCTTCCAACTAGAGCCCCGGTGATGATCATGGCCGTGTTCTGCAGGGTGAAGCCCATCGCCGCCGCCGCCCAGCCGGAGTAACTGTTGAGCATCGAGATGACGACCGGCATGTCTGCGCCGCCGATCGGGATGATCAGGAGGAAGCCGATGGCGAACGACAGGGCGGCGATGGTGACGAACACCCACGCGCCCTGATCGATGGTGAAATAGCCGATCAGGCCGAGGATGGCGGCAATGGTGGCGAGGTTGATGACGTGGCGGGCCGGCAGCAGAATCGGCTTTCCCGACATATTGCCGTTCAGCTTGAGGAAGGCGATCACGGAGCCCGAGAAGGTGACGGCGCCGATGGCGACGCCGAGGCCCATTTCAACTCTGGTCGCCGGCTTGATCAGCCGCTCGACATCGAAGCCGGGAACGACGATCCCATAAGCTTCGGGATTGAGATAGGCCGCCGCACCGACCAGAACCGCGGCCATTCCGACCAGGCTGTGGAAGGCGGCGACCAGCTGCGGCATCGCCGTCATCTGGATCCGCCGGGCAATGGTGAGCCCGACCGTTCCGCCGATGGCGATCGCCGCGCCAATCTCGGGCAGTGACGCAAGATCGTGAACGGCCAAAGTGGCGACGACGGCGATAGCCATTCCGACCATGCCGATGCGATTGCCGGCGCGGCTGGTTTCGGGATGCGACAGCCCGCGCAGCGCGAGAATGAAGCAGATGCCGGCGATCAGATAGGCGATTAGGACCCAGGCGGGCATTTGCTCGGCCGCCATAGGCCTAGCGCTCCTTCTTCTTGTACATCGAGAGCATTCGCGCGGTGACGGCGAAACCGCCGAAGATGTTGACGCCGGCCAAGGCGACTCCGGCGAGGCCGAGCCATTTGGCGGCCGGGCTCCCGGCCGCGGCGGCGGCGATCAGGGCCCCAACGACAATCACCGAGGAAATGGCGTTGGTGACGCTCATCAAGGGCGTGTGAAGTGCCGGAGTGACCGACCAGACCACATAATAGCCGACGAAGCAGGACAGCACGAAAATCGACAGGATCGAGACGAAGTCCATGTCCCCCTCCGGCGTAGGTTCGCGCCGTTCTTGGCGGCTCCACGCGGAAGTGTCGAGGGGGTGCCGCCTTAACGCCGTTAATCTGCGGTCTGGTTTCCTATTTCCTAACCTTTCTCGGGCAGGGCGGGGCTGCAAAGCGAAGGAAAGCCGCCGGTGCAGGCTCGCGACCAGAAAACCTCCGAACGGCCGCCGCTCAAGCTGCTGTTGTGGACCGCGATCGCAGGGCTGATTTTCGGCCTGATCGGCTTTGGCGAGATCGCCGAGGACTGGTTCCGAGTCGCCCGCAACAAGCTGCACGTCCACGAAGCGAGTGGGGACATCGTCCTGGTCAAGATCGACGAGGAGGCGCTGGCCCAGGTCGGCCGCTGGCCCTGGCCGCGGCAATATCACGCTCAATTGACGGATTCGCTGACCCGAGCCGGGGCCCGGCAAATCTTCTTCGACGTCGGTTTCGTCAACCCGGGCGATCCCGAGGATGACCGTGCCTTCGCGGAAGCGTTGGAACGATCGAAGGTGGTGCTGGCTGCCTGGACTCGGGTGGGCCCCAACGCCGGAGTGCAGCAAGACGGAATGCCGCTGGCGAAATTCGCCGCGCGTGCCGAGGTCGCCAGCATCAGCGCGGAATACAACTACCAGAATGCCGTCTGGCGGGTTCCGTATGCGACCTCGTGGAAGGATCAGACAATTCCATCCCTTGCTGCAAAGCTTGCCCGTCGGACAGCGCCCGCAGGCACGACATTCATTATCGACTATTCGATCGATCCGAACTCCATCCCCGCCGTGTCGGCCGCCAGGATTCTCAAGAGCGACTTCGACTCGAACTTGATCCGGGGCAAGGATATCGTGATCGGAACGACGTCGAACACGCTTGGGGACATCTACTTCATTCCCGGAACCGGGCAGATGGGCGGCGTCTATATCCAGATTCTCGGGGCCGAGACTCTCAAGTCGGGCAGGCCCGTCTATCTCGGCTGGGCAATCGCCCTCTTTATCGCAGTCGCCGCGGCTGCTGTGGCTGTGACACGCAGGCGCCCGTATCAGCGAGCGGCGATCCTGGGCAGCGCCGCTCTTCTCTTTCTGTTCGCCCCGGCCTTGCTCGAAGCCAATCTGATTTTCGTCGACATCACCCCGGCCCTGTTCGTTATCGCCTGGGTCGCTGGCAGTCTGACATGGCGCCGCTACCGGCAAGGCGGGATGACCAATCCGGTTTCGGGACTGCCAAATCTCAGTGCATTGCGATTCAATCGAGAGGGTCGCGACCAGGCCCTAATCGCCGCCCGAATCCTGAATTATTCGGAAATCGCTGCCGCCCTTCCGGCATCGAGCGAGGAGAAACTGATCGACCAGATTGTCAGCCGCCTGCGGGTCGGCGCGCCGGAACGCACCTTATATCATGGTGATGACGGAATTTTCGCCTGGTTCGAGGAGCCGCGCGTGCCCTTCGGGCATCACCTCGAGGCGCTCTACACGCTGTTCCGCACCCCGGCCAAAGTGTCGGGACAGCAGATCGACCTGTCGATCAGCTTCGGAGTCGAGATTGGCAGCGGCCGGTCACTGGCCAACCGTTTCGGAAGTGCGCTTGTCGCTGCCGACGAGGCCGCGCATGACGGCCTCAAGTGGAAATATCATGATCCGGAAAGCCTACAGGACGCGTCCTGGAAGCTCTCGATGCTGAGCCAGCTCGACGCGGCAGTCGACAAGGGCGAGGTTTGGGTCGCATACCAGCCCCAGCTCGACCTCAAGACCCGGCGGATCATCGGTGCGGAAGCCCTCGCCCGCTGGACCCATCCGAAAAAGGGGCCGATCGCAGCCACCGAGTTCATTGCCGCTGCCGAGCAGCACGACCGCATCGGCAAGCTCACCGATTTCGTGCTCGAGCAGGCAATTGCGTCCGCATCGGCGATCAATCGCCGACACCCGGATTTCCGGATCGCGGTCAATCTGTCCGCGCGCCTGCTTAACGATCAGGGATTGCTGCTTCGCCTGTCGGCAATGCTGGCCCGCCACCGGCTCGCACCCCAACTGCTGACGCTCGAGCTGACAGAGACGGCTGCGCTTGGCAGCAGCGGCGGTGCGTTCGACATGCTCGCGGCGCTTCGCGACCTCGGCGTCACCATCTCGATCGATGACTATGGCACCGGCCTGTCCACGCTCGAATATCTAAGAAAAATCCCGGCATCGGAGCTCAAGATCGACCAAAGCTTCGTCAAGGGCATGGTCGACAATCGCAGCGACCGGCTAATGGTCCAGTCAACCATCGCGCTCGCCCATTCCCTGGGCCGGAAAGTGGTTGCCGAGGGCGTCGAGCGAACCGAGATCCTGGAAGCTCTGTCCGAAGTGCAATGCGACGTCGCGCAAGGATTCGCGATCGGGCGACCGGTCAGCCTCGAGAGCCTGAACAAGCGGCTTGCTACCGACCGCAGGCGCCGGGTCGCCTAGCCCTTCTCCTGAACCCCGACAATTTGTGCCGAGCCAGTATCGGGTCGGCCTTTTGGTAAATTGTTTGCTAACCACATCGATTAAGGTTAATGTTTCCCCTGTCGAATCGCATTTTTGACACACAGGGGATGAGCGATGAAAAAGCAGACACGTGGGTTCTGGAGCTGGCTCATGGGCAGCGGCTGGGGCGGCACCGGCTCGTCCGGCTAGGGTCAGTTAGCCGGCCGAGCGCCGGATAACTGATTGATTTGAATAGCGTAATAAGCGCCTGCATTCGTGTGGGCGCTTTTGCGTGTCTGCTTTGGCAGGTCGAGCATTCCGCGCAATTGGCAATAGGCTGATGACCACCCACCCGCTGGCCCGAGCAGCGAATCGCCAACTTCGGATGGTTAAGATGGGGCGGGCTGACGGCGCGGGCCGCTGCTGTTAGGGCCCTTCGAATGATCCGGCAGGCGATCGGAACCGTCGAGCTTCAGCCCTCATGTCGGGGGCTCCACCTGATCACCGACAAGGTCGTCCATTGGCTTGGAGACCAGCATATCGTCACCGGATTGCTGACCCTGCTGTGCCGGCATACGTCAGCGTCCCTGTTGATCCAGGAAAATGCCGCGCCTGCGGCGCGGCGCGACCTCGAGAAATATTTCGCTCGGATCGCCCCTGAAGGCCCGGGGTACGAGCATGACGACGAAGGCCCCGACGACATGCCGGCGCATTTGCGAAGCGCGCTGACCCAGACACAGCTGTCGATTCCCGTCGAGCATGGCCGCATGCTGCTCGGCACCTGGCAGGGCATCTATTTGTTCGAGCACCGCCGCCGTCCGCCGGCGCGCGAGATTGCGCTGCACTTCATCGGCGAATGAGCCACGAGAGCGCCCGCGCATGGCTCGAGGCGCATGCCCCCGATGCCGAGATCCTCGACATGGCGGACAGCACCGCCACCGTTGCCGACGCTGCCCGGACGCTCGGCGTCGAACCTGCCCGGATCGCCAAGACCCTGGCGGTGCGGGCGGGCCGCGAGACCTTCCTGCTCGTCACCCGCGGCGACGCCCGGCTCGACAACAGCAAGTGCAAGCGTGAATTCGGCGCCCGGCCGCGGATGCTGGATCCGGAAGAAACCCTTGCGCTCACCGGCCATCCAGTCGGCGGCGTCTGCCCGTTCGGGCTCGCCACCGATCTGCCGGTCTACCTCGACCTGTCGCTGAAGCCGTTCGACATTGTCTATCCGGCCGGCGGCTCGCTCAACACGTCGGTCAAGCTCGCTCCGCACCGGCTGTTCGAGCTGGTCGGCAGCAAATGGGTCGACCTATGCCGCTTACTCGAGGAATCGGGCGGGACTTAGCTCATCGGGATTGACCGAGCCAACCGGCCATTCCTTGCCGGCGATCAGCACGGCGGCGATTTGCGCCATGGCCGGCGACGTCTGCAGCCCGAAACCGCCCTGCCCCGCGAGCCAGAAGAAGTCCTGGGCATCGGCAGCGAAGCCGGCAACCGGTCGGCGATCCGGGGCGAACGTGCGCAGCCCTGCCCAGCGACTGTGGATCCGCTCAACCTTGATTGTCGTGCGCTCCTCCATGCGCCAGGCGGCGAGCGCGACGTCATAATCCTCGGGCTGCGCGTCGCACGGATCGGTCGGCACCTCGTCCATCGGCGAGGCGAACAGCCGTCCGCTTTCCGGCGCAAAATAAAGCTCGTCGCCGACTGTCTTGGTGAAGGGCAGCCGCGAGACATCGTACCCTCGCGGCGCGTCGAACGTGATGATCGTCCGGCGAAGCGGTCTCAGCCCGACTGGGCGGACGCCGGCCATCGTTGCCACAGAATCCGCCCATGCGCCTGCGGCATTGACCAGGATAGGCGCGGAATAGCGCTCGCCGCGCTCGGTTTCGACGGTCCACGAGCCATGCTCGCGCATGATCGCGGCTGTGCGAGCGCCGGCAACAAGCGACCCGCCACGGCTGCGCAGGCGGCGGAGATAGGATTGGAGCAGCGCATGGGTATCGAGCCGGATGCCGTTGTGATCGGCGAGGCCGGCGACCGCCCCGCCCTCGCCTAACCTGAGGATCGGGCAGAGTTCCGCCATCTCCTTCTCGCCGACACGCTCGAGCTCGGCGAATCCCGCGATCGCCGCCTGAAGCGCGTCGAGCGCCGTCAGTTCGTTGGTCCGAGCGTGGACCAGCACCGGCATGCGCTGTCCGAGCGGCGCATCGCTGAAATCGTCGGGCGGCGCCTCGAAGAAATTGCGGCTCGCCGAGGTCAGCGCCCGCACCACGCGGTCGCCGAGCGCATAATGGACCATGGTCGCGCTCCGCCCCGACGAATGGAAGCCGACCTGCTCCTCGGCTTCCAGCACCGCCACGCGCGCTTCGTCGGCCAGCGCCGCGGCTGCTGACAGCCCGGCGACTCCACCACCGATTATCACGATGTCGGGCGCCATCGAGGGATCGCTCAGCCTGCGCCGAGCCTCTCGTGGACGACCTTGCCGCTTTGGGTGAGGCGAATGCCCTGGACGATCTCGTCGTCGTCCGGAAGCACGACTCGGCCCTGCTCCTTGTCCCAGAAAGCCGACAGAAAATTGTAGAGGTTGCGGGCGAACAGGGCTGAAGCATCGGCGGGCAAGCTTCGGGCGAGGTTCGAGGCGCCGATGACGGTGACACCGTGCTTCACCACACGCTCACCGGGAACGCAGCCTTCCACATTGCCGCCCGCGTCGGCCGCCAGATCGACGATCACACCTCCCGCCCGCATTGACGCGACCTGGGCGTCGCTGATCAGCCGCGGCGCCGGCCTGCCCGGGATCAGCGCGGTGGTGATGACGATGTCCTGCTTGGCGATGTGGGACGATACCAGCGCTGCCTGCGCCTGTTTATATTCGTCCGACATTTCCGTCGCATAGCCGCCAGCGCCCTCGCCTTCGATGCCGGCGACATTCTCGACGAACACCGGCTTGGCGCCGAGCGACAGGATCTGCTCTTTGGTCGCGGAGCGGACGTCGGTGGCGCTCACCTGGGCGCCGAGCCGCCGGGCGGTGGCGATCGCCTGAAGGCCGGCCACGCCCACGCCCATCACGAACACTCGCGCGGCGCTGATCGTGCCGGCGGCGGTCATCATCATCGGCAATGCCCGGCCATAGGCGCTCGTGGCCTCGAGCACCGCCTTGTAGCCGGCAAGGTTCGATTGCGACGACAAGATGTCCATCGACTGGGCACGCGTGATTCGCGGCATCCATTCCATGGCCAAAGCGTCGAGACCTGCGCTCGCATAGCCGTCGATCGCCTGCCGGCGCCGGGCCGGGTCGAGCGATCCGATCAGCAGTGCGCCGCGCTCGGCGGCCGCCACCTCCGCAGGATCGGGGCCGCTCACGCACAGAATCGCGGCGGCGCCCTTGAGCACCTCCGCCCGCGAACCGAGAGTCGCCCCGGCCGCTTCGAAATCCGCGTCTGCAATTGAGGCGGTCTCGCCCGCCCCCCGCTCCACGGCGACTTTTGCGCCCAAGGCAGAAAGCTTTTTCACCGTTTCGGGAATCGCTGCGCAGCGCGTCTCGCCGGGCGCGGTCTCCTTGATAACGGCGATCTTCATGGGAGGCAGACCGCCCTATTTGAGGACGAACAGAAGGACGAACAGCGCAATCAGGAAAGAAATCGCGGCTCCCCACGTCAGCAGCTTGGTGAACCGTGTGTAGTCGCGGACGTGGACCGCGACATCCTGGGTCGGCGGATCGGTCAAGATCGGCTCTTGTTCGGCCATTCTGCTCCCCTTGCTGCTCACGCGCCTCCAGGCGCTCGACCCGTCCATAACAAGGCGCCTGCGCTCCCCCAAGTCCTTAAGCGAGCCTTTACATCTGCAAGGTACGAATGCCGCTTTGGGAGCGATTGCATGCGCGAAGAGCCGAACCGCTCGCTACTGCTGTTGGATGCCGACCCGAATGAGCGCAGGCTCGTGTCGGCGGTCGCAGCGCGTGCCGGCTGGAGCGCGGTCGGCGCTGCCGATGCGGAGACCGCCGTCGCCCTGCTGCAGGGTCCTCACGGCCGCGCCGTCCAGGCCGCTTTGCTCGGTAGCTGGAATTCGGAAAGCGGCCCGGAGCTGGTCGCAGCGTTGCGCGCCTGTCGGGCGAAGCTGCCGATCATCGTGCTCGCGGATGGGGCCTCGGTATCGGCCGCCGTCGACGCAATGCGGGCCGGAGCAAGCGATTTTCTCGCCAGGCCGGTCGCGCCGGAGCGTCTGCTGGAGGCGCTCGCCGCAAATGCCGACCGCCGCAAGGCCGCCGGCGAGCTGGCGCCGGTGTCCGAGAAGCTCGCTCCGGAGATGGCTCTCGAGCAGCTGGTCGGGGCGGCGCCGGATTTCCGCGCGGCGCTCGCGGTCGCTGCCAAGGCAGCGCGCAACCGCCTGCCGATCCTCATCGTGGGCGAACAGGGCACCGGCAAAGAGACGATCGCCCGCGCCATTCATGCCGCGAGCTTGCGCGCCCGAGGGCCGCTCGTTTCGCTCGACTGCAAGTCGGTGCCGGCAAATATCGTCGACAGCGAGCTGTTCGGCCACGAAAAGGGCGCCTTCCCCGGCGCTTTTGCAGAGAAGTTCGGCAAGCTGGTGGAGGCCAATGGCGGCACCCTTCTTCTCGACGAAGTTGCCAGCCTGCCGAAGGATACTCAGCAGCAGCTGGACCGAATGCTCGCCACCGGCGAGGTCCGGCCGGTCGGCTGCAACGGCAGCTATTCGGTCGACGTGCGAGTGATCGCCACGTCGAGCCAAGCGCTTCCTGAAGATTTCGATGCCGGTCTGGCCGAGCGAATCGGCACAACAGTCGTCAATCTGCCGCCGCTACGCGAACGCAGCAGCGACATTCCCGCGCTCGCTCGTCATCTGCTGGCCAGGTTTGCGAGTCATGTCGGCCTCAAGCCGCTGTCGATCGGCAATGACGCTCTTGCCGTGCTGATGCGCTACGGCTGGCCGGGCAACGTCCGGCAGCTTGCTGGGGCCCTGTTCCGTGCCGGGCTGCAGTGCGAGGGAAGCTCGCTGACGGCCGAGGATTTTCCGCACATCGCAATCCAGTCGCGTTTTTCGGGTCGCCGGAATGATTTTTCACCCGAGATCAGCCAGGCCAGCAGCGACGAAGCTCTCGCCGGCGCGCCGGGCGTAACCCTTTATCGAAGCGATGGCCATTTGCGCCCGCTCGAGGAGATCGAGGCCGACATCATTCGGCTCGCCATCGGCCATTATCGCGGCCGCATGACCGAGGTCGCGCGGCGGCTCGGAATTGGCCGATCGACCCTATATCGCAAGCTCGGCGAGCTCGGCATCGACACCGCCGCCTGAGCCACTAGCGTCGCGCCATGCGCGTCGCTCTCCTGTTCGCCGTCCTGGCTCTTATCGCCTGCACCAGAGCCGAACCCGAAGCAGTTCCAGAATCCTACTGCAATCAGCAGCTATTCGAGGGCAGCCGTTTCACTGTCTGCGACAACGAAGGCGGCGAATTGCTGCTGTTCGCGGCGGGAAAAGGCAGCACGCCCATGCGCAGTTTCGGTGAAGTCGTGGGTCGCGTGGATGTCGATCGGGTCGCCTTCGGCATGAATGCCGGCATGTTCGACGAGGAAGGCCGGGCGATCGGCCTTGCGACACCACCCATGGCAGTGGACATCCGCCCAATCTTCGCGACGGACCGGGCAATTTCCACATGAAGCCGAACGGCGTGTTCATGGTGCTAGCCGGGGGCAAGCGCGCCATTTTCGAAAGCGACAAGATCCCCGAATTTCGCGCGCCACCCAGGCTCGCCACCCAGTCGGGCCCAATGCTGGTGATCGACGGAAAGCTTCATCCGAGGTTCGAGCCGGACGGCCGTTCAAGACTGATCCGCAACGGAGTCGGGATCACGGCCGAAGGCAAGGCGGTATTTGTCATCTCCGAGGACTTGGTGTCATTCGGAAAGTTCGGCCGGTTCTTCCGCGACGCGCTTAAGACCCCGGACGCACTTTATTTCGACGGGTCGGTGAGCTCGCTTTGGGACCCGGCAAACGGGCGGCAGGATTCGCATGCGCCGCTCGGGCCGATGATTATCGCGCTCAAACCCGTGGAGTCAGGGCCTGGTCACGAAGGCCGCGCCAGACCTTGAGCGCCTGAACCGTTTCGGGGACATCGTGCACTCGGACGATCTGAGCCCCCTGCTCCACTGCCTTGAGCGCCAGCGCGATACTTCCACCGAGCCGCCGATCGGCTGGCGCCTCGTTGGCGAGAGCGCCGATGGTCCGTTTGCGGCTGGCCCCAAGGACGATCGGGCAACCTAGCGAGTGAAATAGCGCGAGGCCGTTCAACAGGTCGAGATTGTGGGCAACAGTTTTGCCGAAGCCGAAGCCGGGATCGACGAGAATCCGGTCGCGAGCGATTCCGGCCGCCTCGGCAGCGGCGATGCGCTGCTCGAGCCATTCATAGACCTCGATCAGCACGTCCTCGTAGCGCGGATCCTGCTGCATGGTCTCGGGGCTGCCCTGGTGGTGCATGAGGACGACTGGAACTCCGGCCGTGGCCACCGTCTCGACCGAGCGCGGGTCGAAGGTTAGGGCCGAGACGTCGTTGACCATGTGCGCGCCGGCACCGAGCGCTGCCGCCATGACGTCAGCCTTGCGCGTGTCGACCGAGACGGCGGCGCCGGCGGCGGCGAGGCGCTCGATCACCGGCACCGCCCGCTCGATCTCGTCGCCGGCCCACACCGGCGAAGCGCCGGGGCGGGTCGATTCGCCGCCGACGTCGAGGATCGCCGCGCCCTGCCCCGCCATGTCCGCCGCGGCTTCCGCCGCCGAGGCGGAATCGGCGAAGCGGCCGCCGTCGGAGAAACTGTCGGGAGTGACGTTGACGATGGCCATGACTTGCGGCTGGTCGAGGCGAACGGTGCGGGGCCCGAGCTCGAGCGGCGCCCGCGGCGAAGTCAGCGCCCGCCAGTGCGCGTCCATATCGTCGTCAAAGCGGTTTTCGATGCCCTCGACGGGAAGCAGCTCGGCGGAGACGCGCCGGCCGCCTTCGACGGCGAGCAGTTCGACCGCAGCAAACCAACAGTGCCCGCCAGCGAGGCGCGCCACCTTGCCGTCGTGGCCGAACGGCGAATCGACAAAGCCGGTCGGGCGGATGAGCCGGCGCATCGCTTAGCGGGGAAGCTCGGACGGTGGCCGGCCGACCGGCGCGGTCTCGGCCTTCGGGGCGCGGGCGTCGAGCACTGCCAGCCAGCCGGCGGCCTCCTTGCCGATGCTGATCTGCGGGCTTGATGGCTCCATCCCCAGCTGCCGCTCCCAGCCGTAGATGGTGACATAGGCGCGGCGGAACTGGCGGGCGAAGGTGTCGGGCTTGCGCATCGCCAAATTGACCAGGGCATGGCCGAAGAAGGACCAGTCGTTACTGGGCGAGCAGCCGAACGACGGCTGCATGTCCGAGGCGGCGGTGGCGACGACCGTCCGCGGTCCGGCGAGAACAGGGACGAACTGCCCCGAAAAGCACGCCTGGATGATGATCAGCCGGTTCTGGAACCCGAGAGCAGCCAGCGCCGCGGCGAGCTCGGCGGGAGTAATGATTCCGCCCAATCCGGACGCCAGCTTGTAGTTGAGGCCGGCGCGCGGCGTACCGTGGCTTGTCGCGTAGAGGACGAGGACGTCCTCGCTACGATCCATCAAGGCCGCGGCGCGGCCGAGCGCAAGCTCGAGGTTGTGTGGAGTCCCATCGCCATCTGCCTGGTCGTCACCTTCATCCTCGGCGAGGACGAGCGTTCGCCCTTCGGCGTCGAACCGCCTAGCCAGGACGCGCCCCGCTTCGCGCGCCTCACGACCGAACACCGCGTCGGTGTCGAGCGCAGCAACGATCACGTAGGCATCGACGACGCCGGGGCGCTGCGGCTTCAGAGCCGCAAGCGCCGAGTCGAGCCGACCGTCAACCGCCGCGGCGGACGAGCCTGCCGTGGAGGCAAGGGCAACGACGCCCAGCACAAGTCGAATTAGACCGATCGCCCGATCCATCGAATCTCCTTCGCGACGGTCATCATGGCCGCTGCGACGCGGCCCGCAAGGCATCAGGCGAGATCAGCGAGATATTTCTGGCGCAGAGCGTCGAGCGGCTGGAGCGTGCCGCGCCCGCCGACGTGCCAGAAGGTCCAGCCGTTGCACGACGGCGCATTCTGCAGTGCCGCCCCGACCTTGTGGATCGAGCCCGAATGCCCGTCGCATTCGACCGATCCGTCGGCGCGCACCTGCGCCTTCCAGCGGCGCTTCGTGTCGGTGAGCGAAGTGCCGGGAGCAACGAGCCCGCTTTCGACCAGCACGCCGAAGGCGACGCGCGGCTGGCCGCGCTTATCGGCGACCGTCTGAATCGCGCTTTCGTCGAGCGGCAGCGTCGAGGCGATTCGATCCAGCGCGACATTCACATATGCAGGCTCGCGCTCGATGCCGATCCAGCGGCGGCCGAGACGCCGGGCGACTGCACCCGTCGTGCCGGTGCCGAAGAAGGGATCGAGCACGACGTCGCCGGGCCTCGTGCAGGCGAGCAGGATCCGATAGAGCAAGGCCTCGGGCTTCTGCGTCGGATGAGCCTTGGCGCCGTCCGTCCCCTTCACCCGCTCGGCGCCGGCGCAAATCGGCAGCACCCAGTCCGAACGCATCTGAAGGTCGTCGTTCAAGGCCTTCATCGCACGATAATTGAAGGTGTAGCGCGCCTTTTCGTCCTTCGCGCACCACAGCAAAGTCTCGTGGGCGTTGGTGAAGCGGGTGCCGCGGAAGTTCGGCATCGGGTTGGACTTGCGCCAGACGATGTCGTTCAAAATCCAGAACTCCGCGTCCTGCAGCAACGCGCCGACGCGGTAGATGTTGTGGTAACTGCCGATCACCCAGATGGTGCCGTCGTCCTTGAGAATGCGTCGGGCCTCCGCCAGCCAGTCGCGGGTGAATTCGTCGTAAGTGGCGAGGCTGTCGAACTTGTCCCAATCGTCATCGACGGCATCGACGCGACTGCCTTCCGGCCGGAACAGCTCGCCGCCGAGCTGCAGATTGTACGGCGGGTCGGCGAAGATCATGTCGACGCATTTGTCGGGAAGCCTGGCCATTTCGGCGATGCAGTCGCCCTGGACGATCTGGTCGAGCGGGAGCGGCCGTTGGGAAGCGCCCCGGCGCGGTCGAAAATGTGCCGGCTGCTCGCCGACGCGGCCCAAATAATTCATGCTCCGTCCCCTGTCGGCTGGAACGGTGAGTCACGCCGGACTCACCGTCAAGCGAGCAGAGGTTAATGCGGGTGATTCGAGGGCTCGGAACGAAACGAGTCCGCCTCCGCAAGACCACAAGATGTTGAGTGGCTTCGCCGAGGCAGGACTCAACTAATGGTGGTGTGACTCGAAGGACTCATGGAGGCAGTTTCGTGCAGTTGGAGCTCCGGCTGCGCCCATCGCGCAATGATTTCGCGCACCGGGGCGAAGCTTCGGCGGTGCAGCGGGGTGACCCCGAGAGCCTCGAGTCCGCGGTAATGTTCGGGCGTTCCGTATCCGCGGTTAGTTTCCCAGCCATAGCCCGGGAAGTCGCGGGCATGATCGGCCATCAGCCGGTCTCGAGTGACCTTGGCGATGATCGAGGCAGCGGCGATCGAGCGGCATTTGGCGTCGCCATCGACGATAGCCTTGGAGGGCCGTTGCCATCGCGGGCAGGCATTGCCGTCGACCAGCACCCACGCCGGCTGAACGTTCAGGGCCTCCACGGCGCGGGTCATCGCCAGCATCCGCGCCCAGTAGATGTTGATCGTGTCGATTTCTTCGACGCTGGCAACACCGACGCCGATGACGGCGCCGCAATCCTGGAGACGCTTGTAGAGCTTCTCCCGGGTCGGCAGGTCGAGGTTCTTGGAATCGTCGATGCCGCGCGGGAATTTGTTGCGGTCAAGGATCACTGCCGCCGCGACCACCGGCCCGGCGAGCGGAGCACAGCCCGCCTCGTCGACCCCGGCGAGCGGCTGCGGATAGTCGAGCTCGATCTTGAAGGAGCAGCGCCGCGGCATGCCCTCTTATTCGTCATTCCCGCGAAAGCGGGAACCCAGATTCTGGTGTCGACTGGATCCCGCCGGCGCGGGGATGACGAAAATTGTGGATTATTCCTCCATCCGCCACGGCGGGAAGCGGCGGGCTTCACCAGCCTTGTAGAGGAAGATGATGTTGCCCGAAGGGTCGCGCAGCCGGGCCTCGCGCCACAGCCATGGTTGGTTGCGCGGGCCATGCTCGAACGGCAGGCCTTCCCGCGCCAGGCGCTTCACCCTTTCGTCAAGGTCGTCACATTCGAGATAGACTGCGGTCGTGGCGACGATTTTCTCTTCAGGGTCGGCCTGGATCGACAAAGTGGCGCCGCCCGCGGTCTCGAAGCGGGCATATTGATTGCCGGGGCTGTCGACGATCTGCTTGAGGCCCACCCTCCGGTAGAAGGCGACTGATGCGGCATAATCGTTGACGGTTAGGGTAACCTGGTTGAGCCGCGGGCCCTCGCCGACGTCGAGCCGGACCCCCTCGATTCCGACGGGGCCACAACCTTGGCCGATCTGCCGAGCGCTTCGCAGCGCCACGCGGACGAAGGTCCGCGCCTGCTCCACTGCAGAACTCAGGCTTGCGCCCCGGGCAAGGAATACGGCGATTGCGCTCGCCAGCGTGCAGCCGGTTCCGTGGGTGTTGGTCGTGTCGATCCGCTGGCCCTGCCAGCTGGTCATATTGTCTTCCTCGATCAGCGCATCGGCGAGCGCCTCGCCCTCCTCGTGACCGCCCTTGATGAGCACCGCGCAGCCGTGGCGGCCGACCAGCTGCAGGGCTGCAGCCACCGGGTCCTCCTCGCTGGTCAGGCGGACAAGCTCGGGCAAGTTCGGGGTCGCGAGCGTGGCGATTTCCATGAGGTCGCCAAAAGCCGCAATGGTCGCCTCGTCGGCCAGCTCCGAGCCGCTGGTCGCGACCATCACCGGGTCGAAGACGATCGGCAGGTCGGGTTTATCCTCCTTCAGACGGCGGAGCCGCAGCGCCACCTGGCCCGCGGCGAAAGCCCCGCCGATCATGCCGATCTTCACCGCGTCGATGCCGATGTCGCCGACAACCGCATCGATCTGCGCGAGGATCATCTCGGCGGGAACCGGGTGAACGGCGGTCACGCCCAGCGTATTCTGGGCGGTGATGGCGGTGATCGCGGTCATGCCATGGCCGCCGAGCATGGCGACGGTCTTGAGGTCGGCCTGGATTCCCGCGCCGCCCCCCGAATCCGAGCCGGCGATGATCAGAATGCGGGCGGGCGTTGCCGTCATTGCAAAGAGCCTAGCGACGAAGCAATCCAGAACCTAGCTGGATTGGCTCGCTTGGCTCGCAAGTGACGAACAAAGCGTTACGAGGCCGCCTGAACTGCCTCGCAGATATCGTCGACGAGCCGCTCGACCAAAGCCCGGTCGTCGCCCTCTGCCATCACCCGGATCAGCGGTTCGGTCCCCGACTTGCGGATCACCAGCCGCCCGTGGCCGGCAAGCTCGGCCTCGGCGGCGGCGATGCGCTGCTTGACTCCGTCGCTGTCGAGCGGGGCGCCGCCGTTGAAGCGCACATTCTTCAGGAGCTGCGGGACCGGTTCGAACTGGTTGAGCAGCTCGCTTGCCGGCTTGCCGCTTTCGACCAGGCCGGCGAGCACCTGGAGCCCGGCGACGAGACCGTCGCCGGTGGTCGTATGATCGGTCAGGATGATATGGCCCGATTGCTCGCCGCCGACGTTGCAGCCCTTGGCCCTCATCGCCTCCAATACGTAGCGATCGCCGACCTTGGTGCGGATGAGTTCGATTCCGCTTTCACCAAGCTTCCGCTCGAGCCCGAGATTCGACATCACGGTGGCCACGACGGCGCCGCCCTTGAGTTCGCCGCGGCGATGCTGGCCGACGGCGATCAGCGCCATCAGCTGGTCACCATCGATCGCGCGGCCCTTTTCATCGATGACGATCAACCGGTCGGCATCGCCGTCGAAAGCAAGGCCGATGTCGGCGCCTTCCTCGAGGACCCGCCGTTGCAGCGCTTCGGGGTGGGTCGATCCGCAGCCATCGTTGATGTTGAGCCCGTTCGGCGAAACGCCAATGGCGATGACGTCTGCGCCGAGCTCCCACAAGGCATCGGGGGCAACGTGATAAGCGGCGCCATTGGCGCAATCGACAACCACCTTGAGCCCGTCGAGCCAAAGGCGCTCTGGAAAGGTCGATTTGGCGAAGTGGACGTAGCGGCCGCGGGCGTCGTCGATCCTCCTGGCTCGGCCGATCATGTCCGGATCGGCGCGTCGCGGGCCGTTGGCCATCCTCTGTTCGATCGCCTGCTCGGCCTCATCGCTCAATTTGAACCCGTCGGGGCCGAACAGCTTGATGCCGTTGTCGGCGAAAGGATTGTGCGACGCGGAGATCATCACTCCGAGATCGGCACGCATCGACTTCGTCAGCATGGCAACGGCAGGCGTTGGCATCGGCCCCAAAAGGACGACGTCCATTCCGACGCTGGCGAAGCCGGCGACGAGAGCGGATTCCATCATGTAGCCGGAAAGCCGCGTGTCCTTGCCGATGACGACGCGGTGACGATGGTCGCCGCGAAGGAAATGGGCGCCGGCCGCCTGGCCGACGCGGAGCGCGGTCTCGGCCGTCATCGGCTCGCTGTTGGTCAGGCCGCGAATACCGTCGGTGCCGAAGAATCTGCGCGTCATGTCCCGTTTCTAGCCGTCATTGCGAGCGAAGCGAAGCAATCCAGCCGTTTACTGCGGATTTGCTTCGGCCCCGCACAAGTCCGGGCCGCCCTTCGCATGATGACGCCTTACCGCCGATAGGCTTCGGGAAGGACCTGCCGGTCTAGATCGCGATAACGGTCTCGCAGGCGGGTCTGGCGGCTTTCCAGCGGCTGCTGGACGCCGTCGATGAACACCATTTCGGCATTGCTTGTCACCTGCAGCGGGTCCCCCGACCATAGGACTACGTCGGCCCGCCGGCCGCCTGCCAGGGTGCCGATCTCGCCGCCCATTCCGACCGCTTCGGCGGCACGCGAAGTGATCATCGCCAGCGCTTCGCCCCAGCTCACCCCCGTCGCTCCCGGGACGTGAGTCAGGGCGACCAGGTTGCCCGCATATTGGCGCTGGTTGAACAGGTTACGGGTATCGTCATCGTCGACCATGCCGATCGCGACCTGCACTCCCGCGGCGCGCATGCGGCCGATGTTCGATTGCGTCGCCGCGAGCCTTTCGAACGACGATGGCAAATCATTGAGGGCCGAGGCGATCACCGGAATCCGCGCCGCGGCGATCCGATCGGCGACCATCCACCCTTCGGTGGCGCCGACCAGCACAATGCGAAGCTTTGGATATTCGCGTTTAATGTCCAGCACGCTCAAAATGTCGCGGGCGCTTTCAACTCGAACGAGGAGCAGCTGCCGGCCTTGGAGTAGCGGTACCAGCGCCGCCGCGTCGAAACGGGTGAGGAGCACGTCCTCGCTTCGGCGGGCATCAGGCCCGTATTCGCGCGATTCATTCGGGTTGCGGATGATCGGCACGTCGCGGATCGGGTCCTCGCGGCGCTGGCCGCTGGCGGCGATCGGGGTCGCGAAACGCTGCAGCTCGTGCGCTTCGCGAAGCGCGTTGCGGAACAGGACGTGGGCGGAAGGCCGCGAGCCGCCGGCCGTCTCGCCGCCGGATTCGCCAAGCTCGACGAACTGGAACAGGCGAGCGCGGGTGATCGGGTCGAGGTCGGCGCCGAGGTCGATCATCGCCCCCTGCCCGGCGAAGATGTTCCGCGCCGTGTTGGGCGCGACGAGAGCGCGCGTCACTCCGTCGGCGCGATTGACGGCGATGGTCGAATAATTCGGGTTGATCGCCGGAGCGACGTCTATGGCGGCGCTGAACGGACCGTTTTGGGCGCGGTCGTCGCGAATCCCGCCGGACAGATCGATTTCCGACAGGCCGAGCCGCGAAAAGCCGGCGACAAGCCCTGGAGTCACCCATTTGCCGCGGGCGTCGACGATGGTCGCACCGGCCGGAACTCCGACCTGGTAACCGGCATCGACGATCCGGCCGCCGCGAATAACCACGGTGCCGTTTTGGATCGGTTCGCTGCCGTCGCCCAGCGCCACCGTCCCCCCGACGATGGCGACCGTCTGGGCAGCGGCAGGGGCGGCTGCAACGAGCAGCGCGGCGGCGAGCAGATGGCGGATCATTTCACGTCTCCCTCGCCCGGCTGGCCAAGCTCGAAGTCGCTGACCGGACGGAGGCGCGGATTGTGCATGTCGTAAAGCAAGGCGCCGTCGATCCACACCTTCTCCGGCCGCGCATAAGTGCTGAACGGATTCATGTTCCACAGCACGACGTCGGCCATTTTCCCGGCCCTCAGGCTGCCGGTCCTGTCGGCTATTCCGAGTGATTGCGCGGGATTGAAGCTCAGCCAGCGCCAGGCAGACGCGTCGGTGACAGCATGGCCGGCGCGACGACCGTCGGCCAGCGCCTTGGCCGCCTCCTGGTTGAGCCGCTGGATGCCGTTCGGATCGTCGGAGTGAACGATGGCGCAGGCCCCCGCTCTGTCTACGAACGGGATATTCTCCTTGATCGCATCATAGGCTTCCATCTTGAAGCCATACCAGTCGGCCCACATCGCCGAGCAGATGCCGTTGGCGGCGAGCAGGTCGGCGACCTTGTAGCTCTCCACCGCGTGGTGGAACGTGCCGATCTTGTAGCCGGCCTCGCGGGCGACATCGATCATGATCGCCATTTCGTCGGCGCGGTAGCAATGGTTATGGACGATGATCTCGCCGGCCAAGACGCCGCGAAGCGTGTCCATGGCCAGGTCGCGCTCGGGCATGTCGCCGCCCTCGCGCTCATAGCGATCCCACTTACGCTTATAGGCCTGCGCCTTGGCCCAGGTCTGGCGGACCGTGGCGATATTGCCCATCCGGGTCTGGGGCATGTTGTTACGCGAGCCGTAGACCCGCTTCGGATTTTCGCCGCACGCCATTTTGAGACCGTACGGCGCGCCTGGAAACTTCATCCCCTGAACGGTCCGCGCCGGCACGTTCTTCAGTGTCACTCCTCGGCCGCCGAACAGGTTGGCCGAGCCGGGGAGGACCTGGAGCGCGGTCACTCCGCCGTTGGCCAGCGCCCGCGAGAAACCTGGGTCCTGCGGCCAGACGCTGTGCTCGGCCCACACTTCCGGCCGCGCCGGCGAGGTGGCTTCATTGCCGTCGGAATGGGCCGGGACGCCCGGGCTCGGATAATCGCCGAGGTGGCTGTGAACGTCGATGATCCCAGGAGTCACATATCTGCCGGCACCGTCGATCTCCATCGCCCCGGGCGGTACATCGATGTTCGCTCCGACTGCCTGGATCAGGCCCTCGGCAAAGAGGATCGCGCCGCCGCGGATTTCGCCGCCCTCGCCGTCGAAAATGGTGACGTTGCGGATCACCGTCGGATGGCCCGGGTAGCGCTGGTAGGTCGAAGCGAACGGGTCGCGGTCGAACTTGACCGGGGCCGCTTTCTTGGGCGGCGGGTCGAGCGCCGCGCAGCCGCTCAGCAGGGCGACGGCAACGGCCGCGGCGACGAACTTGGCATTCATGACAATCACCTGGCTGATCAATATTCTTCCCGGCTGGGCTTGGTCTCGGCCTGCGGGAACATGCCCGGGGCCTGCTTCTCGCCGAGCTCCTTGTAACCGGCGAGCTCGTCGTCGTCCTTCAGCGTTTCGAGGTGCATCAGCCGCCTCACGAACGGCGAGATGAGGATGACGAGGACACCGACACCGACCGCGACCCAGCCGACCGTCGTGTAGACGTCGAGCACGATTTCCTTGGCCGCACCGCCCTCCGCCTCGAGCTCACCCGATCCGGTCGCTGCCGCGATCAGCCCGGCAGCGAAATTGCCCGTGGCCGAGGCGAAGAACCAGGTGCCCATGATCAGCGATGCCATATGCGCTGGTGCGAGCCGGTTCATTGCGCTGAGGCCGACAGGCGACAGGCACAGCTCGCCGGTGGTGTGCAGCAGGTAGATGAGGAAAATGAAGATGACCGGGGTCGGGGTCTCGATTCCGAACGCATAGGCGCCGAACACCAGGACCAGGAAGCCGGCGCCGAGCTGGATCATGGCGAGGCCGAACTTGGCAGGGGCCGATGGCTCCAGCCCGCGCCTGCCGAGCGCGGTCCAAAGCAAGGCGAATAATGGCGCCAGAAGGATGATGTAGATCGGGTTGATGGACTGGAAGACCGCTGCGGGCACGTCCCAACCGAGCATCTCGCGATCGACGTGGCGGTCGGTGAACAGGTTGAGCGACGAGCCCGCCTGCTCGAACAAGGCCCAGAACAGGATCGAACCGACGATTAGGAACATCGCGGCGAAGATGCGATCGCGGTCGTCGCGCGGAAGCTTGGCAACCGCTGTGTAGAGCACATAGCCGACGAGGATGATTCCGAACACCAGAAGCAGCCAGCCGACCGCTTCCTGGAACTGGATCAGGCCCCAGATGCCGACGACCATCGCCAGGCCGACGACATAGAGCAGCCATTCGAACTTGATGCCGGCGACGCGGCTCCTGAGCCGCGCCGGGTCGCGCGACTCGCCCTTGCCCATCAGCAGCGGGGTGAAGACGATGAAGACGACGAGCCCGAGCAGCATCCCGAAGCCGGCGAGTCCGAAGCCGTAGCGCCAGCCGTAGGTCTGGCCGATCCAGCCGCACAGGATCGAGCCGATCGCCGCGCCGAGGTTAATGCCCATGTAGAAGATGGTGTATGCGGCGTCGCGGCGGACGTCGGTGCGCGGGTAGAGCTGGCCGACGATCACGGAGATGTTGGCCTTGAGGAAGCCCGAGCCGACGATGATGAACGACAGCGCCAGCCAGAAGATGTTGATGGTCGGGTCGGCCTGGCCGCCTGTCCCTTCGAACGCCATGAAGAAGTGGCCGAAGGTTAGGAGCACGGCGCCGAACAGCACGGCCTTGCGCTGCCCCAGATAACGGTCGGCAATGTAACCGCCGACCACCGGGGTAATGTAAACCAGCGCCGTGTAAGCCCCGTAGATGACCGAGCCGCGCTCGTCCGAGAACATCCAGTGCTGGACGAGGTAGAAGATCAGCAGCGCCCGCATGCCGTAGTAGGAGAAGCGTTCCCACATTTCGGCGAAGAACAGGACGAACAGCCCACGCGGGTGACCGAAGAAGGTCTTGGTGTCGTAGCCGGTCGTCGACGGGATTGCGCTCGTGGCCATGGGGGCTCCTGATCCTGCAGCTGCCGCCTCTACGGGCGATTGGCGGCGCACCCTAGCGGGCAAAATCCGCTTGTGAAGCTGGATTGTTGCCGAAGGCCGCGGCGGTTAGACGAGCCGCCCATGCTCAACGACCTCTCTTCGATCCTGTCGCTGCTCGAAACCCGCCGGTCCGGGAGGCCGCGCGAGATGGTCGGCCCAGGTCCGTCGCCAGACGAGATGGATCGAATCGTGACCATCGCCGCGCGCACCCCCGATCACGGCAAGCTGTTCCCGTGGCGCTTCGTCACGATCGCCGATGAGCAGCGCGATGCGTTCGCGCAGCTGCTTCGTCAGGCGCTAGACGAGGAAGATGAGGACTGCGGTCCCGCGCATTACGAGAAAGCCGAGGAGTTCGCCCGCCAGGGGGCCGCTCTGGTGGTGCTGATCTCGGCGCCGGTCGAAGACCACAAGATCCCGGTGTGGGAACAACAATTGTCGTGCGGCGCTGCCGGCATGAACCTGATGCTTGCGGCCCATGCGCTCGGCTATGTCGCCGGCTGGCTGACCGGCTGGCAGGCTTATTCGGAGCGGGTCCGGCAGGCTTTCTGCGCCCCCGGCGAGCGCATCGCCGGCTTCATTTTCATCGGCAGGCCTGGCCGCCAGCTCGAGGAGCGGCCGCGTGCGCCCCTTTCCACCGTGTCGCGGCCATGGGTTCCACCGGCCTTCTGAGCTGCCGCGAATTCCATTGCCTTCACTGCCGCCGCGCTGTATTAGAACAGCATGACGCTCGGTTCCCCCCACGAAAAGCCCGTCTACGTACGCCTGCGTGAAACCATTTCCGATGCGATCCTCGCCGGCCGGTTCAAGGACGGCGACCCGCTGCCCTCGGTGCGGGCGCTCGCGGCGGAGGAGCAAGCCAACCCGCTCACCGTCGCCAAGGCCTACCAGGGGTTCCAGGACGAGGGGCTGATCGTCGTCAAGCGCGGTGTCGGCATGTTCGTCGCGCCAGGCGCTCGAGCTCGGCTTCGCGACCTCGAGCGCAAGCGCTTCCTCACCGAGGAATGGCCGGAGGTGCGGGAGCGCATGAATCGGCTGGGGATCGACGCTGCCGATCTTCTCGACAGCACCCGCGCCTAGGCGAGCGTTTCCGCCGGAACCCCGTAGAGCATCTCCGCCCCCGTCCCTGCCGCCGCGCCGAGGCCGAGCGCCTCCGGCACGATCGCTGCGAGGAAGAAATCGGCTGCGGCTTTGCGCGACTTGAGGAAGGGGTCGCTCTCGCCCTCGGCAGCACGCCCGATCCTCTCCATCAGCCAGCCGGCCACCATCACCGATGCCATGGTCAGGAACGGATAGCTTCCCGCCAGCCGGTCATCAATTTCCGCCTCGCGGAACGTTGCCGCGCAGATTTCCACCGCGTCGGTGAGTGCGACCAGACGTTCGTCGGCCGCTTCGGCGCGAATGTCGGCGATCAGCGAATCGAAAACCATCCCGTCGGCAAGGCCAAGCTTGCGCTGGACCAGGTCCGCCGCCTGAATCCCGTTCGTTCCCTCGTAGATCGGCGCGATCCGGGAATCGCGCAAATGCTGCGCCGCTCCAGTTTCCTCGACATAGCCCATGCCACCGTGGACCTGGAGCCCAAGGCTTGCGACTTCGCAGCCGACGTCGGTTCCCCACGCCTTGGCCATCGGCGTCAGAACATCGGCGCGCTGCTTCGCGTCGCGGTCGCCGCGGGCGCCGCGGTCGGCCTGGCCAAAGGCGTAATAAACCAATGCCCTGGCTCCTGACGTCAGCGCCCGCATCCGCATCAGCATCCGCCGGACATCTGGATGGTCGGCGATCGCCACGGGCAAGCCGCCGCGCTGGCCCTGCTTTCGGTCGAGCGCGTAGGCGCAGGCGCGCTGGGTTGCCCGTTCGGCGACGCCGACGCCCTGCAGCCCAACGTTCAACCGAGCATTGTTCATCATCGTGAACATCGCCCGCATCCCGCCGTGCTCCTCGCCGACGAGCCAGCCAGTGGCGCCGCCCGCGGTGTCTCCGTAGCTCATCACGCAGGTCGGCGAGGCGTGGATCCCCAGCTTGTGCTCGATCGAGATGCAGTGGACGTCGTTGCGGCTTCCATCCGGCAGAACTTTGGGCACGAGGAACAGCGAGATTCCCTTCGTTCCCTGCGGCGCCGCGGGCGTGCGAGCGAGCACCAGGTGCACGATGTTGTCGGTCAAGTCGTGCTCACCGTAGGTGATGAAGATCTTCGTGCCGCTGATCTTCCAGCTGCCGTCGCCGGATGGCACGGCCCGAGTCTTGAGCGCCCCGACGTCGCTGCCGGCCTGGGGCTCGGTCAGGTTCATCGTCGCCGTCCACTCGCCGCTGACGATCCTCGGCAGCCACTCGCGCTTGAGCTCGTCCGACCCATGCGCCGAAATCGCCTCGATCGCTCCGAGGCCAAGCATCGGGCAAAGGGCGAAGGCAAAGTTGGCGGCGTTCAGATCTTCCATTAGTGCCGCGGCGAGGCTGTGCGGCAGGCCCTGGCCTCCGGCGCTTTCGTCTGCAGCGAGGCCCATCCACCCCCCTTGCGCGAAGGCTTGATAGGCTTCGCGAAAACCGGGCGGCATTCGCACCATGCCATTGTCCCAGCGAGCACGGTGCGCGTCGCCGATCTGGTCGAGCGGCGCGAACTCGCCCTCGGCAAACGCAGCGGCACCTTCGAGCACTGCATTGACGATGTCGCTGTCGGTGCCGAGCTCGCCAATCCGGACGACATGATCGAGCACTAGTCGCTGGTCGCAAACGGGGCAGGCGAAGCTCATTTTTCCGGTCTCATCCTTGCTGTTGCCGCAGGGCGGCTATAGCGGCGCGGCCATGGCCGAAACCAGCATCCTGCCACTCCGCGACGAGGCGATCGCGCACGCGGCGCAGCTGATCCTCGCCGGCGTGCCGGTGGCGGTGCCGACCGAGACGGTTTACGGCCTCGCCGCCGATGCGACCAATGCCGAAGCGGTGGCGCGGATTTATTCCGCGAAGGGGCGGCCGAGCTTCAATCCGCTGATCGTCCATGTGCCCGACCTGACCGAAGCCGAGCGCATCGGCAATTTCGATCGGCTGGCGAGATCGCTGGCGGAGACGCACTGGCCGGGACCACTGACGTTGGTCGTGCCCCTGAAAGCCGGCGCAGGTATCGCTGGCATCGTCACCGCCGGCCTGCCGACGATCGCGCTGCGCGTTCCCGCTCACCCAGCGATGCAGGCACTTCTGCGAGCCTGCGGCCGCCCGCTCGCCGCGCCGTCGGCCAATGCCAGCGGTGCGATCAGCCCGACGCGGGCCGAGCATGTATTGACGAGCCTCGCGGGACGCATCCCGCTGATCCTCGACGGCGGTCCGACCGAACGGGGGCTGGAATCGACCATCGTCGCCGCTACCGGCGGGGCGCTGCGCTTGCTCCGCCTCGGCCCGATCGAAATTCAAGCTGACGAGGCGAGCGGCGAGAACATCGAAGCGCCCGGCCAGCTGGCGAGCCATTATGCGCCGTCCAAGCCACTCCGGCTCAATGCCCAAGAAGCGGAGGCGGACGAGTTCCTGATCGGGTTCGGCGACGTCGAGGGCGATGACAATCTGAGTTCTTCCGGCGACCTGACGCAGGCGGCGGCGCGGTTGTTCGACCTGCTTCATTCCGCCGACGCTAGCGTAAAATCGCGAATCGCGGTTGCGCCGGTGCCGAAGCACGGGCTCGGCGCCGCCATCAACGACCGCCTGACCCGCGCTGCGGCCCGCTAGGCGCCGGCCGCGGCGCCCTTCAGCCGCGCCTGGAAGCTTTTCCTCAGCTTCTGCAGCTTCGGAGGGATGGTGGCGAGGCAATAAGGGTTCCGCTGCCCCTCTCCACTCCAGTAATCCTGGTGATAATCCTCGGCCGGCCACCAGTCGCCCATTGGCTCGATGGCGGTGACCACCCGCCCGCCATGCTCGGCGTTTGCGCGCTCGATTGCAGCCCGAGCAGCGCCCTCCTGCTCCACCGATTGGGGAAAGATCGCCGAGCGATATTGTGTGCCGACATCGTTGCCCTGGCGGTTGAGCTGGGTCGGGTCATGCGTGGCGAAGAAAATGTCGAGCAACTGGTTATAGCTGACGATTTCAGGGTCGAAGGTGATGCGGATCGCCTCGGCATGGCCCGTGTCGCCGCCGCAAACCTGCTTGTAGGTGGGGCTTTGAACATCTCCGCCGGTATAGCCGCTCTCGACCTTTTTCACTCCGGCGACATCGTTGAACACTGCTTCGGTGCACCAGAAACACCCGCCGGCTAGGACGGCGACCTGATCGGCCATGGTTCGCTCCTTCGAATGACAGGAGCGCGAAATAGGAAGCGGCAGGCTCGACGACAAATGCGCCTGGTTTATTTCTTGTAAGACGCCTTGAGGCTGGCGAGTTCGAGCCGCTTGCCCATCCACTCGGCCAACTCTTCGAACTCCAACGGCTTGTCGAAGACAATTCCGGCGCGGCGGTCGGCGAACCAGCCGACGTGGCCGCGAACCGGCCGAAGGCTCTCGACCACCACGACGACCGGCTTGCCGACGCAATATTCCTCGATCGGCTCGACCTTCATGCCTCCTAGCGAGATGTCGTGAACGTCGACGGTGTAATAGACCTTGCCCACCTTGAGGCTGGCCTTGCACGCGACTTCGAGCCGCGGCGGCCTCGGCCGGAAGCCGTGACGCGGCTTGCGCCCGGCGAACATTTCGCCGAGATCGACGTTCTGGTCGAACTTCAGACCGACCAGGCCGTCCCGGATCCACACCACGCTCGAGGGAATCTGCTGCGACGACAGCTCGATTCCGACCGATTCGCCAACCTCCGGAAGCTGAGCGCACTCGGCCATCAAGCCGCCGGCCGACATGTTGCGGACCCGAACGAGCTGCTCGCCCGCTGCCGTGGTCAGCTTGGCGACGCGCAGCAGCGGCGTCACCCGCTGATCGCTGCGCCGCTCCATTGGCCTCGGCACTGCAGTCGACAGCGAAAAGGTGGTCGACTCGAAAGCGCTCGCTTCCTCGCTCCACTGACGAGCGGGCTTGCGCCGGATTAGCGAGCCGAACATTAAACTCCTCCGTAACTCGGGGAATTGCACCAATTCGGGATTATATGGACTGTAGGGTTAAAAAGGCGTTTCATCGCGTTAACGGACGGTCTGAGGGTCGCCCGGGCTGGAGTCGATGGAGTTTGAGCCAATGAGGCGGCCGCGCCTGCTTCTGATCGACGACGAGCCGGCGCTTGCGGAATTCCTCGCCAGCGCGGCGCAGGGATGCGGCTATGAACCAATTCTCACCTCCGAAGACGCCGGCTTTCGCGAGGAATACCGGCGGCACAGCCCCGACATGGTTGCGCTCGACCTTGGGATGCCCGGCATGGACGGCGTCGAACTGCTGCGCTTCGTCGCCGAAGAGGGCTTCGAGGGCCCGGTCATGATTTTCAGCGGGTTCGACCGGCGCGTGCTCGATTCGGCCTTCCGCCTCGGCGAAGCGCTGGGCCTCAACATGATCGGCCCAGTCGAAAAGCCTGTCCGGCTGGCCGAGTTGGAGACCCTGCTGAACGATCTCCGCCCCACTCTCGCCCCATGACTTCCCGGTCCGAGATCCACCTGCTCGACGGGTTCGAGCGGGCATTGATCAACAATCGGCTGCACATGGTTTACCAGCCCAAGGTCAGGTTGCGTGATGGCGCCTTGGTGCGGGTCGAGGCCTTGGTGCGCTGGGAAGATGCCAAGTTCGGAACCGTCGAGCCGTCGCGCTTCGTGCCGCTTGCCGAACGACATGGCCTCATTGACCAGCTCACTCAATGGGGCCTGCGGACCGCGCTTCGCCAGTGGCTGAAATGGCGGGACGAGGGTCTCGAGATCAGCATCGCTTTCAACATTTCGGCTCTCAGCCTTCAGCACCTCGATTTCCCGGACTTGGTCGAGCGAATGTGCCGCGGGCTTGGAGTGCCGACCGACCGGCTTGTGCTCGAGCTGACCGAAGGCGCAACCCAGCCGCTGGTCAAGCTGATGGATACCCTGACCCGCTGCCGGATTAAGGGCATCGGCCTTGCCATCGACGATTTCGGCACCGGCTATTCGACCCTCGCCCAGCTTCGCCAGTTGCCGTTTACCGAGGTGAAGATCGACCGCTCGTTCGTCACCGATGCCGTCGTCGCTCGTGATTCCCGGCTGATCGTCAAGGCAATCATCGACCTTGCCCGTGGCCTCGGGCTCACTTCGACTGCCGAGGGAGTCGAAACCGAGGACCAGCTGCGGCTGCTGCGCGATCTCGATTGCGACCTCATCCAGGGCTATCTGATCTCGCCGCCGATCGCGGCGGATGCGCTCGGGGAGTGGAAGCAGGAGCTAAAGCGCCGCTGGCCGGCACTGATCGGCGACAAAGGGCTGGAGCTCTGGGCAGGCGCTGGCGCCGGGGCGTGAAGCCCTAGACGAACAGTCTGCGGGCGCGGGCCATAGCTTCGACCCCCGCATCGATCGTTTCATCGCGCTTCGAAAAGCACAGACGGACCATGTGGGTCACCGGCCGCTCCTCGAAGAAGGGTGATAATGGCACGACCGCGACTCCCGCCTCCCTCACGGCCCGCTCGGCGAAGGTTTCATCGTCGGCGGCGATTCCCGAAGCCGCGAGGTCGACGCACAGGAAATAGGTCGAGGCGGCGTCGAGCACTGCAAAGCCGGCTTCGCGCAGTCCTTCGCTCATGCGATCGCGGGCCCGGGCGAAGCGGCGTCGCATCGGCTTGATCCACTCATCGCCGCCATCAAGCCCGAATGCCACCGCCGACTGCAGGTTCGGAGCGGTCGCGAAGGTCAGGAACTGGTGCGCCTTCGCGGCGACAGTCGCGAGCGCGGGCATGGCGACCGTCCATCCGACCTTCCAGCCGGTCAGCGAGAAGATCTTGCCGGCCGAGCCGATCTTGATCGTCCGCTCCGCCATTCCGGGAAGTGCAGCGAGCGGTGTGAAGGTCTGCCCGTCGAGGAGGACATGTTCCCAGACCTCGTCGCTGATGACGATCAGGTCTCGCTCGCCAGCAATCTCTGCGATCACACGTAGCTCCTCGCACTCGAACAGGCGGCCGGCCGGGTTGTGGGGGTTGTTCAACAGGATCACGCGCGTTTTGTCGGTCACTGCCCTTGCCAGGGCATTCCGTTCAATTCGCCACTCGGGCGGCTGCAGAGCAACTTCGCGCGGGATTCCGCCGGCGCGGCGGATCATCGGCGCATAGCTATCGTAGGCGGGAGTGAAGATGATCACTTCATCGCCGGGCGTGACGGTCGCGAGAATGGCCGCCCCGAGAGCCTCCGTTGCTCCGCTGGTCACGCAAACATTGTCGGCGGAGAGGGGCTGGCCGAAATGACGAGCGTAATGCGCAGCAATGGCCTCCCGCAGCTTGGGTAGGCCGCGCGAGGGCGGATATTGATTGGATTCGTTCTTCACGGCGCGAGCCGCCGCCTCGAGGATTTCCTCCGGCCAGCCGAAGTCCGGAAATCCCTGGCCGAGGTTGACCGCGTCATGTTTCGCGGCTGCCAGGCTCATTCGCTCGAAGACGCTGGTGCCCATCGCCTGGTAGAGTGGGTTCACAAGACGGCCCTTTCATCACGCATCACGGCAATTTCGGCCGCGGAATATCCGAGCTGGGAGAGGATATGCTCGGCGTCCTCGCCCTCGCGACGCGGCGGGCTCGGGGCGTCGGTTACAGTCGAAGAATAACGCGGCGCCGGCGCCGGCTGCACGACGCCGCCGATCGCGACGAATGTTTTTCTTGCCTGGTTGTGCGGGTGTTGCGGCGCCTCGGCGAGGTCGAGCACCGGGGCGACGCAGGCGTCGCTATCGGCAAAATGCTCCTCCCATTCGTCGCGGTTGCGAGTGGCGACCACCGCCGCAATCTCGCGTCGGCCGGCTTCGAGAGGAAGACCTAGCCCGGCCATGAGAGCCTCGCGGAATTGCGGCTCGATCGCCCCGAGGCCAAGGAACTTGCCGTCGGCGCAGCGGTAAATGCCGTAGGTCGCCGCGCCGCCGTCGAGCAAATTGGATTCGCGCTCATCCTTCCATTGGCCTGCGGCGCGCAGCCCGTAGGTGAGCGCACCGATCAGCGCGGCGCCGTCACTCATCGCCGCATCGATGACCTGACCATCGCCACCGCGCTGCACGTGTACCATCGCCGCGACCATTCCGAATGCCAGCATCATGCCGCCGCCGGCATAGTCGCCGATATAATTGACCGGCACCACCGGCCGCTCCTTTGTGCCGATACCGTGAAGCAGGCCCGTGACCGCGACATAATTGATGTCATGGCCCGCCGCGGCGCTGAGCGGCCCCTCCTGCCCCCAGCCGGTGACCCGGCCGTAAACCAGTCTCGGATTGATGCCGAGCAAGTGATCAGGCGCGAGCCCGAGCCGCTCCATGACGCCGGGCCGATAGCCCTCGATCAGGCCGTCGGCACCAGCCGCGAGCCGGCGCACGACCTCGCGTGCGTCGTCCTGACGGAGGTCCAGGGAAATGCTCCGGCGAGAACGCAGCAAAGGGTCGGCATGAACGCCGATCATCCCTGCCCGCTCGACCCGGATCACTTCGGCACCATGGTCGGCCAGCATCATTGCGGCAAATGGCCCGGGTCCAAGCCCGGCCATCTCGACGATGCGCAATCCCGCGAGCGGTCCGGCCAAGCCTCGCCCCCTTCCTCTCGCCTGCTCTACCGCTCCCGTTCCCGACGGCAAGGGAGCAACCGAAGCCATGGCAACTTGGCCGCCTGTTGCGCATTGCAGCGGCATGAAGCAGCTGCTGCCATTAGTGCTTGCCGCTCTTCCCGCCTGCACCGCCGTGCCGGCGGCGCCCGTCGAGCGAATCATTCCCGCCGAGCCCCCGCCGGAACGGATCGAATGGGGCTTTGACAAGGAAGCTACGGAATATGCTCTGCTCACCAGCGCCCGCGCGGAGTTCGGCGAAACGGCGGTCCTCAGGGCCCTGGCCGCACGAACTTACCTGATCACCAAGCATTATCCCGGCATGCGGCCTCCACCTCCGCCGGACGCGGGGCCGAACTGGCGTTATCCCGAGCCGCCGACGGCGATGCTCATCCGTGAGAGTGGGGGCTGGCTGGCCGCGACCGCCACCGGCTTCCGGGCCGCGCGTGCCGAGGCAGTTGCGCGCATCGAGGCGATCCTCGCCGACCGCGCGTTCTGGGCCGAGCCCGAATGGGCCCAGCCGGGCTGCACCGATTCGGGGGCCAGCCTGCTGATGCTCAAGGTGCCGGGCCGTGCCGAAATCATCCGCCGACCTTCGTGCGGAGAGACGGGTCGCGGCGAAAAGCTGGTGTTTGCCGCCCTCGCCGCCTAATCGGCTAGGCGGCCGTCTCGAGGCAGAATGGGCAATTGGCGGCAAAGTGGCCCGGCTTGATCTCGGCCAGCTCGGGCTCCACCGTTTTCATCCGCTCGTCATGCGGAACCGGGCTCCTCGGCCAGAAGCTGCAGCCCGACGGCGGATTGAGCGGCGATGGCGGATCGCCTTCGAGGACCACCCGCTGGCGGCTGCGCTCGAGCCTGGGATCGGGCTGCGGGATCGCGCTCATCAATGCGCGGGTATAGATGTGAAGCGGGTCGTCGACGATGGTCTCGGCGTCACCCAATTCAACGATCCTGCCGAGGTACATGACCGCGATCCGGTCAGCGATATACCGCACCACCGACAGGTCATGCGAAATGAAGATCATCGTCAGGCCCATGTCGGCCCGAAGCTTCTTCAGCAGGTTGAGGATTTGCGACTGGATGGAAACGTCCAGCGCCGACACCGGCTCATCGGCGATGATCAGCTTGGGCTCCGGCGCCAGCGCCCGGGCGATCGCCACCCTCTGGCGCTGCCCGCCCGAGAATTCGTGCGGATATTTCTTCATTTGCGACGGGCTCAGTCCGACCCGGACGAGCAGCTCGACGACCCTCTGTCGAAGCTTCTGGCCGCGCACGTCCGGGTGGCGCGTGCGGATGGCCTCGGCCAGCGCGTCATAGACCGTCATCCGCGGATTGAGCGACGCGTAGGGGTCCTGGAAGATCATCTGGAAATTGATCCGCTCGCGCCGAATTTCGTGATCGGGAAGCGAGCTGAGCTCTTTGCCTTCCAGGAAAATGCGCCCGGAGGTCGGACGGATGATCTGCATGATGGTCCGACTGAGCGTCGTCTTGCCGCAGCCGGATTCGCCGACGAGGCCGAGGATCTCGCCTTCGCGGACGGTCAGCGAGACATTGTCGACCGCCTTGACCACCCCCTTGCTTTCGCCGGTGAGGAAGCGCTTGCCGCGATCGAAATGCTGGCTGACGTTGTCAAGCACGAGGAAGTCGTCCCGCCGGCTGGTTTCCGCTTTGGTTGTCACTCTCTTGCCTCCGGAACGTCCTTGGTCAGCACTGCTTCGATCGGCTTGCTGCGATCGCAATAATGGCAGTCCTGAACGCAATGGCCTTCGGACAGGACGATGAGCTCAGGCGGAGCGCCGTCCGGCTCGGCAATCTTGGGATAGGGACAGCGCGGGTAAAAGGCGCAGCCCGTGATCGGCTTGCCGAGATCCGGCGGCATTCCCGGCACCGTATAGAGAAGGTCGCCCTTCATCTGCAGCGACGGGATCGCCTTCTGAAGCGCCTGGGTATAGGCGTGCTTCGGGTCGTAGAAGATCTGCTCCGTAGTGCCGCTTTCGACGACCCGCCCGGCATACATCACGTTCACTCGGTCGCAATTGCCGGCGACGACGCCGAGGTCGTGGGTGACAAGGATGACCGCGGTGCCGAGCCTTTCCTGCCGGTCCTTGATGAGGTCGAGGATCTGCGCCTGGATGGTGACATCGAGCGCAGTCGTCGGTTCGTCGGCAATCAGTACGTCGGGCTCGGTGATCAGCGCCGACGCAATCATCACCCGCTGGCGCATTCCCCCCGAAAATTCGTGCGGGTAGCCGTGGATGCGCTTTTCGGCGTCGGCGATTCCGACCTCCTCGAGCGCCGAGATCGCTTTGCGGAGCGCCGCCTTTTCGTTGAGGTCGGAATGGAGCGCGAGCGCTTCGACCATCTGGGTCGAGATGCGCAGGAACGGGTTGAGCGACGTCATCGGGTCCTGGAAGATCATGGAGATCTTGCCGCCGCGGATTTCCCGCATCCGCGCCTCTGACACTTTGAGCAGGTCCTCGCCGTTGAACAGCACCTGCCCGCCCTCGATGCGACCGGGCTCGTGGATCAGTCGAAGCAGCGAATAGCAGGTCACCGACTTGCCGCTTCCCGACTCGCCGACGATGCCGACGGTCTGGCCGCGCTCGATCTCGAAGCTGACGTCGTCGACCGCGCGGACAACCCCGCTGCGCAGATGAAAGAAAGTCGACAGGCCGTGAACCTCGAGCAGCGCCATTTCCTCAGTCCTTCGCGCTCTTGGGGTCGAGTGCGTCGCGCAGGCCGTCTCCGAGGAAGTTCAGCGAAAACAAAGTAAGCGCGAAGAAGAAGGCCGGGAAGATCAGCAGCCATGGGAAGATTTCCATGTTCTGCTGGCCCTCGTTGATCAGCACGCCCCACGAAGCGTTGGGCGGTTGGACGCCAAGGCCGAGGAAGCTGAGGAACGCTTCGAGCAGCATCACCGCCGGAACGGTCAGCGTGGCGATCACGATCACCGGCCCGAGGACGTTGGGAATCAGGTGTTTGAGGATGATCCGCTTGTGGCTGTAGCCGAGCGACACCGCCGCCTCGATGAACTCCTGCTTCCTAAGCGCAATGACCCCGGAGCGGACGATACGCGCCATGCTGAGCCATTCGACGCAGCCGATCGCAACGAACATCAGCCATAGCGACCGGCCGAAGGCGACCATCAGCAGGATGACGAAGATGGTGAACGGCAGCGCGTAGAGGATGTCGACGAAGCGCATCATTACCGCGTCGGCCCGGCCGCCGATATAACCGGCGGTGGCGCCGTAGATGACTCCGATGAGCAAGGCGACGAGCGTCGCCACCAGTCCGACCAGAAGCGAGATTCGCCCGCCTTCCATGGTCCGCACCATCAGGTCGCGGCCCAGCGTGTCGGTCCCGAACCAGTGGACGGAAGACGGCCCCGACGCGCCGCGAAGCAGATCCTGCTCCTCGCTGTCCCAAGGCGACAGAAACGGCCCGACGACGCAGAACAGGACGATGGCGGTGAAGATGAACAGGCTGATCAGCGCCAACCGATTGCGCCTGAGCCGATACCAGGCGTCGCGCCACAGCGATGCGCCCTGCTCGATCTCGACGGTGTCGGGCGGGCGGCGGACATCCTCTTCCGCGCCAAGGACCGCTTCGGCGCTGCGCGTCATCGCCCGGGCCTCGTCGTCATGTCACTCATATTTGAGCCGTGGATTGAGGGCGACGTGGGCGATGTCCGCGAGCAGGTTCATCAGCACGATCAGCGCCGCGAACAGCACCGTCAGCCCGAGGATGAGGAAGTCGTCGCGGTTGAGGGCGCCGCGGACGAACCATTGGCCGAGGCCGGGAATCTGGAAAATCGTCTCGACCACGAACGAACCGGAGATGATTCCGGCGACTGCCGGCCCGAGGAAGGTGATGGCCGGGATCAGCCCGCCCTTCAGGCAATGTTTCCAGACGATGGTCGCTTCCGGCACCCCCTTGGCGCGCGCCGTCCGGACGAAATCCTGGTTGAGCATCTCGAGCATTCCGCCGCGAGTCAGGCGCGCGAAATAGGCTGCGTAATAGAGGCCGAGGGTTGCTGCCGGCAGCACCATGTAGCGCGGCCCGTACCAGCCCGAGACGGGCAGCAGGTTGAGCATCAGCCCGAACACCAGCGCAAGCAGCGGCCCCATCACGAAGGTCGGCAGGCAAATGCCGACCATCGCCACCGACATCGGCACATAATCGAGCGTGGTGTTGCGCTTGACCGCGGCGAGAATCCCGGTCGGGACGCCGATCAGCAAGGCGACCAGCAGCGACACCAGGCCAAGCCGGAGCGAAACCGGAAACGCCTCGCCGATGATGTCGGTGACCGAACGGTTGGCATACACCGCCGACGGGCCGAACTCGCCCTGGACGGCGTTGCTGAGCGACGTCCACAAACGCTCAAAGAACGGCTTGTCATAGCCGTAATAGGCCTCGATCTGGGCGAGGACCTCCGGCCGGATTGCCCGCTCGCCGCTGAACGGGCTGCCGGGCGTCATTGCCACGAGGAAGAAGGTAAGCGCGTAGATCGCGAGCAGCACCAGAATGCCCTGGGCGAAGCGAAGCGCGACGAACTTCAGCATCAGCCGACGGTCACAATGTGCCCCATGGCTTCAATCGCCTGATCAACCGAACGACACATATTTGTACGGGCGATTGTCGAGCAAAGTCGGGTTCCAGCCCTGTACTCTCGGATCGAGCAGATAGGTGCGCGTGTACCAATAAAGCGGGACGACCGGCAGCTCGGTCATCAGGATCGTCTCCGCCTCGCGCAGCAGCCTCAGCCGATCTTCCGGGCTGCCCGCCTGTGCCTGCCGGATCAGGGCGTCGTAGCGCGGGTTGCTCCAGCCGGTGTCGTTGTTGCCGTTGCCGGTGGTGAAGATCTCGAGGAAGGTCATCGGATGGGGATAGTCCCCGATCCATCCGGCGCGAGCGATGTCATAGTCCAGGTTGCTCTGGCTATCGAGATAGACCTTCCATTCCTGGTTGTAGATGCCGACGTCGATGCCGAGGTGCTCGCGCCACATCGCCTGGACCGCCTCGGCGATCTTGCGATGCGCTTCCGACGTGTTGATCAGGATTTCCTTGCGCGGAAAGCCGCGCCCGCCCGGGAAGCCCGCCTCGGCGAGCAGCTGACGCGCGCGCTCGGGATTGAACCGGACCCGATCCATCGGCTCATATTCGTCAAGGCCTGCGGGAACGAAACCGCTGGCGGGCCTCTGCCCGCCCTGGGCGACCCGGTCGACGATCAGCTGCCGATCGACCGCGAGGTTCAACGCCTCGCGAACTCGGGGATCGTTGAAGGGCGCCCGGTTGACGTTGAGCCGGAGGAAATAGGTGCCGAGATAGGGGTCGATTCGAAGCTGGTCGGCCATCGACTGGCGATAGGTCGGAATCCTGTCCGGCGAGACGGTGTTGGTGACATGAAGGCGCCCGGCGCGGAACGCGGTTTCCTCCGAATTCACATTCTCGATCGGGAAGAAATGGATTTCGTTGAGACGGACCCGGTCCGCGTCCCAATATTGCGGATTCTTCTCGACCCGGATGATCTGGTTGGTGGTCCACTGAGCGAGGCGAAAGGGCCCGTTGCCGACGTAGTTCTCGACGGTCGACCAACGGTTCTGCCGCTCGGTCATGCCGCCATGCTGCTCAACGGCGCGCGGATTGACCGGATAGAAGCTGTAATGCTTGAGCATCGGCAGGAAGTGCGGCGTCGAGCCCGCCAGCGTCACTTCCAGAGTGCGGTCGTCGAGTGCCTTGACGCCGACCTGGCCGAAATCGCGGATGCGCCCCTGGTGGAAAGCTTCGGCGTTGCGGATGACGTAGAGCATCTCGGCATATTGCGAACCCAGCGCCGGGCTCAGCATCCGCTGCCAGCTATAGACGAAATCGCCGGCGGTGACGGGATCGCCATTGGTCCAGCGGGCATTGTCGCGAAGGCGGAACCGCCAGACGCTATAGTCCTTGTTATGCTCCCAGGCCTCGGCGACGCCGGGCTCGGGCTCGTCGTCGTCGGTCGGGTGATAGGCGATCAGCCCCTCGATGAGGGCCGAGATGATCTTGTTTTCCGGGACTCCGGTGACGAGGTGCGGGTCGAGCGACATCGGCTCGGCGCCGTTGCCCATCAGCAGGATGCCGTTCTTCGCGGCAACGTCCGCGGGGCGGTCGCTGCCGCCACACGCAACCAGCGCGAGGCACAGGATGCCGACGCACAGCGCAAGAAACGATTTTGCCAAAGCGTTCGAAATATCCATCGCAGGCAATGCCAGATTCCGGACGCCCATGTGCCTCTCCTTCGACTCCCCAAGCTAGAGGAAGCGACTGAACTTCCGTTGAACCTTTTCGGTGGCGGCATGTTCCGGAGGGCCGCGGGTATCGGCTGGCGGTGGACTAGCGGCGCTGGTGCTTTGGAAAACTGGCTGGGGCGGCAGGATTCGAACCTGCGAATGCCGGTACCAAAAACCGGTGCCTTACCACTTGGCTACGCCCCAACGGGTGGAGACGCGCATATAGCCACGCCGCCGCCGGTTGGAAGGGCTCAGGCGAAACGCTGCAGCCGCGGCCGCGGCAATTCCCCCGCCGGAAGCGGCACTGCAAACAGGAAGCCCTGGAGATGGTCGCAGCCCAGTTCGCGCATCGCCTGAGCCTCGTGCTCATTTTCGACGCCCTCGGCAGTGACGTCCATGTCGAGACCCTTGGCAAGTGCCAGGATCGCCTTGACGATGGCAACGCACTCCCTCTGGCCCTGTGCCGCGCCGTGCACGAACGAGCGGTCGATCTTGATCTTGGCGAAGCTGGCCCGGCTCAGATAGCCGAACGAGGAATATCCCTTGCCGAAATCGTCCAGCACCAGCCGGACTCCGATCGATCGCAGCCGCTCGAGCGCCGCCAGGGTCGAAGCGTCGTCGCCGAGGAAGATTCGCTCGGTAACCTCCAGCTCAAGCCGCTCCGGCGCGAGTCCCGACGCGGCAAGCGCGCTGACGACGGTTTCGGTAATACCCGGGCCGGATAGCTGCGCAGCTGAGATGTTGACCGCGATGCAGATGTCGTCCGGCCAGCTCACCGCCTCGGCGCAGGCCTGCCGGATCACCCACTCACCGATCTGATGCATGAGGCCGGCGTCTTCGATGATCGGCACGAACTGGTCGGGCGGGATGCTCCCACGGGTCGGGTGGTTCCAGCGCAGCAGCGCTTCGCGGGCAACGACGGCGTCAGTCTCGGCATCGACGATCGGCTGGTAATGCAGGTCAAGGCCTGCCGAGCCCAACGCATTGCGGAGGTCGTTCTCCAGACTTCGGTAATCGTCCGCATCGACGAACATCTGCGGCTCGAAGAAGGCATAGCCGCCGCGGCCGGCTTCCTTGCCGCGATAGAGCGCGAGGTCGGCGCAGCGCATCAGCACTTCCTCCCGATCACCGTCGACCGGGGCGCGGGCGATGCCGATCGTTGCGCCGACCCGGATCTGCGCCGCACCGATCGTCAGTGTGCGGTTGACGTCGTCGATCACTCGTCCCGCCACCGCGGCAAGGGTTTCGTCATCGGTGTCCCCGCGCCAGACGATGGCGAATTCATCGCCGCCCAGGCGGCCGACGACGCCATCATTCCCAATGCACGCTTCAATCCTGCGGGCGACGTCGCACAACAGCTGATCGCCGACCGAATGGCCGAGCGTGTCGTTGACCAGCTTGAATCGATCGAGGTCGACGAGCAGCAGCGCGCAGCCGCCCTCGCCCCCGAGTTGACGCAACAGCGCTTCCTCGAGCTGCTCGCGAAGGAGGAGGCGGTTGGCCACGCCGGTAAGCGGATCGAGCCGAGCGGCACGAACCGAATCCGTGCCGGTCAGACGCACATCGGTGATATCGGAGCCAACCCCGCGCCAGCCGAGGAATTCGCCGGAAGCGTCGAACAGCGGCTTGCCCGAAAGCGACCACCAGCGGCGGCCGTGCTGGACCGGGATGGCGACGTCCCGGAACGCTTCCCGGCGGCTGACGTGATCGCGAATGGTGCGGACACCGGCCGACAATTGCGCTGCGCGTCCGTCGGGATCGAGCACCTTTTGCGCGTTTCGGCCGATCAGCTTGGCAAGCGGCGCTCCGGCCGCCTCCGCCATCGCCGGAGACATGTAGCTGAGGTTGCCGTCGCTGCCGGTTTCCCACAGCCAGTCGCAGCCGCTGGCTTCGAATTCGCGAAGCAGCTTGATCAGCTCGCTCTGCTCCTGGAGCTCGATCTGGCTGCGGACGTAGCCGATGAATCGCCGACCGGTTGCGATCGCGGCGCGCGCGATGACCGCCGAGAAGACAATGATCAGCAGCGAATGGATCGGGTCGGCGAACCGGGTGGTCATCGCCAGCCCGCCGAGCATCATGATCGTGATATAGGCCAGCGACGCCTGAGGCACGCTGCCCAGCGTGACGCTCCCGGCGCTCATCAGAGCAACGATGACGATTCCGAGCATCATCTGGTGCTCGACGTCGACCAGGCCAAACCACAGGCCTGCGGGGACGACCCAGAGAATCGCGAGGATGGTGATGATGGCGACGATCGCGTTCAGTCGAGGCGGCTTGCGCCGGGCATAATCCGGATCCGACCGAAGTCGATGGGCGCGCACTCCACGGAGGGCACAGATGAGGAAGATGGCCCCGAACCATAGCGCCAAATGAGCGTCCGGGACCGGCCCGCGAAGCGACAGCGCGACCAGCGCCGCCGCGATCAGCTGTGTCACCACCGTCGCCGGAACCAGCCGGACGAGAGCATCGAGCTGGGCACGCTGAACCGCGGCCGAGACGCTGTCGCGCGGCGCCCGGAAACTCAGAAGCTGTCGAAGCGGGACCGGTTCCCGGGCCGCTCCAGTCTCTCCAGCGCGTTCCCGAAAGGCTTCGAGGATCACGATTTCCCCCTGGCTCATCCCGCGATCCCCCGCGGCTCGCATCGAGCGCTAGCAGCAATTGGCAAACCAAAGGTGAAAATCCGCCGCTCCCCCCTCACGCGTTGGGGATGCGTCCGTTGACGAGGTCGTCATAATCCCTGGCGAGCTGGCGCGGGAGCTCGCCGACCTCGAAATTCCACGGACCGGCCGAGCGGACAAACGTGACTTCGGCGGCGCTTCCGGTGATGAACATCTGTTCGAAGTTCTCAAGCTCCTCCGGCCAGATCGCCCGATCGACCACGTCGATCCCCCGTTTCCTCGCCAGGTCCATCACGGTCCGCCGGGTGATGCCGTCGAGGAAGCAGTCGGGCGTCGGAGTGTGAATGCTTCCATTCCTGACGAAGAAGACGTTGGCGCCCGTCGTCTCCGCCACCTGGCCGCGCCAGTCGAGCATCAGCGCGTCCTGGTAGCCGCGGTTCTCGGCATGGTGCTTGGACAGGGTGCAGATCATGTAGAGGCCGGCCGCCTTGCTGTGCACCGGCGCGGTGTAAGGCGCTGGCCGGCGGAACGGCGCGATGTCGAGCCTGATGCCCTTGTCGGCGATCGCCGGGTCGAAATATTTGCCCCAGGTCCATGCGGCGACGGCCATGTGCGGCCTGGTCCGCTGCGCCGACACGCCCATTTGCTCCGATCCGCGCCAGGCCAGCGGGCGGACATAGGCGTCGGTCAGGCCGTTGGCCTTGAGGACTTCATTGCAGGCGGCATCGATCTCCTCGGCGCTCCACGGCAGCTCGAAGCCCAGCAGCTCGGCGCTCCTGCGCAGCCGCTCGCTATGCTCGCGGAGCTTGAAGATCACCCCGCCATAGGCGCGCTGGCCTTCGAACACCGCTGACGCATAATGCATCGCGTGGGTGAGGATATGGACGTTCGCCTCGCGCCACGGGACCAGCTTGCCGTCGAGCCAGATCCACCCGTCTCGGTCGTCGTAGGTGCGTTGCTCGGCCATCCCCCGCGCCTAGGCGAGGGGGCCGTCCGAATCAACTTTGCCGCCGCTGCGCGCCTCCTCCGCGAGCTGCGCCCCGCGCTTCGCCGAGGCCTCGATCGTGCGGGCGACGAGCTGGTCCAATTCCGCGTCGAGAACGGCAAGCCCGGCCTCGGTGGTGCCGTTGGGGCTGGCGACCCGTCGCGCGATGCCCTCCATCGCCTCGCCGCTCGACGCCGCCATCCAGCCGGTGCCGAGCACCGTCTCGACCGCGATGGTCGCCGCCAGCTCGGCCGGCAGCCCCCGCCGCTCGCCGGCGCGCGCCAGCGCCGCGACGAAGCGGGCGACGTAGGCGGGGCCCGATCCGGCGACCGAGCCGACCGCCGCGAAGATCCTCTCGCTCTCCGCCCACATGGCGAAGCCCAGGGCGGCGAACAGGTCCGAGACCTGCGTGCGCTGCTCTTCGTCGGCTTCGTCGCTGAAGAGCGCGATCACTCCGCGGCGCACCGAGACCGGCAGGTTGGGCATTGCCCGGACGATCGCGCCGGCATTGGGCAGCCGAGCGCGAAGGGTTGCGGCCTCGGCGCCGGCGAGCAGGGAAACGACGATGGTCTTCGACGTCAGCCAACGGTTCAGCTCGGGCGCGACGTCGGCCAGCTTCTGCGGCTTGAAGCCGAGGATGGCGAGCTTCGGCGGCGCTCCGGCTTCGGCGAGGGCGTGAACGGTGCGCACCCCCGCGACGGGCTTGCCGCTCGGCCGGATGACGACGGCGTTGGCGAGGTCCACGCCAGCCGCTCGCCAGCCCTCGACCATCGCCCCGGCCATGTTGCCGCAGCCGACCAGCCAGGTCGGGATCGGAAGCTGAGGCGCGCTCATGCTTCGCCGTGGGTGTCGATCAGCGCCGCGGCGATCGCCTCGCCGGGCGACTTGCCGCCCCACAGCACGAACTGGAAGACCGGGTAGAAGCGCTCGCACTCCTCCATCGCTGCCTCGACGATCGCCTCGGCCTGCTCGAGGCTCAGCCCCTCGCCTTCGCGGGCGTCGAGGATCGTCGCATGGCGGAAGACGACGAGACCCGAGCCCGACCACATCTCGAAATGGCCGAGCCACAATTGCTCGTTGATCAGGCTCAGCGACTCATAGATCGCGGAGCGCTTCTCCGGCCCGACCTTGATGTCGGGGAAAGCGAGGAACTGCAGCACCTGGTCCTCGGGCCGCCAGACGCCGCGAAGCTCATATTGCGCCCAGCTGCCGGTGGCGGCGGCGACGATCTCCCCTTCGCCGGAGCGCTCGCACGCCCAGCCGCGCGCCTCGAAATATTGCTCGAGCGCCTCGATCGGAGCGCCGTCGTCGCGCTCGTCCTGGCTGTTGTCTTCCTCGCTCAGGGCTTCGGCTCCGTCTTGGGCCTGGACGCCCGCCTGGTCCCGGCGGCGGGCCCCGCCACCTTGGCTTCGAGCGCGGCGATCCGCGCCTTCAGGATCTCATTCTCCTCACGCGCGGCAGCGGCCATTGCCTTGACCGCGTCGAACTCGTCGCGGCCGACGAAATCGGCGCCGGCGACCCATTCGCGCATTTTCTCGCGAGCCGAGGCTTCCGCCTCGCGGCCCATTCCCGCCATCGTCCCGGCGAGGCCGTTCACCATCTTCACCAGGTCGTCGAACATCTTGTTCTCGGACTGCATAGAATTTTCTCCCTAGCCGAGCAGCGACGTTCCCGCGCCCGGGTTCAGCCGATCGATCGCCGAATTGAGGACCGCGGCGAAACACAACCAGGCCAGATAGGGAAGCATCAACGCTCCCGCCAGTGGGCGGATGCGCCAGAACTGGCCGGCGGTCGAGGCAGCGACGGCGATCATCACCAGGATGGTGATGAAGGCGAGGCGGATGTCGTGGGCGGCGAAGAAGATCGGCGTCCAGGCATAATTCAGGGCCAGCTGGGCGTAAAACAGGACCAGCGCCCGGTGGCGCCGCCGAGTCCTCGGCTCGGCGACGATTAGGGCAAGCGCCACGCCGAGCATCGCATAGAGGATCGGCCAGACGATTCCGAACGCCGAACCCGGAGGCATGAATGCCGGCTTGTCGAGTGCATCGAACCAGTCGTTGCCATAGCCGCTGTTGGACAGCCAGCCGGACAGCCAGCCGAAGCCCATGATCGCCGGAACGGTGATGAGGGCGATGCGCCAGTCCCACGCGCCCTCGGTTTCCTCAGTCAGCGGCGCCACTCTTCACTGCCCCCAGGAGAAATTCGACATTGCCTTCAGGCCCCTTGATCGGGCTTTCCGTCACGCCCAACACGCTCCAGCCCCGAGAGTCCACCCATTGTTTCGCGGCCGCGCAAACCCGCTCGTGGACGGCCGGCTCCCGAACCACGCCGCCCTTGCCGACCTCGCCGCGCCCGGCCTCGAACTGCGGCTTGACAAGGGCCACGAGCTTGGCGCCGGGCCTTGCCAGTTTCAGCGGCGATTCCAGGACCTTGGAAAGCGAAATGAAACTCGCGTCGCAAGTGACGATATCGACCGGCTCGGGCACCTGGCCGGCGGTCAGGTAGCGGGCGTTGACCTGCTCCAAAACCACCACGCGCGGATTCTGCCGGAGCTTCCACGCCAGCTGGTTGGTGCCGACGTCGACCGCATAGACCCTCGCCGCGCCTCGGCTCAGAAGCACATCGGTGAAGCCGCCGGTCGACGCGCCGACGTCGAGCGCCACCGCGCCTGCCACCTCGAAAGCGAAGTGCGTCAGCCCGTGGTCGAGCTTGATCCCGCCGCGCGACACCCAGGGATGGTCCCTGCCGCGAACATCCAAAGGCGCATCCTCGGCGAGCAGGTCGCCCGCCTTGGCGATCTTTCTCTCGCCGCTGAACACCCGACCGGCCATGATCAGCGCCTGCGCCCTGGCCCGGCTCTCCGCCAGCCCGCGGGCGACAAGCAACTGATCCGCGCGGATTTTCATTTCTTCGGCGCTGACCGAAAACGCTCCCCCCGCGCCTGTCCCAAACTGCGCTCCCCCTGAGCCTGTCGAAGGGTGAGCGCGCGCCGCCCGACGGGCTTGGCGTCAGCGCTCTTGGAGCGAGCAAGGCCGGGGAGCGCCTCAAAATCCCCACGCATCAGCGCTTCTTTCTTTGCCCGCGACCAGCCGTGCAGCCTTCGCTCAAGTTCCCACGCCTCTTCACGCGTCTGACAATCGGTGGCCCAAAGCAGCTTCAGCGGCCGCCGCTTCGCAGTGTAGCGGGAACCAATGCCGTCACCGTGCTGAGCCATCCGCTGGTCGAGGTTATCGGAATGGCCAGTGTAGTAAGTGCCATCAGAGCATTCGAGGATGTAGACGTCGAAGGGCATGACCCCTGACGGTGCGCCAGCGCTCGCGTTTCGACAAGCTCAACGAGAGCGCCAGATGATGCGATTGTCTCTCGTTCCAGCGCTCCTCTGAGCTCGCCCTTTCGCGCTCCCCCTGAGCCTGTCGAACGGTGAGCGCCCTCTTCGCGTTCTTCGCGCCTTCGCGTGTACCCACAGGACCGAGCAACCCGCAGATTGTTAAACTTTAAGCCCGGACCTCCTCGATACCGGCGCTGTTGACCCGAAGGGCTTTCAGCACCGTCTCGACGATGTGCGGCGCGTTGAGCCGCGCCTCGTCATACTGCTTCTCGGGCTTGTCGTGGTCGATGAACCGGTCGGGAAGGCGCATCGTGCGAATCTTGAGGCCCGCATCGACCAGGCCCTCGTCGCTGGCGAGAGTCAGGACATGGGCGCCGAGCCCGCCGACCGCGGCTTCCTCGATCGTCACCGCTACCTCGTGGCTGGCGAGCAGGCGGCGGATCAGTTCCTCGTCGAGCGGCTTGGCGAAGCGCAGGTCGGCGATGGTGGTCGACAGCCCCTTGGCCTCGAGCTCGTCGGCGGCCTTCTCGGCCTCCGCGAGACGCGTGCCCAGCGACAGGATCGCGACCGTCTTGCCCTCACGGATCACCCGGCCCTTGCCGATCTCGAGCCGCTTCGGCTGCTCGGGAAGCTCCACTCCCCTGCCCTCGCCGCGTGGATAGCGGACGGCGATCGGCCCGGCGTCGTTCAGCGCCATGGTGTGGACCATGTGGCATAGCTCGGCCTCGTCGGCCGCGGCCATCACCGTGAAATTGGGCAAGGTGCACAAATAAGCGAGGTCGAAGCTGCCGGCATGGGTGGCGCCGTCTGCGCCGACCAGCCCGGCCCGGTCCATGGCGAAGCGCACCGGCAGATTCTGGATGGCGACGTCATGAACCACCTGGTCGTAGGCGCGCTGCAGGAAGGTCGAATAGATTGCGCAGAACGGCCTGTAGCCCTGGGCGGCGAGGCCGGCGGCGAAGGTCACCGCATGCTGCTCGGCGATGCCGACGTCGAAGGTCCGCTCGGGAAAACGCTCGGCGACCTTGTCGAGACCGGTTCCCGACGGCATCGCCGCGGTGATGGCGACCACCTTGTCGTCGCGCCCCATCTCGGCCCCAAGGGCCTTGGCGAAGACGCTGGTGTAGCTCGGCGCTCCGGCCGCGGCCTTGGCCTGAATTCCCGAAACGACGTCGAACTTGACGACGCCGTGGTATTTGTCGGCCGAATTCTCGGCCGGCGCATAGCCCTTGCCCTTGCGGGTGACGACATGGACCAGCATCGGCCCTTCCTCGGCGTCGCGGACATTCTCCAGCACTTCGACCAGGGCGCGGACGTCATGGCCGTCGACCGGGCCGACATAATAGAAGCCGAGCTCGTCGAAGAGCGTCCCGCCGGCGAGCATTCCGCGCGCATATTCCTCCATGCGCCGCGCGGCGACGTGCAGCGGCTCGGGCATCGCCCGGGCGATCTTCTGGGCGATCCGGCGGGGAGCGAGATATTTGTTCGAGCTGACCAGGCGGGCGAGCGCGTTGCGCATCGAGCCGACCGGCGGCGCGATCGACATGTCGTTGTCGTTGAGGATGACGACCAGCCGGTTGCCGGCGGCGGCGGCATTGTTCATCGCCTCGTAGGCCATTCCGGCGGACAGCGCGCCGTCGCCGATGACTGCCACCGCCCGGCCGGCACCGCCCGACAATTTGTTGGCGATGGCGAAGCCGAGCGCGGCCGAGATCGAGGTCGAGCTGTGGGCGGCGCCGAACGGGTCGTATTCGCTTTCCGACCTTTTGGTGAAGCCGGACAAGCCACCACCCTGGCGAAGCGTGCGGATGCGGTCGCGTCGGCCGGTGACGATCTTGTGCGGATAGGCCTGGTGGCCGACGTCCCAGATCAATTTATCGCTGGGCGTGGCGAAGACATAGTGGAGGGCGACGGTCAGCTCGACCACCCCGAGCCCGGCTCCCAAATGCCCGCCGGTCACCGAGACGGCCGAGATCACCTCCCGCCTCAACTCGTCGGCCAGCTGCGGCAGCTGCTCCTTGCCGAGCGCGCGGATGTCGGCCGGGAAGCTAATCGTGTCGAGCAATGGTGTGTGCGGCCGGTCGGACATGGCGCGCGACTTATCCGGAAGCTGCGCCCGTGTCACCCTGACGAGACCCGGGAGGGCGCCTTTCAGATATTCCTCAGGAAACGCTCAGCTAGTCGCCGCAATCACCGCAGGTGCCGCGAACCTCGATCACCGGGCGCTTGGCGGCGAAGCCTGCGCTCTCGGCTGCCTGGCGGACTCCGCCTGTGAGGCTGTCGTCGTCGATGTGCGTCGCCTGGCCGCAATTGTCGCAGATCAGGAAGATGCAGTCGTGCAGGCAATCCGGATGCTGGTTGGCGACATAGGCGTTGGCGCTTTCGACCCTGCGGGCGAGATTGGCGCCGACGAACAGGTCGAGGATGCGATAGACGCTGTTGGCCGCGACCCTCCGACCCTGCGACTTGGAAACCGCCTCGGCGATGTCATAGGCGCTGGCCGGCCGGTCGAAGCCGGCGAGGGCCGCGAACACGGCCTCGCGCATGTCGGTCCACTGCTCGCCTTTCTGGGTCAGCCGCTGGCGCGCAGCGCTTTTCAGCGATTCGCCTTCATGCAGCTGATGATCGTGCCCCATGAGCATTGGGATAAACCTCGTCGGACGCTCCGGCAAGCGGCGCCGCTGCTAGTTTGCGGCGATTCGGTTGAGCTGGTGGCCAAGCGCGAGGATGGCGACGCCGACAATGGTGAAAGCGGCTTCGGTGCCGTCATGGGGCAGTCTCAGCGCTCCGGCCATGACCCCGAGGCCGAGGGCGCCGACCGCGCTCGGCATCATGAAGCCGTGCTCGGTGATCCCGCGGCCGAGCGCCACCGCGCCAAGGACCATCGCCAGGCTCAGGCCGACCTCGTGAATCCATTCGCTACCGAGGATTCCGCCGGCCGAGGCGAGGATCGCGAGCGCGACCGAGGTGCCGAGGCAATGGACCAGGCAAAGGCCGGACAGGCCGATGGCCACGCGGTCGAGCAGCTGAATCTGGGCAATCGCCTTCGCCATAGCCGCCATATAGATTGATCAAGGTCAGGTTACAACATCACATGGGCATTTTTGATCCGCTTGCGATCAACCGGCCGAGCGCCCCATATGCGCCGCCGATGACGACCGCTTTTTCCGCCGCGATCGCTGCCAGGAGCGCCCCCCAGCCGCGGCCGCTGGCGGTTGCCCGATGGCTTTTGGCTGTCGCCGCCCTCGTCTTTCTGATGGTGGTCGTCGGCGGCATCACTCGGCTCACCGAGAGCGGCCTCAGCATCACCGAATGGCGGCCGGTGACCGGCGCCATCCCGCCGCTGACCGCACGGGACTGGGACGAGGCCTTCGAGCTTTACAAGCAGACGCCGCAATATCGCGAGGTCACCGGCCCGGCAGGGATGGGCCTCGCCGAATTCCAGTGGATCTTCTTCTGGGAATGGCTCCACCGTCTGCTCGGGCGGGTGATCGGCGTCGCCTTCGCCGTGCCGCTCGCCTGGTTCTGGTGGAAGCGGGCGATCCCCGCCGGCTACGGCTGGAAGCTCGTCGCCCTGCTTCTGCTCGGCGCCGGCCAGGGGGTGCTCGGCTGGTACATGGTGATGTCCGGCCTCGTCGACCGCACCGACGTCAGCCACTTCCGCCTCGCCGCGCATTTGCTGCTCGCGCTCGCCATCCTCGGCGCGCTGATCTGGATCGCGCTCGACCTCATCCGCCTGCACCGCACCGGCGCGGACCGCCCGGCCCGCCTGACCGGCCTCGCCGTCGCCGTGCTCGCCATCCTCTTCGTCCAATTGCTCTACGGCGCCTGGGTCGCCGGACTCGATGCCGGCAAGGTGGCGAGCGACTGGCCGCTGATGCATGGACGCCTCGTGCCGGCCGGCATCGACTGGTCGAGCGGCGCGTTCCACGCCTTCACCCACGACCCGTTCCTCATCCACTTCGTCCATCGATGGTGGGCCTGGGTCGTCGTCGCGGCGCTGGTGATCTTCGCCCGGCAGGTCCGCGCGGCAGGCAGCCGCGCCGCGTCGATGGCGATCCATTCGGCCTTCGGCACCCAGATCGTCGTCGGAATCCTCACCGTCCTGTCCGGAGTCGCCATTTGGCTTGGAGTCATCCACCAGGGGATCGGCGCGTTGGTGGTCGCTACGACAGTGTGGGGCGCGCACGTCCTCGGCTCGCGCGATCACCAGGCCATGCCATGACCGTCGTCTCCGTCTATGCGATCTTCGCCGATAGCGAGGAGGCCGAGCGCATCGGCCGGACGGTGGTCGAGGAGCGCCTTGCCGCGTGCATCAATATCCTTCCCTCATGCCGCTCGATCTATCGCTGGCAGGGGGCGGTCGAGAGCGCCGGCGAGGTGCCGGCCATCCTCAAGACCACCGCCGATCGGGCCGATTCGCTGGTCGCCCGGATCGCTGGACTGCATAGTTACGAAGTGCCGTGCATCACCGTCTGGCCGGTCGACAAGCTGCTCGCCAGTTACGCCGACTGGGTCGAGGCCAGCATCGGCTGATGCGGGCGCCGTCCCGGCACCCAATCCGGGTCAGGCAATGCGATCGCCGAATCATACAGGATTTGCGCCCAGCGGCTGGTGATCTCGCGGAAGTAGTCATCGTCCGCTTCGATCCGGCGCTTCGCGGCCGGGACCGCCGGATCGGCCGGAAGCACCAGGACATCGATCGGGTGCGCGACTCCGAGGTTTGATTTCATCGTGCTGTCGAACGACAGGCAGCCGATCTTCACCGCCTCGGGCAGCGGCGTCGCATGGCTCAGCGCCCGGTCGAGGATCGGGCGGCCGTATTTGGTCTCGCCGATCTGCATGAACGGCACCTCGGGCTTGCATTCGATGAAATTGCCGATGCTGTAGATCAGGAACAGCTTGATCGGCCCGTCGCCGATCCGCCCGCCGACGAGCAATTCGACGCGGTGATCGATATGCTCCTTGGCAAGCGCGGCGCCGAGGGTTTCCCGAGTTCGCCTCACCGCCTCGCCGACCAGCTGCGCGACCTGGAACATCGTCGTCGCATCAGCGATGCAGCGAGTCCTCGCGTCTTCGGCGGCTTCCAGATGGTCTTCCCGAAGCTGGCCGATCACCGTCTGGCTGACCGACAGGCTTCCGGCGGTGGCGGCATAGACCTGGCGGCCGGGCTCGTCGGCGAGGATGTGCAGCTTTCGGAAGGTCGAGAAATTGTCGACACCCGCGTTGGTGCGGGTGTCGGCCATCAGGATCAGCCCGTCTTCGAGAAGCATGCCCAGGCAATAGGTCACGGCGCCGTGTGTCTCCCCAGGGTTGCGGGCTGGCAGCGCACTCGACTGACCGCTTGGGAAGTGCAGGCCGCCCTTTATGGCGAAACAGCGGCCGCCGCGAACCGTTCCTTGGACATGCGCGCAATCGCGCCAAGCGAAAGAAATGGAGGCAGACATGGCCAATCAGCAAAATGATCGTAATCGCCAGCAAGGCGGCATGAACCCGGATCGCGATCGTCAGCAATCGCAGCAGCCGGGACAGGGCGGACAGGACCGCCAGCAGGGCGGAAACAGCCCGGGCCAGGACCGGCAGCAATCGCAGCAGCCGGGCAAGGGTGGCCATCAGCAGGACAGGCAGGACAGCGAGAATCGCGACCGCCAATTCTGACCGACTCGTCAGAGGACATCTTGGGCCGCTCCGCTGGAGCGGCCCTTTTTTATTCGCTTCGGCCCTCCAGCTCGCACCGCGTTAGATTTGCGTTAAACCCCCTGCCGAATCGGCTGCGTCTGTGCTAATCGTCTTGTCGCGGATGGGGGCCACTTGGCGTGCGGATACTGGCGGGGATGGTATTGGTGATGACCGGAACGGCGGCGCTGGCTGCCGAGCCGACCGATTTTGGCATCCGCACCGTCGGCAAGGCGGTTAGCGCGGCGCCCTCGCCGCTCGCGAGTCCCGCTGCATCGTCCGCAGGCCCAGGCTGGTCCCCATTGTCGTCTCCCATCGACCTGACCGCCATCGCCGCGATTGGTCGTAGCTGGGGGACGGTAACCAGCACCCTGCGGTCACCCGAGCATAATCGCCGGGTCGGAGGGGTCGCCAACAGCTATCACCTGCGCGGCCGGGCGATCGATATCGCCCGTCGGCCCGGAGTCGCCCACGCACAGATCGCCGCCGCCTATCGCGCTGCCGGCTATCATCTGGTCGAATCGCTCGACGAGGGCGACCACAGCCATTTCGCTTTTGGCAGTCCGCCGAGCTACGCGCGCCAGGCGCCGCAAGCGAAGGACCAGCGGCCGGCGGAGATCACCGCCTGGCGCATGGTTTCCGCTCCGTCGAGCGGAGCGCTTCGCCGCTGAATCGCTTACCGGTATTATTTTACCCGTAAGCAAACGGGCGGATTTGCTTGACGAATTGACCGGGCGCTGCCATTTGCCCGGCCGACGGCGGCGCCTCAAGGTGCCGCTTTTCTCGTTCAACATGAGGTCCGCCCAATGAAGGCGCTGATGAAGACGACCAAGTCGGCCAAGCCGGCTGAGGTCGAAAAGAAATGGCATCTGATCGATGCCGACGGGCTGGTCGTCGGCCGGGTCGCGACAATCATCGCCAACCTGCTGCGCGGCAAGCACAAGCCGAGCTACACGCCGCACGTCGACGTGGGCGACCATGTCGTTGTCGTCAACGCCGACAAGGTCCGTTTCACCGGGCGCAAGCTCAACCAGAAGATTTACTACAAGCACACCGGCTATCCGGGCGGGATCCGCGAGATCACTGCCGGGAAAGTGCTGGAAGGCCGGTTCCCCGAGCGCGTGCTCGAGAAGGCGATCGAGCGGATGATCCCGCGTGGCCCGCTCGGGCGCCAGCAGATGCGCAACCTGCACCTCTATAACGGTACGGACCATCCGCATGCCGGCCAGAACCCCGAAGTCCTCGACGTCGCGGCCATGAACCGCAAGAACAAGGTGGGCGCATAAAAATGACCGATACGCGTGAATCGATCGCCGACCAGCTCGGCACGGCCCCTCCCCCGCCGGCTCCCGAAGCCGCCGAAGCTGCGGCCGAGGCCGCCCCGCCGCAGCCGCAGGAGGAGGCCCCGCTTCGCGAGCAGCAGCTGGACAAGCATGGCCGCGCCTACGCCACCGGCCGCCGCAAGGACGCCGTTGCCCGCGTCTGGCTGAAGCCGGGTTCCGGGCGGATCGTCGTCAACGGCCGGGAGCAGGAAGTTTACTTCGCCCGGCCGTCGCTGCGGCTGGTCATCAACCAGCCATTCGACATCGCCGACCGCCGTGGCCAGTACGACGTGATGGTCACCGTCAAGGGCGGCGGACTGTCCGGCCAGGCCGGAGCGGTCAAGCATGGCATCGCCCAGGCGCTCACCCGCTACGAGCCGGCGCTCAGGAGCGCGATCAAGCAGGCGGGATTCCTGACCCGCGATCCGCGCGTCGTCGAGCGCAAGAAGTACGGCCGCGCCAAGGCTCGCCGAAGCTTCCAATTCTCGAAGCGCTAAAAACAGCACAAACCGTCTTCGCGAGGACGCGGCGATCCAGCCGGATTGCTTCCCCCGGCTTGGCGCCGGGGTCGCAAGGACGGCAAAGAGGCGGCCCGGATCTCCGGGCCGCCTTTTGCTTAGAGGTTGACGGCCGCCATGCCACGCTCGTGATAGCGGTCACCGGCCGCTGCGCCCGGCGGCAGGATCGTGTCGATGCGCTCGAGGTCGTTATCGCTCAGCTCCACCCGGAGCGCGCCGATGTTCTGCTCGAGATAGGCCCGCCGCTTGGTGCCGGGGATCGGAACGACGTCCTCGCCCCGGGCAAGCACCCAGGCCAGCGCAAGCTGGGCCGGCGTGCAGGCCTTTTGCCGGGCCATCAGCTGAATCTCACGAACCAAGGCGATGTTGCGGTCGAAATTGCCCGCCTGGAAGCGCGGGTGGAAGCGGCGGAAGTCGTCTTCGGGGAAATCCTCCGGCCGCTTGATCTCGCCGGTCAGGAAGCCGCGGCCCAATGGCGAATAAGCGACAAAGCCGATGCCGAGCTCGCGGACCGTCGGCAGAACCTCGGCCTCGGCGTCGCGGCTCCATAGCGACAGCTCGGTCTGGAGCGCCGTGATCGGGTGCGTCGAATGCGCCCGGCGAATGGTCTCCGGCGCCGCTTCGCTGAGGCCGAGGAAGCGCACCTTGCCCTCGCGCACCAGCTCGGCCATCGCCCCGACCGTCTCCTCGATCGGCACGTCGCGGTCGACCCGATGCTGGTAGTAGAGGTCGATAACCTCGACTCCGAGCCGCTCGAGGCTCGCCTCGCAGGCCGAGCGGACGTAATCGGGTCGCCCGCACACGCCGAGGAACTCCCCCTGCGGCCCGCGGACATTGCCGAACTTGGTCGCCAGGAACACGCGCTCGCGCCGGTCGGCGATGGCGCGGCCGATCAGTTCCTCGTTGCGGCCGACGCCATACATGTCGGCAGTGTCGAGGAAGGTGACCCCGCGGTCGATGGCGAGGTGAATGGTGGCGATCGACTCTTTCTCGTCGGCCGAGCCGTAGAATTCGGACATGCCCATGCAGCCGAGGCCGATCGCCGACACCTCCGGCCCGTTCTCTCCCAGGCGCCTTGCTGGAACGGTCATCGTCACCTCCCGATTGGTGATCGCGGGACTTGCCTCAAATTGCGCCAGGCCGCAAAGGCTGATCGGAATGACTCGCCTCGACGACATTCCCGCCCTGCTCGACCGTCTTTCGGACATTTACGACAGCAGTTGCAGCAATCTTCGCCGAGCACTCGCCGCCTATGTCGAGCGCGGCGAGCGGCCGGACGTCGAGGCGCGCGCCGAGGGCAGCTTCGCTTATCCCGAGCTGCGCATCGAATATGACGCCAGCGCCCCGCGGCCGACACCCTCCCGGGCTTTCGCGCGGCTCAACCAGCCGGGAGTCTATGCGTCGAGCATCGCGCGGCCGAAGCTGTTCCGCCGTTATCTCCAGGAGCAGCTCGAGCATCTCGTGCGCGATTATTCGGTCGACGTCTCGGTCGGCCGCTCGGCGAGCGAAATCCCCTTCCCTTATGTCCTCGACGGCGGCGAGCTCGAGCTCGGCGGGATCGGCGCCGCCGAACTGTCGCGCTGGTTCCCGTCCTCCGAGCTCGTCCACATCGGCGACGAGATCGCCGACGGTGCCTGGGACAGCTCGCTCCACTCGGCGCGGCCGCTCGCGCTGTTCGACGCTCCGCGCACCGATTTCAGCCTCGCCCGCCTTAGGCATTATACGGGCGCTCCGGCGGAGCATTTCCAGCACTTCGTACTGTTCACCAACTACATCCGATATGTCGATGAATTCGTTCGCTTCGCGATCGACGCGCTCAAGGCTCCCGGCACGCCCTATACGGGTCTTTCGGTGCCGGGCCGCGTTTACGGACCCGGCGAGCTCGAGAGCGGCGACGCCGAGATCGCCGGCGGCAACTGGCGCCGCCACCAGATGCCCGCCTATCATCTGATGACCGGCGACAACCAGGGCATCACCCTTGTCAACATCGGCGTCGGCCCGTCCAATGCCAAAACGATCTGCGACCATATCGCCGTGCTCCGTCCCGAAGTGTGGCTGATGATCGGCCATTGCGGCGGCCTCCGCCCCAGCCAGGCGATCGGCGACTATGTCCTCGCCCACGCTTACCTTCGCGACGACCATCTGCTCGATGACGTGCTCCCACCGGAAATTCCGCTGCCGGCGATCGCCGAGGTCCAGAAAGCGATGTTCGAGGCTGCGGTGACCGTGACCGGCGAGGAGGAGGACGATCTGAAGAAACGGCTGCGCACCGGCACCGTCGTCACCACCGACGACCGCAATTGGGAGCTTCGCTACACGCTCTCCGCGCGCCGCTTCAACCAGAGCCGGGCGGTCGCCATCGACATGGAATCGGCGACCGTCGCCGCCCAAGGCTACCGGTTCCGGGTGCCCTACGGCACTTTGCTGTGCGTATCCGACAAGCCGCTGCACGGCGAGCTCAAGCTGCCCGGCCAGGCCAACGCCTTCTACGAACGGGCGATCAGCCAGCATCTGAGGATCGGCATCGAAGCGCTCAACCTGCTCGCCCAGGAGGGCGAATCGCTCCACAGCCGCAAGCTGCGCAGCTTCGACGAACCGCCGCTCAGGTGACGGAATGGCCGGCAAGGACAAGCAGCCCGACACCCGCCTGATCGCGGCGGGCCGGCGCGTGGAATGGCTCGGCGGCATGGTCAACGTGCCGGTGTCGCGGACCTCGACCGTTCTGTTCGACAGCGTCGCCGCGATGCGCTCGGCTTACCCGCCGCGCGACGGCATCTTGAGCTATGGTCGCAACGGCACCGCGACCCAGTGGGCGCTGGCCGAAGCGCTGACCGAGCTCGAGCCGGGCGCCGAGGGGACCCGCCTCTACCCGTCTGGCTCGGCGGCGGTGGCGATGGCCCTGATCGCCGTGCTCGAGCCGGGCGACGAGCTGCTGGTGGTCGACAGCGCTTATGCTCCGACCCGCGCCTTCTGCGACGGCGAGCTCAAGCGGCTCGGCATTACCACGCGCTATTACGACCCGCTGGCGACGCCGGAGGAGCTCGAAGCGCGGATCGGCGATGCGACCCGCGCCATCTTCCTCGAAAGCCCGGGGTCGCTGACCTTCGAGGTGCAGGACGTGCCCGGCATCTGCGCGATGGCAAGGCGCCGGGGAATCGCCACCTTGCTCGACAACACTTGGGCTACACCGCTGCTGTTCCCGGCGATCGAACATGGCGTCGACCTCGCGATCCTCGCATGCACCAAATATATCTCCGGCCATTCCGACGTGATGCTCGGCTCGGTCACGGCCACCGCCGGGCATTGGCCGCGGCTGTCGGCGATGAGCCGCGCCTTCGGCCAGTATGTGAGCCCCGACGACGCCTTCCTCGCCGCGCGCGGCCTGCGGACGCTCGGGGTCCGGCTTCGCCAGCATGAAACGAGTGCGCTCAAGGTCGCGCGATGGCTGTCCGAGCAGCCGCAAGTGGCTCGCCTGCTCCACCCCGCGTTCGGCAGCTGCCCGGGGCATGAGCATTGGAAACGCGACTTTCGCGGTTCGTCGGGGCTCTTTTCCTTCGTTCTCAACGGCGGCGACCGCAACGCGCGGGACGCGCTGATCGACGGCCTCGATCTGTTCGGCATCGGTTACAGCTGGGGCGGGTTCGAGAGCCTCGCCGTCCCCGCCGACCCGCTGCCAGCGAGGCAGTTCGCTCCGAAGCTCGAAGGGCCGGCCGTGCGGCTGCACATCGGCCTCGAGGACCCCGACGACCTGATTGCTGATCTCGGCAAAGCCCTCGCGAATTATCCATCTCGTTGACCGGAACAGAGCGCCTCCGGCGCGGTTCTAAGGCCATGTTCCTCGCGCTAGCCCTGCTCCAGGCCGCGGCCGTTCAACCCGACATCGAGTTTCACGCCAGCGTTCGTGCCCGGTCGCTGACGATCGAGCAGAAGGGCGAAGCTCGCCTCACGGTCACGACCGACCCGCCGGGAACCTCGGTCGTCGACGTTCGGGCACCACGCGCGAACGGTCGAAAGACCATCCGCAATCCGGCGATCACGGTCCGCATCGAAGCCCGGATCGCGAACCCCCATCGGCAACAGGAAACCGCTTCCGGCGAGTGACGTTGAGAGGCAGTAACAGGGAGAATGTCATGCGTGTTTTCGCGATCACCGCGGCGGCCATTGCCTTGGTCGGGCTGGCGACGCCGGCCGAAGCCCAGCGCCGCAACCAGCAATTGCCGCAATCGACCCAGCTCGCCCAGCAGGTCACGGCTTCGGGCAACCAGCCCGACGTCCTGCTCGACATTCCCAACCTTTCAGTCGGCGATCTGACCATCGAGGTCGCTAACCTCGAGGCCCACATCGCTCTCGACGCGCGGCTGGCCAACCTGCTGAAGCTCACCGCCGGCGCTGACGTGAACATTGACCAGGTGCGAATCCAGCTCAAGGACGTCCAGGCGACCGCGACGCTCGTCGTCCGGCTCGATAACGTCCGGGCGATCATCGAACGGACTTTGCAGACGCTCGACAACAACCCGCAAATCATCACCCAGCTGTTGAGCACCGTCGACAACACGGTCGGGACCGTCGGGGGTGTTGCGAACACTGCGCTCGGGACAGTCGGCGGGATCGCCACCAACCTGCTTCAGCGCGGCCAGGTTCTCGACCTCGCGCGGGCCGGGCTGACGGAAGTGTCGCGGACGGCCAACCCTCAGGGTCAAACGGTGGTTCGGGCGCGCAATTCGGCCGGGCAGCTGATCGAGGTGATCGTCGATACCGCGAACCGGATCCTGTCGAGCCGGCGCGTGCAATAGGGTCGCGGGCGCCCCGGCGTGCGCTAGCAATACGGTCCGGGACCGGCAGTCGTGCTCGCCATGCTCGGGCGCTCCGTGCTCAGCAATCCCCCGGATTGCCTGCGCGTGGAGCGGGTAGCGGGAATCGAACCCGCGCGTTCAGCTTGGGAAGCTGACAGGCTGCCACTACATCATACCCGCGGCGACCCTTCACTTAGGTTTGGGCAGTTCCCCGGTCAACGGAGGTCGATCGGGCTGAACGAGGCCGCTTCCGTGCCGCCTTTGCCGACCGCCGAGCAACCAATGCATCCATTCCGGATCAATCCTTAAGCCGTGATAAGCCGATCTTGCGCAAAAGGGCCCGAACAGGAGTCAACGTGACCTCACCTTCGCCCAAAGCGCCGGCAGTGCAACCGAACCCGCAGGACAAGTCCGGCAACGCGCGCATCGATGCTCGCAGCAACGTCTTTGTCATGGCCGCGCTCTATGCCGCGACATCCTCTGCGCCGGTGCGCATCCGCAACATGTCCCGCGGCGGCGCCCAGGTCGAGGGCGGTGCGCTGCCGCATGAAGGACAGGAAATCCAGCTTTGCCGGGGCAGCCTCAGCGTCACCGGCCGCGTCGTGTGGCGCGACCACAGCCGGGCCGGCCTGCGGTTTGATTCTCCGATCGCCGTCGCCGACTGGCTTCCGCAGGGCAGTCGGAGCTGCGGTCAGCAACGAATCGACGATATTGTTTTCGAGTCGAAGAGCCAGCGCGCCGAGGGTCCGGCGGCCGCCGGTACGGAGGCCGCGACCGATGGGCAGGCTGGCGTCGCCGCCCAGCTCAAGCAATTCTCCCAATCTCTCGATCGAATCGCCGGGGAACTGGCAGAGGACGTGGCCGTCACCTCGCGGTTCCAAACCCAGCTGCAGGCCCTCGACCTCATCGCCCAGGCACTCGCCAGGCTTGCGATCGTCACGGCTTCACCACAGCCCCGCCGGGACTGACCCGCTAAATTCCGCCTTCGACCGGATCGAAGCCTGCCGCCGCCAGCTTTCGCCGCAATTCGTCGGCGCATGCGCGGGCCCGCGCCTCCTCCTCTGAACGCACGACGAAATTGGCACCGTAGCGGCCATCCCTGGCGAACGGGTAGCTGCCGATGGCAACACCGGGATTTGCGGCCTGGATCGCGCCCAGCAGATCGGCGACGTCGCTTTCCGCGGCGAACGCTCCGATCGTGACGGAAACGACCGGCCGCCCGCCCTCGAGCTTGCCGGTCAGCGCCTCGAGCATTCGAGCGGCGATGCTCGGCACTCCGGCGAGAATATAGACGTTATCCATCCGCACGCCGGGCGCGCCCGACAGGGGATTGGGGATCAGCTCGGCGCCTTGCGGAACACGCGCCATCCGCAGCCGGGCCTCGTTCACTCCGCCCCGGCCGGCATAATATTCCTCGAGGATCGCCCGCGCCTCGGGATGGACGATCACCGGGACCTGGAACGCGGCGGCGATAGCGTCGACGGTGATGTCGTCATGGGTCGGACCGATGCCCCCGGTTGTGAACAGATAATCGTGGCTGGCCCGCAGCGCATTCACAGCGGCCGCGATCGGCGCCGTCTCGTCTGGGACGATCCTGACCTCGCGCAGGCGGATGCCCTCGCCGTTCAGCCAGCGCGCGACCTGGGCGACGTTGAGATCCTGAGTCCGGCCGGACAGAATCTCGTCGCCGATCACCAGCAGCGCGGCAGTCCAGACTTTTGCGGGATCGCTCACTCGGCCTCCGGTGACTTCGCCCCCCCGATTGCCTATCTAGGCGCCATGACTCAATACATCACCGTTTCGCCGGAAGACCGCATCGAGGCACGCAACGGCGTCATCAAGCTGCACGGTCCCGACGGCTTCGCGGGGATGCGCGCGGCCGGCCGCCTTGCCGCCGAAATCCTCGACGCGCTCGTTGCGCATGTCGTCCCGGGGGTGACCACCGGCGAGATCGACGACATCGTCCGCAACTACATGCGCCGTGCCGGAGCAGTGCCGGCGACGCTGGGCTACCGCGGCTTCACGAGGAGCTGCTGCACGTCGATCAACCACGTCGTCTGCCACGGCATCCCGGGCGAAAAGCCGCTTCGCGAGGGCGATATCGTCAATATCGACGTCACCCCGATCCTCGACGGCTGGCACGGCGACACCAGCCGCATGTATTTCGTCGGCGACGTCCCTCTGAAGGCGCGGCGGCTGGTCGACGTCACCTACGAATGCCTGATGATCGGGATCGAGCAGGCGCGGCCCGGCAACCGTCTCGGCGACATTGGCGCAGCCATCCAGCGCCACGCCGAGAAAAACCGCTACAGCGTCGTCCGCGACTTCTGCGGCCACGGCCTCGGGCGCCTGTTCCACGATTCGCCCGAAGTCATCCACGCCGGCCGCGCAGGCACAGGGCCCGAGCTCCGGCCGGGCATGTTCTTCACGGTCGAGCCGATGATCAACCTTGGCCGAGCCGACACCAAGATGCTCGACGACGGCTGGACGGCGGTCACCCGAGACCGTTCCCTCTCGGCCCAATTCGAGCATTCGATCGGTATTACCGAGGACGGCTGCGAGATTTTTACCAGGAGCCCGGCCGGGCTCGACCGGCCTCCGTACGCCTGAACTGATGTCCACGGACGGGAGGCGATTGCGCCTGGCGGTGCTGTATGGCGCTGAGCCGTACCAGGCGTACCACGTGTCCGACATTGCTGCCGAGCTTGCCCGCGACGAGCGCGTCGACCTCACCATCCTGACGGTCGACCCGGCAGTGGATCCCTTGCTGGCGCGTCTCGAGCAGGGGCAGTTTGAAAGGCCGGTGCCGCACGAGCGGCTGCACAGCTCCGCCGCTCTTCGACTCCTTCGCTCGGCAAGGGCCTTCGGCAACATGAAGAAGCAGGTGCTGGCGTCGCCGCGCAACATCGCGCGTCTCAGCGAGTTCGACGCCATCGTCACGCCGACGACTCACATCGCCGAAATCCGCGGCCGAGTGCCCCGTTCGACACGTTTCGTCTATTGCTACCACGGCGCCGGCGCCCGCCAGATGAGCTATTCGCCCAAGATGCGCGCCTTCGACCTGGTCCTCCCGCCGGGCGAGGCGACGGTCGAGCGCCTGGTCGGGGACGGGCTCGTCCCGGCCGGCCGCGCGATCGCCATCGGCCTTCCGAAACTGGAAACCTGCCGAAGGCTTGCAAGCGCCCAGCCGCCCTTGTTCGACAACGACGCCCCGACCGTCCTGTTCAACCCGCATTCCCAGCGTCGCCTTCGCTCGTGGGACAAGTTCGCCCGCCCGCTGATCGAGCACGCAGCGCGCACCGGCGACTTCAACCTGATCGTCGCCCCGCACGTGAAGCTGTTTGCCCGGCGACCGAGCTGGTTATGGCGCCGGTGGGAACGGCTGGCGGTTCCCGGCCGCGTCCATGTCGATCTCGGCTCCGAAGCCTCCCAGGACATGCGCTACGCGTTCGCGGCGGACATCTACGCCGGCGACGTATCGAGCCAGGTCTATGAATTCCTCGTCCAGCCGCGGCCCTGCGTCTTCCTCAATGCCCACGGCGCCGATTGGCAAGGCAGCCGCGACTACCCGATGTGGCGGCTCGGCGAGGTCGCCGACACGCCGGAGGACGCGATTCGCCTGATCCGCAGCTCCTTCGATGACCACCCACGTTTCCTCGCCTTGCAGCAAGCCGAGCGGCGCGCCCGCATCGGCGACCGGGAGACCGGGATGGCGGCGGACGCGGCGCGGATCATCCTCTCCTTCTTGCGCAAAGACGCGTCGTGACCGCGGCGCCGCCCCACATCCTCATCGCCCTCAACCGGCTCGGCTCCGGCGGGGTCGAGCGCGTGACGCTGCACCTTGCCAATGGCTTCGCCCGCCGCGGCAATCGAGTCACGCTTGCGCTGGTCAGCCCGGGCGGGCCGCTCGAGCACCGCCTCGACCCGGAGGTGCGGGTGGTCAGCATCGGAAACGGCCGGGCTGTCGAGCGCGGACTTGGCTTGCTGCGCGCGGTGCGGCCGCTTGCGAAGCTCGTCCGCGTGTTGCGCCCCGACGTCCTGCTGTCGCCCGGCAATCATACCAGCGTGCTGGTCACGCTTGCCCACGGCTGGGCGCGGGCCGGCGATGTCGGGCTGGCGCTGAAGCTGACCAACCCGGTCGAGCGCGCCGGCGCCGGCCATATCCACAACCGGGTGCGTCGTCGGCTATTCCGCAGCGCCGCCGGGGCGGCCGACGTCCTGCTCACTTTGTCGGAAGCGGCACGATCCGAAGCGGCGAAGATCGCCCCCTCGGGCGCGGCAAAGTTAAAGACGGTCGTCAACCCCTACATTGACGACGCCTTGCTCTCGCGGCCGCCAGGGAGCCGCCCGCCCGATGACGCCGCGCCGATGCTGCTCAGCGTCGGCCGCCTCACCGAGCAAAAGGACCCGCTGATGATGCTCGACGCGGTCGGCGGACTCGCCGACCGCCAGTGGCGTCTGGTCATGATCGGCGAAGGCCCGCTCCAGCAGGCCTGCATCGACCGGGCCGCGGCCCTCGGCATTGCCGACCGCGTGCAATTCGCCGGCTTCATTGCCGACCCGCAGCCCTATTTCGAGCAGGCGCGGCTGTTCCTGCTGTCGTCGCGTTACGAGGAATTGCCGGCCGTGCTGTTCGAAGCTGCGGCGGCAGGCGTGCCGATCGTCGCGACCGCCGCCTCTGCGTCGATCGAGCAGCTGTTCACGCAAATGGACGGCGTTCGAATTGTGCCGCCCGGCGACGTTCAGCCGTTTCGATCGGCGGTTGCAGAGGCGCTGGATCGGCCCCCGCCGCCACCGATTGCGCGTGAATCGCTCGAAAAGTTCTCGATTAGCAACGGCATTGCCAGCCACGCCGCGGCGCTCGGCCTCCGCTGAGTCAGGCGGCGGCGCTGTCCGAGGCGCCGAGCCAGCGGTCGATGTCGGCAGCGCTGTCGATTTCCTGCCACGCGCCTTGCTCGATCTCGACCGCGGAAACGCGGCCACGGCCCGCGAGCAGGTCGACAATGTCGTGGTGGAAGCGCTGCTCACCGCGGGGCGCGCGAATCACTTCCGCAAGGGCGGCCGCATAGGGACCTCCGTCCTCGTCGGGGCAGGCGACGATGCCGATCGACCGGTGAGTCGCTGCCGACGGGGCGAGAGTCTTGCGCACCTCGAGCACCCGCCCGGACTCGGCCCTGACGAGCATGTCGTCATGCTCGCCCTCTTCGATCGGCTCGATCAGCAAATTCACTCCTGGTGCGAGCGACGCCAGCGCGCCGGCCAGGGAGGCCGGCTCGCACAACGTATCGCCGTTCAGCAGGCAAAATGGCCCATCGAGCAGATGCCTCGCCGCCCAGACGCTGCCGATGCTGGAGCTGACAGCATGGAACGGATTGTAGATGAGGCCGGGCCGGTCGCCGTGCGGACGGCGCTCGGCGAACTCCACCAGCCGGTCGAAGCAATAGCCGCCGACGATCGCCACCTCGCGGACGCCGGCCCTCGCCAGCCCCGCGAGCTGGTATTCGAGGATCGTCTGCCCACCCACCGGCACCAGGCATTTGGGCCGGTCGGCGGTCAGCGGCAGCAGGCGCGAGCCCTGGCCGGCGGATAGGATGATTGCCTTCATCGGCCGACCCCTTGCCTTCCAAATACGGCGCGGATGCGGCATCGGACCCGCCTTGCTGCGCTGCGGCATTGGTGCTGGCTAGCGCGCAATGCCCGCGATACGATCGGAAACATTCTTCAAGGGGCGAGACGTGAAGAAAGTTGAGGCCGTCATCAAGCCGTTCAAGCTCGACGACGTCAAGGACGCGCTGCACGAGGTCGGGGTGAGCGGCATCACCGTCACCGAGGTTAAGGGGTTCGGCCGCCAGAAAGGCCATACCGAGCTCTATCGCGGCGCCGAATATGTCATCGACTTCCTGCCCAAGGTGAAGGTCGAGGTAGTCGTCGAGGACAGCCTCGTCGACAATGCCGTCGAAGCGATCATGAACGCCGCCCGCACCGGCCGCATCGGCGACGGCAAGATTTTCGTGCTGCCGGTCGAGCAGGCGGTGCGGATCCGCACCGGCGATCGCGGCGAGGACGCGATCTAGCTCGGCCGGCCATGGACGACCCGCGCCTCGCCTCGATGTCGCCCGACGAGCTCAGGAGCGCAATGCGAACGCTCGGCTATCGCACCCAGGCCGAGCTTGCGGGCGCGATCGGCGTATCGCGCTCGGCGGTCAGCCTGTGGCTCGAAGGCAAGGTCGGCGTTCCCCGCCCGGTGGCGATGCTGCTGCGGATGCTGGTCGCCGCCCAGCGCCGCGCATACTGACCGTTCCTCGCGCGTTTCGCGCCGGCCACATCTGCCTGGCTGACGAGCCGTGCGTCCTCTACACTACCAGCGATCGGCTGCGGGACATCAAGGTGCCCGCGGCACGGTGAGCCGCCTGGCGACTATCGGCCCTCGCAGGCGTTCGCATAGTGGCGGAGCACGCGCAGGGTCTCGGCGTCGACTCTCGGACCGAGCCAGGCGAACAGCTCTTCCACGCCGGCAAATCGTTCGGGACGGTCGGCAGCCATCAGGTCGCTGCGGACTTGCCACAATGCTTCTTGCGGCATGGCGGCGGTGAAAGCCTTGGCGGTGCATCTCGCCTCAAGCTTGGAATAGCCGGCCCGAGAGAAAGCCTCGCGCACCCACCACTCTGCAGTCATCGAGCAAGCTCCGACTGCGGCGGCGGCCATTACCGATAGAATCATCCGTCCGAGACGCATCCCCGTTCCCCGTGTGCCAGCCGCGGTCCCTGCGAGCTAGCGCGTTTGCACGCCGACGGGCAATCGATTGCGGCGGCGGACGGGGGTCAGTGAAAAGTTCACCCGGCCCATGACTCTTCGGCCGCCGGCTGGAATCCCTGCGTTCGGGCCGGCCGCGGATTCGCGGCACAATTGAGGGAGCGCAAGTGATGGCAGGGGACGCGGGCAAGATCCTTTCGAAGATCAAGGACGAGGAGATCGACTGGATCGACCTGCGCTTCACCGACCCCAAAGGCAAATGGCAGCATTTGACCATGGCCTCGGGCGCGATCGACGAGGACCAGCTGACCGACGGCTTCATGTTCGACGGCAGCTCGATCGCCGGCTGGAAGGCGATCAACGAGAGCGACATGATCCTGAAGCCCGACCTGGATGCGGTCTATGTCGACCCCTTCTCGGCGACGCCGATGCTGATCCTGGTGTGCAACATCGTCGAGCCGTCGACCGGCGAGCTCTACGGCCGCGACCCGCGCTCGACCGCCACCCGCGCCGAAGCCTATTTGAGCGCCAGCGGCGTCGGCGACACCGTCTATGTCGGCCCGGAAGCCGAATTCTTCATGTTCGACGACGTCCGTTTCGAGGACGGCTATTCGGCGAGCTATTACAAGCTCGACGACATCGAGCTTCCGGCCAATTCGGGCCGCGAATATGACGGCGGCAACCTCGGCCACCGGCCGCGCGCCAAGGGCGGCTATTTCCCCGTCGCCCCGGTCGACAGCGCCGGCGACATCCGCGGCGAGATGGTCGCGACCATGCTCGAAATGGGCCTGCCGTGCGACAAGCACCATCACGAAGTCGCGCCTGCCCAGCACGAGCTCGGCCTCACCTACGGCAAGCTGGTCGAAACCGCCGACCGAATGCAGGTCTACAAATATGTCGTCCACATGGTCGCCCAGGCCTACGGCAAGACCGCGACCTTCATGCCCAAGCCGATCGCCAAGGATAATGGCAGCGGCATGCACACCCACATGTCGATCTGGAAAAGCGGCAAGCCGCTGTTCGCCGGCAACGGCTATGCTGGCCTGTCCGAGACGGCGCTCTATTTCATCGGCGGGGTGATCAAGCACGCCCGCGCCCTCAACGCGTTCACCAACCCGACCACCAACAGCTACAAAAGGCTGGTGCCGGGCTTCGAGGCGCCGGTGCTTCTGGCCTACTCGAGCCGCAACCGCTCCGCTTCCTGCCGAATCCCCTACGGGGCCGGCGAGAAGGCCAAGCGCGTCGAGTTCCGCTTCCCCGACGCGACCGCCAATCCCTATCTCGCTTATTCCGCTCTGATGATGGCCGGGCTCGACGGCATCCAGAACCGGATCCATCCCGGCGACGCCATGGACAAGAACCTCTACGATCTGCCGCCGCAGGAATTGGTCGATGTTCCGACCGTGTGCGGCTCGCTTCGCGAGGCCCTGGTCGCGCTTCACAACGACCGCGCGTTCCTGACCCGCGGAGACGTGTTCAGCGACGACCAAATCGACGCCTACATGGAATTGAAGTGGGACGAGGTGCTGCGCTGGGAGACGACTCCGAGCCCGGTCGAGTTCGACATGTATTATTCCGCCTAGGCGCCGGTCACCTTTCGGTAACCTCCGTGAGCGATGCTCGGCGCATGGCAGATGAGCCTGCGTCGAACAGTTTCCGGGCGGCACTCCGGTCCGGCAAGACCGGCATCTCTCCGGATTCGCCGCTCGTCGACGAGAAGCGCATCGCCGGCGACGGTGTCGCGTCCGATGGTCTGCACAAGATCAGGGTGTCGCGCCTGGAGGGCCGGCGCGGCAACCATCGCGAGTCTGACCGCCATCGACTCACCGAGGAGCAGGTCGTGGTCCGCCATCAGGGCAGCGAGCATGTCGTCTCCCTCATCAACCTGTCGGGCGGTGGCGCCATGGTCGAAGGCGAATTGACCGCGGGCCTGTGGGACAAGGTCGAGCTGGTGCTCGGCGAGCATGGCGAGGTCGAATGCGCCGTCCGCTGGATCCGAGGCAACCGCTTCGGCCTCGAGTTCGCCCACGAAACCCGCCTCGACTGCAATCGGAAGACGCGCGATCGCATGCTTCGCGAAGTCATTCGGCGCAGTTTTCCGGAGTTCGAGACCAGCGAGCCGACGGTCAGTGACGAGCCGGATGATCCCGCTACCGCCGGTCCCGAAGTGCATCAGAAGCGCGACGAGGCCCGCCATCCCTTGATCTGGAACGCAATCGTCCACCACGATTACGAGTGGGACACGGCGCGGCTGCGCAACATCTCCAGCCGGGGGGCGATGATCGAACGGGCGACCCCATTGCCCGAAGGCGCAACCGTCTACGTCGACCTGAACGAGGCAGGCCGGATCGCGGCCACCGTATGCTGGTCGCGGGGCAACCAGTCCGGCCTTCGGTTCCACGAAAGGTTCGACATGCACCGCCTGGCGAAGTGCCGGCCGGCCGTCGCTCCCGAGCGCTGGGTTACGCCCGACTATCTGCGCGACTCCAGCGGTGAGACGTCGCCCTGGGCATCGCGCTGGGATCGGCTGACGGTCGAGCAGCTTGGCGGCACGCTCGCCGGCTAATAGTCGCGGCTGACTCGGACGTTGGCGCTGGTCCGGCCGATTGTCGAGATCGACGACAGCAGCGAAAGCCACCGGGTCATCTGATACTCGACCCTTGTCGCCGAATAGCCATGGCCGTCGGTAATCACTTCAACGAACAGGCGTCGGCCGACATATTTGCCTGCGGAGATCGCCGTGCCCTGGCCGGCGGCGACGTCGGCCGGGAGGATCCGCAGCCGGTCGAGGCCGATCGCGCGGCGGACGGCGTTGATCGGGTCGAGGCTGCCCTCGCCCGACTGCAGCGCGGCGACGGCGGTCGCCAATTGCAGTGCTTCCGGCGCCGACAGGTTGGTGATCGAGGTCCCGAACAGCAAGCGCGAGAGCAATTCGTCCTGGGGAAGCGCCGGAATGCTGGCAAAGGTGATTTCGGGCCGGAGGCCGGTCCCGCCGACGCGGACGCTGGCGTCGAGACCCTGGACCTGAGCTTCGGCACGAATGTCGAGCTGAGGGTCGGGAGGGCTTTCACCACGGAAGCGGATGATCCCCTGGCTGAGGCGGAAGTTGCGCCCGGCAAAATCGTAGTTGCCGCGGATGAGGTCGGCACGGCCGGTGAACCGGGGCGCATCGGCGGTCCCGCCAATGTCGACATCCGTGCGCCATCGGCTGTTGATGCCGAGGCCGCGAACCTCGAGATCGCCGCCAGCGACGTTGAGTCGAAGTCGCCACGGATGGAGATCGGCCGCGTCGATGACATCGCCGGGGTCGAGCCCGGTGTGGCGCACCTGCAGCCTCGGCACGCCGGCCGCGGCGCTCGCCTGGCCGAGGGTGAAGCGACCACCGTTGAGCGCGAGCGTGCCGGATATGGTCCCGTTCCTGCCGTCGGAGCGGATTTGCAGCGGCCCGGTCACCCGCGCCGCGATGTCATCACGGTTGAGGAGAAGCGCCCGGGCCGCATTGAACGACAGATCGAGCGCCGTCCGGCCTTCGCCAAAGGTTACAGTGCCGCCGCCGCTGACCGCACCGCCGCCTGATGTGCGCCCCTCGATCTTGCTGAACACCAGCCGCGGGCCGGCGAACCGTGCTTCTGAGTTGAGCTGGTCGATGACCATCCCGGTGACCGCGCTTTCGAGCCGGGCATTCTGGGTTCGCAGCGAACCGCGGATCGCCGGGTCGACCAGTCGCCCGCCGATATCGGCGCCGACGGCGATCGGCCCCGACAGGTCCAGGATCTGGGTGCCCGACAGCCGCCACAGCGTGTCGGCGGGGCCGGCGTAGCGCAGCTGAGCGAACAGAGGCGCGTCCATCAGCTCGGCGAGCAGCGGTCCGCCGCCCATCGGCGCGAAGCGGGCCTGGGCGCGGCCGATGGTCTGGCCGTTGCTGACCGCCACCGCGCGCAACGCCGCCTGGCTGCCGGCCACGGCTGCGTTGACCCCCACATCGATCGGCTGGGAGGCAAGCACCAGGCCGGAGCGGCTGAGGCCGCGGACGGTGAGGTTCGCCCGCCCACTGCGTTCGCCGCGCCAGGCATAGTCGACCCGCCCGGTCGCGCTCCCGCGAAGGCCGAGGTCGGGCCACATTACGTCGAGGATCTGCAGCGGCATCGCCTGCAGCTGAGCGTGGAATTCGGGCCGCGAGCCGCTTCGGCCGGAAATCACGCCACGGCCCCCCGCATAGCTGACCGTCGCCGGTGCCAGCGCCCAGCCGTCGCGGCTGCGGGTCAAGACCGCCGGCTGCTGGAGCACGAGCGGCCGCCGGTCGATGGCGCCGCGACCGGTCAGGCGGACCTGGTCCGGCGTCACGTCGGCCAGCGCCGAGAAATCGAAAGCGGCGCCGCGCCGCCCGGCGAAGGCGGCCCGTACCTGGCCGCTGCCGTTGACCAGCCGCGCGTTCGCCGTCAGCTGGGCGAGGCTGATGCCGCCACTCTCGAAGCCGCGGGCGTTGACCACGCCGTCGAGCGTCGTCCGGCCCTCGGCGAAGACGATGATGCCGTCGAGGCGCCCGGACCTTATGGCAAAATCGGGGAAGCTCACACTCGCCGCCGTCAGGTGGGCCTCGATCCTCTGGGCAGCGCCGGCCGGGCTGAACGCCAAAGTTCCGTCGAGCCCGCCGCCGGCGACGGCCAGCGTTCCGGTAAAGCCGCCCGGGTCGGAGCGCAGATCGCCGCGGGCGCGCGTGCCGCTGACGTCGAGCGCAGCGATCGCGATCACCACCGGCGCCCCGTCCGGAAGCAGGATGCGGCCGGTGCTGGTGAACGGTCCGAGCCGCGATCCGCCCGACGAGCGATAGTCGAAGCCGGCTGCGGTCGGCTCGAGCAGCAGCCGCATGTTGGTGAGACCCAAAGTCTCGTTCGGCCGGTCGAACAGGAAATCGAGCCGCGGGCGCTCGATTGGCCCGTCGAGAGTCATGGTCAGCGGGCCATATTCCGCCTGCCTGCCGCGAGCGGTGATGTGGAAGGAGCCGTCGCGGTTGCGCCGCCCTGACCCCGACAGCCGCAGGTCAGGCGCGAACAGCTCGAGGTTGCGCAGGTGCAGGACCCCGTCCGGCCCGCGTTCGAGCTCCGTTTCGAGCCTCGGTAGGCCGCCGGCGAGGTCGCGGAAGAAAGCATTGTCGAGGCGGCGCACCCAGGCCTTGGCGCTGCCGACGACCCGCGAGCCGCGGCCGTCCGACCCCGGAACGACCCTGAGCTCGGTGCTGACGTCGACGATTCCGAGCCCCTCGATGAAGTAGCGCGTCATTCCGCCGGACAGCAGGACCTCGAACCGCCCGGTGACGAGGTCGATCAGCAGTGCGACGCGCGCCTGCAATTTGTCGCTGGTCAGGCGAAGGCCGTCCCCGCGGACATGGGTCGGGGTGACGGTCAGCATGCCTTCGAGCCTGGCATTGGCGAGGATTTCGCCGGCTGCCTCGCCGACTCCGGTGATCGCCCGCGCCTGGAGACGAAGCGGCACCCGCATCGGCCATGGCGACAGCCGGCCCCTCCCCTCGGCGCGGACGTCGACGAAGCCGGTGCCGTCGAACGCCACTCTCGGCGAGCTCAGCCGGTAGGCATAATCGGCGGTGGCGAACGGCCCGTTCAGAGTCCACGCCATCCGCACATTGTCGCCGGTCATGTTGGCGAACAAGGCCGGTGGGCGCAGCAGATCGATCCCGAGCCTCAGCGCCCGGTAGCGGCCGGCGGCGAGATCGACGCCGCCGCGGGCGACGGCGCGAAGCGATGGCGAGCGCATTACCAGCTCGCCGTCGAGCACCCGCCGCTCGAGCCTGGCGTCGCCGCGAACCTGAACGACCGGCGCCGTCAGGCGCATCAGCTTGCCCGAGGCGAATTGGGCAACTGCGAGCTGGCCGGTCAGTCGATAGCGGCCGCTGTCGGCACCGAGCCCGAGCCGGGCCGCCTGGCGATTGGCGACGTCGAGGGCCGCGCTGCCGCGCCAGCGGCTCCAGCTGCCGTCTCCCTCGACCGTCAAATCGATGGCGCGTCGCCAGCCAAGCATCGCCGGGACCAGCCCGTTGGCCGGCGATTGCAGCCGAACGTCGAGGTCGAATCGGTCGCGGTCCGGGTCGGCGTCGAGCGTTGCGGCAAGTCGGTCGCCGCCATTGTCCAGAGCGGCGCGCAGATCGACCATGGCGCGGCCGGCTCGGATCGTCGCGCTGCCGCGCACCTCGCCGCTGCGCGCCTCGCCCGTCACCTCCGGAGCGAGCTCGAGCCGCCGGATTGTGAGTTCCCCAACGTGCACGTCGAATCGCGGCAGGATCGGCCCGCGGCGCGCCGTTTCGCGCAGCTTTGGCAAACGCAGGAGCCGGACGCGGTCGGCGGCCAGCCGGTCGACGTGCAGGGCGTTGTACAGCCACGCGCCAGGCGCCCAGTCGAGCTCGATCTCGGGCGATGTCAGGAACACGCCCTGCGGATCGGAGACGGCGACGTTCTTCAGTTGCGACCTGCCGAAAATCGAACCCTCGATCCGGCCGATTTTGATCTTGAGGCCGGAATCCGTTTCCATCCGCGCGATGCGGTCGGCGACGAAGCGATGGCCCGGAGCCGTGTCCAGGAAGACAAGCAGTCCTGCGAGCACCACGAGCAGGCCGACGATCAAGGTCGCCAGCTCGCGCAGAAGCACGCGCGGCCAGTCCCGGCGAAGGCTTCGGCGCTCGGGCGGCCCGGCGGTGACTGCCGCGGCTTCGGGCTCGGCCATGCTAGAAGGCCTGGCCGAGCGAGACGGTCACGGCGATCGGACTGTCGCCCTGGCGCGGGTTGAGCGGAGTGCCGACATCGACCCTGATCGGCCCGAAGCCCGAATAATAACGGGCGCCGATTCCCGCCCCGAACTGCCAGCGGCCGCTTCCCGGCAGGATGTCGTTGCTGAGCGTGCCGCCGTCGAGGAACGGGACGATCCCGAAATCGGCGCCGAACGCCTTGACCCGAAACCGCGCCTCGAGCGCGAATTCGGCCAGCCCGCGGCCGCCGACCGGATCGCCGTCCAAATCTCGAGGGCCAAGCCGCTGATAGCCGTAGCCGCGCACCGAGCCGCCCCCGCCCGAATAGAAGCGGCGGGTGGGCGCAATCTCGCTCGCCTGAGCGCCGGCGATAGTGCCGAGCCGGACTCGCCCGGCTGCAACCACATTCGGCGACACCGGCTGGTAGCCGCTCGCGTCGACTTGGGCCCGGGCATAAGTGAAGCTGCCGCCGCGGGCCGAGATCTCCGGACTGATTCGGCCGCTCAGCCGGAAGCCGCGAGTCGGGTCGAGCAGATCGTCGCTGCCGTCATAGCCGAGGCTGACGGGAAGCGCCGCGATCAGGAAGGTGCGGGTTTCCTTCATCGCCGGGTTGGAGAACACGCCGCGCTCGTTGGTCGCCAGCAGATCGGCGCCGATTCCCCATGTCCATTTTTTCTGCCAGATGATGTTGGTTTGCCGTTCGATCCCGGCCGAAAGGAGCAAGGTTCTTGCCTCATAGGCGACGCGGTCGGTGTGGCTTGCCGAAGCCAGCAGGTTCAGCACCTGGTCGCGCTCGAGAAAATTATTGCGCCGGAAGGCGATTGCCGCGAGCTGCTCCTGGGTGCCGAGGACTCCGCGCAGAGTCAGCGCGCCTTCCGGGTTGAACAGATTGCGATGCTGCCAGCTCGCCTCGATCCGCGCCCCCTCCCCCGAGCCGTAGCCGAGCTCTCCGGCGATGGTGCGCATCGGTGCCGGCTCGAGATGAACCGCGACGTCGACGGTCCGGCCGTCAGCCGCCGGGACGACCCGGGTTTCCGCGGTCGCGACGAGGCCGGTCGCAATGAGTGCCCGCCGCAAATCGTCGAGCCGCGAGCGCCTGAACGTTTCGCCAGGCTCAAAACGGGCAATGCGGGCGACATGAGCGGCACTGAAGGGCGGCCGCCCGGTGACGCGGATGACGCCGAACGCCGCCACCGGCCCGGGATCGATCGGGAGCACCAGCCTTGCCTGATGCGTCTCGTGGTCGATGACGATGTCCTGCTCGCCGACCTCGGCAAGGGCAAAGCCGCGCTCGCCAAGAGCAACCTTGAGCGCGATCCCGCCGGCAATGACCTCCGAGGCGATGACCGGATCGCCGGTCCGCACCCCAAAAGTCTCGACCAGGCCGGCGGCCTCGGGGCCGGCGCGCTCGATCCCGGGAAGCGCAACAGATTCGAAGAGATATTGCTCGCCCGGGTCGGCGGCGAGGATGACGAGGAGGGAGCCGTTCGCCCGCTCGATGCGAGGCTCGACCGACGCGTCGTAATAGCCGTGGGACCGCAGAAGCTCGGTCAGCAGCTCGGCGTCCGCGCGCGAACGCCAGTCGATCTGGGCGGCATTGGCGGGCTCGTCCGCTTCCGCTCGAAGGGACGACTGGCGCTCGAAGGCTTCGGCGAGCTCGGCCGCCGTCGGGACGTCTGACAGTCCCTCGACGGTCACCGCATAGCGCTGTTCGGCGGACGCGTCGGCAATCACCACCGGCTCCGGAGCGGTCGGCGCCGCCAACGGCTGTGCCAGCGGCTGCGGCAGGCTGTCGAGGTCGGGCCAGTCGACGCCGAGGTCCGGCATTGCATCGAGCGGCGCCGAAGGGTCGAGCTCTGCGGGAGCGGTCTGGGCGACAGCCGGTGCGGCGAGCGCCAGCGCGGCCATGGTCGCGGCAGACCGCAGCGCCCGTCCCGGCACCAACCCTCCCCGTAAAATCATGGACCTAGCTGTAACCGGCGCTTCTGAACGGCGCCAGTATGGCAAATCGGCGCTTAGTGGATTGTGCCGCTTGCTTCCTCACTGCTCAACGTCGCGATCACCCGCTCGATCTGCCGCCAATGGCAGAAGCGCAGGACGTTGCCGGACTCGCGGCTGACTTCGGCGCGGGCGGCGGCCTCGAAGCCTGCATCATCGCCGAAGCGATCGAGCAGCTCCGCAGCGTCGGCGAGCGCGAGGCGGTTGGAAATATAGGGCGGTTGCATGGCGGCCGATTAACCCGGCGGGCCTTTCGCGACTGCCGACAAAGCTCGTCAACGCGGCCGTAACCATATTCCGGGTGATTTTTGCATTGGAACGTCGCGCCTCGCTCTGCCATCAGCAGGCGATGGCGCAGCCGGCAAGGAAATCGGGCGGAATATTCATCGCCATGGGGGTCCTGGCCGGGCTGATCGGCGGCGTCGTCTGGGGCGAACCGTCCCTGGGCGTTCTGATCGGAACCGCCGTCGGCATCGGCGCTGCCGCGCTCGTCTGGCTCGCCGACCGTCGAAGTTAGGGCTCAGCTGATCCTGCGGCCTGCCCAGATGACCCGGCCGACGCAATGGATGTCGCCGATCGCGCAGTCCGGCCAGTCGGCATAGGCCGGATTGTCGGACTGCACCGTCACCCTCCGCGCGACAGGATTGAGCGCGAGCCTCTTGACCAGCAGCGCGTCGTCGACCCGAAGCACGTAGATTCCATCGCGAAGCCGCTCGGTCCGATCGGCGAGGTCGACGAGGATGTCATCGCCCGTGTTAAGCGTCGGCGCCATCGAGTCCCCTTCGACGCGGATGATCGTCAACTGGCTGGCCGGCGTCGCCGTCAGCGCCCTCAGCCAGCGATCGTCGAATGCGAAATAAGGCTTTCCCGACTCGTCGGCGGCGATTGCCCCCGGCCCCGCCGATACCCGCACAGCGTCGCGGCGAACGGCCACCAGACCCTTGGAGAAATCATTTTCCGAGAGGTCGGGCCCGCCGAGCATCGACTCGGGAATGGCGAAATATCGGGCGAGCTTGCGGCGATCCTCCTCGTGCAGCCTTCGGGGTATGCCGCGCCGGACAAACTGCTGAATATAAGCAGGATTCTTGCCCAGCATGCGCGACAGGCCAGCGAAGTCCTCGCCGCGTTCGGCGCAGAGCTGTTCAATCACATGGCGGGGCTCGAGCAGCATGATTGGGAAGGTCTTAATTATAGGAATTTACCTAGACAAGTAGGAAATGCGTTGGAAATGGATGAGGAGCCGAGTCGCACGAACGATAAGGAATGAAGAGTGCACTTGCTCCGAGAAATCGAGAAATACCTTCGCCATAGCAATATGCCCCCGACTCGATTCGGCAGGGCTGCCCTTGGCGATCCCCGCTTCGTCTTCGACTTGAGACGTGGTCGAGAGCCAAGGGCGGAGACGGCCGCCCGGGTCCGCGCCTATCTGAGCGCAAGCCAATGACCCGAATGGTCATTTCCAGGGCCGCCGCGGCCTTGCTCAGGGCTCTGCTCGCCACCGTCGCCGACGCACGCTATAGGATTATCCTCAGTGAGATCGTCTCAATTGACTGGCAGTCGTTGACGTTCGTCGGCGAGCGCCATCGCATCGAACTGCGCATTTCGGGACCTGATCCGGAGGCGCTCGCGCGCCTGCTGACAGCGGGAATTTCCGACCGGGAGTTTGAAATTCCTGGTCAAATCGTCGCTGACATCGGCGTCGAAGACGGACCGGATCGACTGGCTGATGGGTCGATCCGGCTTCGGCTCGAGGCGCTCACGATCCGCGAAGAATAGGAATTAGCTCAGCGAGCGTCGCAGCTCCGCCAGTGCTTGGTGGAGCGCCTCGGTGGCGTCGGGTGGTGTGCATTCCGGCCCGGCCCTGCCCAAGTGCCGGTCGATGCTGGCCTTGAGCTCGCCGGCCGTCGGCAGCCGGTCGGGCTGGAACAGTCGGAACCACCCGCGAGTCGGGCGCGATGCTGGCCAGGATGTCGTCGAGAACAAGCTCGCTGCCTTCCGCCTCGACCGCGATGAGCATCTCGGGCCCGAGCAGCAGCTCGTCGACGTCTCCGCCCGTTTCCACGGCTTCGGGGGCGAACGCCGCGAGCGGATATGTCGCCGGTTCCGGCTGAACCCCGCGCAGCCCGGCATAGGCGAGAAGAAATCCGGCGCAGGCAGCCGCGACCGACCAGCCGATCGAGCCGCCGAGCTCGAGCGATGCAAAAGCGCTCGCCGCCGCCAGGCTCGCCGCGGCAAGCGAGTCGACCAGCCATTCAATCAGCCGTTCGCGAGGCGTGCCGTCCATCGCCGCCTAGCTAACGGCAAATCCTTTCCAGCCGGTTAGGCGCGGCTTTCGATCAGCGTGATCAGAGTCTCGGTGAATTCGCGAATATCCTCGGGCTTGCGGCTGGTGACGATATGGCCGTCGACGACCGCCGGCTCGTCGACGAGCTCGGCGCCGGCATTGTGAAGGTCGGTCCGGATCGACGGCCAGCAAGCCGCTCTGCGGCCGCGCAGCAAATCGGCTTCGACCAGCAGCCAGGGTCCGTGGCAGATCGCCGCGATCGGCTTCTCCAGCCCGGCGAACGCGCGGATGAGGGCGATGGCCTGCGCGTCTGTACGGAGCGAATCCGGGTTGCGCACGCCTCCGGGGAGGACCAGCGCGTCAAATTCATCTGCGCGCGCTTCCGCGATTGTCATGTCCGGGCGGATGGTCTTGCCGGGGTCGTCCATCACCGTCGCCTGGATCGGCACCCTTTCCGGCGCCGCCAGCCGCACCTCGGCGCCGCGCGCCAGCAGCATTGCGCGGGGACCGAACAGCTCCGACTCCTCGAAACCGTCGGTCGCCATGAACAGCACTTTTGAGTCAGCAATCCTGGGCATCCGGAACACCTTCGAGCGCCGCTCGCTTATTCGCCCCGATGCCCGGAGTGAAGCCCCGACTGATGCTGCGCCACAGTAGCGATTCCGAACCCGGACTCACCCGCAAGCGCATGGGTCGCTTCTGGGCCTATTTCGACGAAAAGGGCGAGCGAGTTACGGACCGCGAGACGATCGATCGACTGAACGCCATTGGCCTGCCGCCCGCCTACACGGACGCCTGGTTCTGCAAGGATCCCAGGGGCCATCTCCAGGCGACAGGGATCGATGCGCGCGGCCGCAAGCAATATCGCTATCATGTCGATTTCCGCGCTAAGGCGGACAAGAGCAAGTTCGAGGCGCTGCGCGAGTTCGGCGCGGCGCTGCCGAAGATCCGGCGAGCGGTCGACAAGGATCTCGCTCGTCGCACCCTGTCGCGCGAAATGGTGCTTGCCGCCGTCGTACGCCTGCTCGACACCGAATATCTGCGCGTCGGCAACGAGCAATATGCGAAGGCGAACAAGAGCTTCGGAGCGACGACCCTGCTGTGCAAGCACGTTCGCGAGCAGGGGCACAAGCTGAAGATGCGCTTCGCCGGCAAGCATGGCATCGTCCGCGAGGTGACGATCACCGACCGGCGGCTCGGTCGAGTGGTGCGTCGCTGCCAGGAGCTGCCTGGCCAGGCTCTATTCCAATTTGTCAACGGCTCCGGGGAACCCCAGGCAATCACATCGGCGGACGTCAACCACTATATCCGCGAGGCTTCGGGCGGCGATTTCACCGCCAAGCATTTCCGTACGTGGGGCGCGAGCGTCATCGCCTTCGAGAAGCTGCTCGATGCCGAGGAAGCCGAACGAGTGAGCGTTCAGACGATGGTCGAGCCGGTCGCCGAGGCTCTCGGCAATACGGTCGCGATCAGCCGCAAGTCCTATGTGCATCCGGCAATCATCGAAACGGTCAAGGACCGTCCCCGCAATGCCCTGAAGGGACTGAAACGGCAGCGCGCGCGCAAGTGGCTGTCGTCGACCGAGGCGACCTTCCTCAGGTTCCTGTCGTCCCACCGTCGGCGGCGAAAGCCGGCTTCGGCTTGATCGCGCCTGTTGCAGCCGCCATGACGGCGGCAATGGCAACCGGGGGCGAATGGTGGACCAATGTCGGGCCGTGGCTCGACGGGAACCGCGACGCCTTGCTGATCGGCAGCCTGGTCGCGGCCGTGCTGGTCGCCGTCATGCTCGTATTGCGTGCAATCGGTTCGCGCATCGTCGCCGCCGATCCGGAATGCCGAAGTTGGCGTTCGGTGGTCGGCCGCGCGCTGGCCAAGACCGGCCTTTTCTTCATGGTCGCCGCGGCGCTGGCGATCGTCACCACCTACGCCGAGCCGCACCCGCGGTTTCGCCGGCTGGTCGACATCCTCTTCATCATCGCCGCCGCCCTCCAGGCGGCGGTCTGGGCGCGCGAGCTAATCCTCGGAGCCATCAGCCGCCGGGCCGCGGACGAACCGGGCGAATCGACCCTGGCCAACGGCATCGCGGTGATCCGGGTGCTGATCAGCGTTGCCTTGTTCGCGATCGCCTTGATCGTCATCCTCGACAATCTCGGGGTCAATGTCACCGCGCTGATCGCCGGCCTCGGAATCGGCGGCATTGCCATCGGCCTCGCCGCCCAGGGCATCTTTTCCGACCTGTTCGCAGCGCTTGCGATCCTGTTCGACCGGCCGTTCCGCCGCGGCGACACCATCCGTTACGGAACCAGCGTCGGCACCGTCGAGAATATCGGCCTCAAGACCACGCGGCTGCGCTCGCTCGGCGGCGAGCAGCTGGTGATGGCCAACACCAAGCTGCTCGAGCAGGAAATCCACAATTTGGCGGAAGGTCACAGCCGGCGCAGCACCCTGACCTTTGGCCTCGTCTACCAGACTTCCCCCGAGCTTCTCGAGCGCGTGCCCGAGATCGCTCGGGCGGCGGTCCAGTCGCGCCCCGGCTGCTCGTTTCTTCGCTGCGCAATGACGGGCTTTGGCCAGTCGAGCCTCGATCATGAACTGCTTTACGACAACGCTACCCTGGACATCGACCGCATCGCCGCCGACCGCTCCGCGATCATGCGCCAGTTGCTGACCGAATTCCGGTCGAACGGCATCGAGTTCGCCTACCCCACCCAGACCACCTACACCGCCGCGCCGGACGGCAGTCTCGTGCTCCCGTACCGCCAGACCGGCCCGAGCGCGGACTGATGCCGGCCGCCACGCTCGAGGATATTCGCAGCCGCATCGGCACGGAGGTCGGAGTATCGAGCTGGTTGACGATCGACCAGAACCGGATCGACGCCTTCGCCGACGCCACCGAGGACCGCCAGTTCATCCACGTCGACCCCCGGGCCGCCGCCCGGACTCCGTTCGGCGGCACCGTCGCCCACGGCTTCCTGTCATTGTCGATGCTGTCGCGAATGGCGGCCGAAACGATGCTTGTCCCCGAAGGGCTTAGGATGGCGGTGAACTACGGGCTCGACCGTGTGCGCTTCATCGCGCCGGTTCGCTCCGGCAAGCGGATCCGCGGCCGCTTCACGCTCGATTCCATCGACCAGAAAGCACCGGGGCAGATTCTCCTGCGCCATACGGTCACCGTCGAGATCGAAGGCGAAGACAAGCCGGCGCTGACCGCCCAGTGGCTCGGTTTGCTGTTCGTTTGAATCGACAAGTGGAACGACACCGGTATTGCGATCGCAACTGATCCAAGGAGACCATCGATGCCCCGCGACGCCGTGATCGTTTCGACCGCTCGAACCCCGATCGGCAAGGCCTATCGCGGGGCCTTCAATGCGACTCCGTCCCCGACTCTCGCCGCCCATCCGATCCGCGCCGCGATCGAGCGGGCAAAGGTCGATCCGGCCGAGGTCGACGATGTCGTCATGGGCGCGGCACTGCAGCAGGGCGTGCAGACCACCATCGGCCGAACCGCCGCGCTCAGGGCGGGACTTCCGGTGACGGTCGCCGGAATGTCGATCGACCGCCAGTGCGCGTCCGGCCTGATGGCCATCGCCACCGCCGCCAAGCAAGTGATCGTCGACCGCATGGACATCGTCGTCGCTGGCGGGGTCGAGTCGATCAGCTTGGTGCAGACTGGCGAGATGCGGCTCGGCCCGGACCCGGAGCTGCTGTCGATGCACAACGGCGTCTACATGCCGATGATCGACACCGCCGAGGTGGTCGGCGAGCGTTACTCGATCAGCCGCGAGCGATGCGACGAATATGCGCTGCGCTCGCAGCAGCGCACGGCCGCCGCCCAGGCGGAAGGCCGGTTCGACGACGAGATCATTCCCGTCACCGCCCGGATGGCGGTCAAGGACAAGGAAACCGGCGAAGTGTCGATGCGCGACATCACCATCGACAGGGACGAGGGCAACCGGCCCGACACGACGCTCGAGGGCCTCGCCAAGCTCGAGCCGGTGCGCGGGCCGGGCAAGCTGATCACCGCCGGCAACGCCAGCCAGCTGAGCGACGGCGCGTCGGTGTGCGTGGTGATGGACTCTGCTCTTGCCGAAAAGCGCGGGCTCGAGCCGCTCGGCCGCTACATGGGCATGGCCGTCGCCGGCACCGAGCCAGACGAAATGGGCATCGGCCCGGTTTATGCCGTTCCGAAGCTGCTCCAGCGCTTCGGCCTAGGCGTGGACGACATCGGCCTGTGGGAGCTCAATGAGGCCTTCGCCGTCCAGGTGCTCTACTGCCAGGACCAGCTCGGCATCCCCGACGAGCGGCTCAACGTCAACGGCGGCGCCATTTCGGTCGGTCACCCGTACGGAATGTCGGGGGCGCGGCTGACCGGCCACGCGTTGATCGAAGGCAAGCGGCGCGGCGCCAGGCATGTCGTCGTCACCATGTGCGTCGGCGGTGGAATGGGCGCTGCGGGGCTGTTCGAGGTCCTGTAGGACCCGCGCGGCTTTGCCGGTCTACTTCAGATAGTTCTCGCCCCGGATCCAGCGGCTCGCCATCCATTTGACGCCCTGCGTGACGGGCAGTCCGGCATGGATCATGCGCTCGTCGAAATTGCCGTCGAGGGTGACGTTGCGGAACACCAGCATGTCTCCGACACCGCCGCGGACCTTGATGTTGATCTTGGGGAAATCGGTTTCGCCGCCCTCGAACTGATCGTTGAGCCAGATCAGCGCGGTCAGCAACCGAACCGAAACGTTGTCGGAGCCCGTCCCGTCATGATGTGGCCGATATTGCTGGCCCGGGGAATATTTGAGGATGTTGAGCGGCTCGCCCCATCCCCACCGCGTCCCCGTCGCCTCGGCAATGCAGCGGTTGATCTCCTGAACGACGAGATCCTCGGCGAGGTGCGGGATGCTGCAGGATTCGGCGTCCCGGACCTCGTCGAACCGAGCCTCTCCATCGAGGCCCAGGACGGAGGAGCGGTGCAGCCAGGGCGTTCCGAGCACCGCCAGATAATGGCACTCGGCCGGACTGAAGAGCTGCGGGTAGAGCGCTAGATAAGGGTCGGTCGAAATGACCGTCGGCGTGATTTGCGCGAGCCTCGCTCGACAGGTGACATGTTGCAGGATGCCCAGCTGCACGGCCGCGAAGCGGTCCTCCTTGGCCAGCTCGGCGAGCATCTTTCGGGCACCGTCCGGATCCGCCTTGCGGCCGATGCCCGCAGCGGTGAGGTAAACCCAGGCGCGGCGCCCGTCCTCATGGCCCAGCCGGGCGGCGCGCCGGACCAGTTCATAGGCGGCCTTCTGGTCCGGCTCGCAGTCGATCCCAAGCAGCCGGCGTTCGGCAAGGTCCATCGCCGCGGCTCCGCTCGTCTCGGCCCGGCGCTCGAGGTCGGAAAGCTCTCCCATGGGCGGCTGTCTGCCGCGAGAACGCCGCCTTGTCACCCCGTCGCTTCGCCCCTGTTCCCGGGGGGCTTTGGCGATTAGTCTTGGCCCCGTGAACGCGGTCGAGATCCTCGCCCTCGCCTCCTCGCTCAGCCTGCTCGCCGGCTGGCGGCTCTATTTCGTCACGTTCGTGACGGGCCTGGCGATGAAGACCGGCTGGATCGACCTGCCGGAGCAACTCGCGGCGCTCGACGTGCTCGCCAACAACTGGATCATCGCCATCGCCGGCGCCGGTGCGATCGCCGAATTCTTCGCCGACAAGGTCGCCTGGATCGACTCTATATGGGATTCGATCCACGCATTCATTCGGCCGGTCGGCGGCGCGTTGCTCAGCCTCGCCATCGTCGATCCCGGCGATCCTGCCTGGCAGGTCGGCAGCGTCCTGCTGGGCGGCGGAGCGGCGCTTCTCGCGCACGCCGGAAAGGCCGGTGCGAGGACCATCGTCAACGCCAGCCCGGAGCCTTATTCGAACGTCGCCGTATCGACCGGGGAGGACGTCGCCACGGTCGGGCTGCTGTCGCTCGCCATCGCCTATCCTGTCGTGGCGGCCGTGATCGCCGGGGTCCTCGTCGCTCTTTCGCTTTGGCTGGTGATCGCTGCCCGCCGGGCGCTGAGGCGCGTCTTCGCTGCGGTGAAGTCCACCTCGAGAGATGAACCGTAATCGCAATTGCGGGTTTCACCTCGCGAAGGAGACGGTTGCATGCCCGAATCGACGACTCCGCTAGCCGAGCGCATTGCCCGGGTACTCGCCGGCGCCGCGCACAGCAGCAACGCCGAGGGCAGCGACCCATCGGCCGGCGAAAAGGTCGACCTGGTCTGGAGGGAGCACCTCAATCAGGCGCTGGCCGTATTGCATACGATGCGCGAGCCCGACCAGCGGATGACCGAGGCGGGCGACTCCGAGATCTGGTCGCGGATGGTCGAAGCGGCGATCGCCGAGCTTGAGGAAGACGTTTCCTGACCTGACCCTGGGCTCTGTCGGATACTCAACATTTCGCGCCATTTCTGCTACCGTCATTGACCTCCCGACCAGACGAAGGGGGTTGCGATGGACGGCTTGGTGCGCCCGCTGGCGCTCACACTGGCTGCAGGCATGCTAATCAGCGTCAGCCCGGCTCAAGAGTCCGAATATTCACCTGAGCTACTCGCCTTCCTCGATCCGACGACGCGCGTCACGAGCCTGTGCGGCGGGAAGGACGGCACCGGTTCGATGCGCGCCAAGCTGATGATCGCGGCCGCCGTGGTTCAGACCGACAGCCTGTCGACGATGCCGCTTCATGACGGGCTGGGGAAAATCCATTTCCCAATCACCACGTCGAGCACGCTTGCGCAGCGCTACTTCGACCAGGGCCTCGCCTTCTCCTATGGCTTTAATCATGCTGGCGCCATCGCCTCGTTCCGCGAGGCGCAGCGGCTCGATCCCGCCTGCGCGATGTGCTGGTGGGGGGAAGCCATGGCACATGGCCCTAACATCAACGCCCCCATGGACGCCGATGCTAACGCCAAGGCTATCGAAGCGGCCAATCGCGCGCATTCGCTGGCACAAACGACGGCTGCCGAGCGGACCCTGATCGCGGCGATGATGCGACGTTACTCGGCCGATCCTCAAGCCGACCGGGCCGCGCTCGACGCCGCTTATGCCGATGCGATGCTCCTGGCCGCCAAGGCGCATCCGGCGAACGATGACATCGCCTTGCTCGCGGCGGAGGCGGCAATGGACACGCGCCCGTGGGATTACTGGACCGCAGACAAGCAGGCGAACCCGCGGATCGCTGAAGCGGTGCAGCTGGTCGAGACCGTTCTTGGCCGCAATCCCGACCATCCGCAGGCCGCACACCTTTACATTCACCTGATGGAGAACGGGCCGGATCCGAAGCGGGCGGAGGCGGCCGCTGATCGGCTTGCGACGCCGCTTGCCCCGACCGCAGGCCATCTCGTCCACATGCCCGCCCATATCTATTACCGCCTTGGCCGTTGGCAGGATTCGATGCGCGTGAACCTCGCCGCCGCCCGTGCTGACGAGGCCTGGATCGAGCAGTCCGGCGACACTGGCCTCGTTCGCTACGGCTATTATCCGCACAACGTGCATTTCATCGTCTCATCGGCGCAAATGGCGGGCGACATGCCGACAGCCATGCGGGAGGCGCTCAAGCTGCAGTCGGTGCTCGATCCGGAGACCAGCGCCAAGGTGGCATGGGTACAGGCCGTAAACGCCGCTCCGTTCTTCGCCGCCACGCAATTCGCCTCGCCGACGGAGATTCTGGCAATGCGCGAGCCGGACGCAAGGCTGCCCTATGTCGTCGGGATGCGCCATTATGCCCGCGCCGTCGCGCACGCCAGCCAGCGCAACGCTCAGGGCTTCAACGCCGAGATCGGCAAGCTCCGCGCGCTTCGGCAAACCGGTGATTTCCAGTCGATGATTGAGCAGGGCGTGCCGGCTCCCGACCTTCTGAGAATTGCCGAGCTCGTTGCCAGCGCCCGGTTCGCCTATGCCAATCGACAGTTCCCCGACGCCGTGCGCCTGTATCGGGAGGCGGCGGCGATCGAGCAAACTATCCCCTATATGGAACCGCCCTATTGGTATTATCCCGTCCATCAATCGCTCGGCGCCGCGCTGTACCGCGCCGGCAGATACGATGAGGCGCGCGACGCGTTCATGGCCGCGCTTGCTCAATCGCCGAACAACGGCTGGGCGCTCTACGGCCTGGCAGCGGCCGAACGTGCCGCTGGCCGCAGGGCGCAGGCGGCAGCGGCCGAGACGGCCCTGCAGCGCGCCTGGGCCGGCGATCGCCGCTGGCTGCGGATGGACCGCCTCTAGCGGCGGCTAGCCGTTTGCGCGAATGAAGTTCTCGACGACCGGGGCGATGCGCTCGCGCCATTTGCGGCCGTTGAAAATGCCGTAATGGCCGACGTCCTTCGCCAATAGGTATTTCTTGCCCGTCTCGGGGACGCCGGTAGCGATGTCGAGCGCCGCCCGGGTCTGGCCGATGCCGGAAATGTCGTCGCGCTCGCCCTCGATCGCCAGCAAGGCCGTGTCGCGGATGGCGCCAGGCTCGACCCGGCGGCCGCGGTGCTCGAACTCGCCCTTGGGCAGCAGGTGACGCTGGAAGACGACGTCGACGGTCTGCAAATAGAATTCGGCCGTCATGTCGCAGACCGAGCGATACTCATCGTAGAAATCGCGTGTCGAGTCGGCGCTTTCCTCGTCGCCGACGACGAGATGCTTGAACATCTCCCAATGGCTGATGAGGTGGCTGCCGAGGTTCATGGTCATGAATCCGGCGAGCTGCAGGAAGCCCGGGTAAACCTTCCGCCCTGCGCCGGGATAGTAGATCGGGACGGTGGCGATGACGTTGTTCTGGAACCAGGCGTGCGGCCGCTGGGTGGCGAGCGTGTTGACTGCAGTCGGCGCCGCGCGGGTGTCGATCGGCCCCCCCATCATCGTCAGGCTGCTCGGCCGCCAGCGGTTCTTGTCCTTCGCCATCAGGGCAGTCGCGGCAAATGCCGGCACGGACGGTTGGCAGACCGCCAGCATGTGCGGCCGAACGCCTCGTGCCTCCCCGATCATTTCGAGGAAGTCGATCAGATAATCGATATAATCGTCGAGGTCGAAGCTGCCGTCGGACAACGGCACCAGCTTCGCGTCGCGCCAGTCGGTGATGTAGACATCGTGGCGGGGAAGCATCCGCTCGACGGTGCCGCGCAGAAGGGTCGCATAATGGCCCGACATCGGCGCCACGATCAGCAGCGGCGGGCCATCATCGACGCCCTCGCGCACGAAGCGCTTGAGCTGCCCGAACGGCTTGCGAAGCACCACCTCCTCGCGCACCGCGACGGTTTTCCGGCCGACCGTCGTCTCACGGATTCCGAACTCCGGCTTGCCGCGGGTCGCCGAGGCGTGGGCGAAGACGTCGAGACTGGCCGCGACCAGCGGGCTCATCGAATTGTAGGATAAGGGGTTGGCGGGGTTGTTGAGCCATCCGGCGCCCAATCCGGCGAGCCTGCTCGCGCCAGCCAGCAGCGAGCGTTGCACTTCATAGGCGTCGTAGAGCATCGAACCTCGGGGAATGGTGACCTGAGTGAACCGATGTGGCCGCCATTTGCTCCCCAGGCAAGAGGAGGATGCTGCACCGCAATAGAATTGAGGCTCAGCCGACACGCTGCTAGGCGTGATCCGGGATGGGCACCACTGAGGACAAGCGAAAAGCCAAGCTGGGCAAGCTGCTGCTCGTTTGGAGCTATGCCACCCGCTACAAGGGCCGCATCGCGCTGGCGCTCTTCTTCCTCATCCTCTCCTCGGCCGCGACCCTGGCCATTCCCTACGGCTTCAAGCGCGTGATCGACCAGGGCTTCATCGCCGGCGGCGGCGGCCCGGCGGTGGAGGCCGCGTTCCGCTATCTGCTGATGATCGTCATCGTCCTCGCGATCGCCACCGGCATGCGCTTCTATTTCGTCTCCTGGCTCGGCGAGCGGACGATCGCCGACCTGCGGGCGGCGGTTCAGCGCAACCTGCTCACCCTGCCGCCCCGTTTCTTCGAAGAGAACCGCCCGTCCGAAATCGCTTCCCGGCTGACCGCGGACACGGCGATCCTCGAGCAGATCGTCGGATCGTCGGTGTCGATCGGGCTTCGCAACCTCGCCACCGGGCTTGGCGGAATCGTCTTCCTGTTCGCATTGTCCCCCAAGCTCGCTGCCTTGCTGGTGATCGGTATCCCCATCGTGCTCGGCCCGCTGATCCTCTTCGGCCGCCGCATCAGCGCCCTCAGCCGCGCTGCCCAGGACCGGATCGCGGACGTCGGCTCGACCGTCTCCGAAACCCTCGGCGCGATGAAGGTGGTTCAGGCGTTCGGCCAGGAGCAGCGCGAGGCCGATCGCTTTGGCCATGCGGTCGAAAATGCCTTCGCCATGGGCAAGCGCCGCTTCCGGGCGCGGGCGATCATGACCATCCTCGCCATCGCCCTGGTGTTCGGATCGGTGGTGCTGGTGCTTCGCGAAGGCGCCATTGACGTCGCTGCCGGGCGGATGACCGGCGGTTCGATCGCCGCCTTCGTCTTCACCGGTGCGCTGGTCGCCGGGGCGTTCGGGGCGTTGACCGAAGTCTATGGCGACCTGCTGCGCGGCGCCGGAGCCGCCGGCCGGATCGCCGAGCTGCTTGCCGCCCGCCCCGAAATCCGGGCTCCGGCCGAGCCGGTGCCGCTGCCGCAACCCGGGCTCGGCGCCCTTTCGTTCGAGAATGTCACCTTCCGCTATCCGACTCGGCCCGACGACAAGGCGCTCCACGAGCTGTCGCTGGCGATCGCCGCGGGCGAGACGGTGGCGGTGGTCGGGCCTTCCGGCGCCGGCAAGTCGACCCTGTTCCAGCTCGCGCTGCGCTTCTACGACCCGCAGCAGGGCCGCGTCCTGCTCGACGGAGTCGACCTGCGCGACGCCGACCCCGCCGAGGTCCGCAAGCGGATCGCGCTGGTGCCGCAGGAAACGGTGATCTTCGCCGCCTCGGCGCGCGACAATCTGCGCTACGGCCGATGGGACGCCGGCGACGAGGAAATCGCCGAGGCGGCCAGAGCCGCCAACGCCGACGAATTCCTCCAGGCGCTTCCGCAAGGCTATGACACCTATCTCGGCGAAGGCGGAGCGCGCCTGTCGGGCGGCCAGCGCCAGCGCCTCGCCATCGCCAGGGCGCTGCTCCGCGACGCGCCGCTGCTGCTGCTCGACGAAGCCACGTCCGCACTGGATGCGCACAGCGAGCGGCTCGTTCAGGAGGCGCTCGAGCGGCTGATGAAGACCCGCACGACGGTGGTCATCGCCCACCGCCTGGCGACGGTCCGGGCCGCCGACCGGATCATCGTCATGGACGGCGGCCGGATCATCGAGGAAGGCACGCACGCCACCCTGTCGGCGGCGGGCGGCCTCTATGCCAAGCTCGCCCGGCTGCAGTTCGAGGGCCAGGCCGCCTAGCCGGTCGTTCCCCCGCCCGTCGTTCCGCCGCCTCTCGTGCCGCCTCGCCCGCGCGAGCTGGTGCGGCCCCGCGACGTCGTCGAACGGCTGCGCGCAGCCCCGCCTGTCTTGGCGGTCGACTTGCCGGCGGTCGAGCGCTTGGCAGGCGCCTTTCTCGCGGTCGAGCTTTTGCCGGTCGAGCGCTTGGCGGCGCCGCTTGCCGGCTTGGCCGTCGCTCGCTTCGCGGTCGAACGCTTGGCGGTCGAACCTTTGGCGGTGGAGCGGCCCGACGGGGCGCGACGCGCAGAGCTGCTCGACCGCGCCGAAGACGCCGCCGGCGCGCCCGAATCCTCGCCCTCGGTCCACTTGCCGGACAGCACCCGCTGCGCCGCGTCGGCGACCGCCTCGGCGATCAGCGAACCGAGCTTCGACGCGCTGCTGACGACATTGGTCGCCGCCTGCTGCGCCGTGTCGGCAGCGTCCATGCCGGCATCCTTGATCGCCTTGCGCGCCTTGGGGCTGGCGCTGATCGCCGCCGCCGCGGCCGCGAGCCCGGCAGCGAGCATCTCGCGGCTCATCGCCGCCTTGGCGAGCTTGTCGACCGTGGTTTGCTTCGAACCGGATGACGAGCCCGAAGACGATTTCCTGCTCGACTTAGCCATTCGCATCCTCCCTTTCGTCGCCAGAAAGACACATCAGACGCGTAACGGTTCCGTAACGCCGTTCGGGCGGCAATGCGCGGCGGCGGCGCGAAAAGCCCGGAATGGCGCGGCACGGAACGGCCCCGGAACCCGCTAAAGTCTCTAATGTCCCGTACACGGCGACCATTTTCGTGACTTTAAGCCGCCAAAGCGGGGCGGCGCGAAACCAGCGAACGCAGCAAGCCCATGCGCGCGCGGACGCACGCGCGCGCGCGCGGGGCGGCGGCGGCTGGCCGGCGAACGGGGCATCGATGAAGCGAGCGGCAGGTCCATCGCCGAATCTAAATCATGAAATGGCGGCTGTAGGACAGCGCTTTCGCAATTCGCGCAGAGACTTTCGTGATTTCTCGGGCATTCCGTAAGCTCTTGCCAAGGGCGATTGAACCGACAACGTCCGGCTAGCAGAAGAAGGCAGCGGTCAGTGCTCCACCGACACCTAGGAGTGCGACGATCAGCGTGCTCACAATATCAAGCGCCTACGGCGCGGTTGGGGCAACAAGAGCTTACCTCCCGATCTGGCTTACATTCATCGCATTGGCGGTTGCGCTACTCATCGGCGCGGCAAAGGCGCGAAGTGGAAACAAAGACTAGCGACAACACTGGGGCAGCGGCTCGCGCCCTCAATCCCCCAGATATGTTAAAGGGGACCGCCGCGGTGCAGCGATCCCCTTCGACATGGTCAGCGGCCAGAGGTGTGGCCATCCGTCAGCATCTAAGCTTTACGAACACCCCTCTCCGACCTGCCTGCTGAACCATGAGACATCGGATCACCTCCTTTCGCTGCGTTGAAGCCAGGAGAGAAGATGAGTCCTCGCGGCCGATAACGCAAGACTTGTAATGCAATTCAGATTCGGCAATCCTCAATGGTCCGCTCGAATTCGGGCTGCGGCTGCAGCACGACGGCGGGCGATCCCGGGATCGACAAAGCGAACCGGCCGCGGCTGAAGGCGATGGCGTCGAGCAACGGATCCTGCGCGGCAACGGCCGCAACCACCTGGAACGAGCGCTGATCATAATTCGCCGGCAGGGCGCGCGAGCCGCTGCTGGTCCATACGACCAGGCTCTGGGCCGGCGCCACGCTGGTCATCGACAGCGACAGCACGCGGTTGGCGCGCGTGCATTGCACGACCAGGCGCCGGATCCCGGCGGTGTCGACGAACGCCGCCTCGCTGCCGCCGGCGATCGCCCGATAGCCCCACGAGCCGGGCAGCGCGGGCGCGGTCGCATAGCTCGGCTGGGGCGCCTGCGCGGAGGCGACGGCGGCGGCAGCCAGCGCCAGCGGCGCCGCGGCAATCATCCTGACCATCATCAGCGCGCCAGCCGGTCGACCTTGGCCTGGAGCTCGGCGAGCTCGGCCCGGAGCTTTTCGACCTCGGCATCGCGGGCGGATTGTTTCGCTGGCGGCGGCTTGCCGGTGAAGGCCTTGGCCGCGTCCTCGAACATCGCCATGTTGCGCCTGGCGATGTCGGCCAGGACATTGCTCCCGAACGCGTCGCGGATCGTCGTCTGGTTGCGCTGGAAGGCGTCCATCGCCGCCTCGAGATATTGCGGCACCACGCTCTGCAGCGCGTTGCCGTGAAGGCCGATGATCTGCTTGAGGAAATTGACCGGAAGCATGGTCGAGCCGCGCGCTTCCTCATCGACGATGATCTGGGTCAGCACCTGGCGGGTGATGTCCTCGCCGGTCTTGGCATCGACCACTTCGAACTCGCGGCCCTCGCGGATCATCTGCGCGAGCCGGTCGAGCGTGATGTAGGTCGAGCTTTCGGTGTCATAAAGCCGCCGGTTCGCGTACTTCTTGATCGTCACCTTGCCCGAAGATTTCGCCATGCACCGCTCCCGAGATTGGGACCATCTACTATCCAAGCTGAGTGCGCTGCAACATGAACGGGCGCCGCGGCCGCTGCCATTGTTCCTCGAGCTGGTCCGGCTGAAGTCGAAACAGGACCCGGATCTCGCCCGCAGGGCGCTGGCGGGGCTGGCCGCCTACGAGCGAGCGGAACGGCCCGAGCCGCGCCCGCAGCGGCCGGAAATCGCGCGCGTTCGCGGCGCCAGCCTTCGCGACCACGGCGGATCGGGAGCGCCGGCGGTCCTCGTCCCGTCGCTGATCAATCCGCCGGGCATCCTCGACCTCGACGGGCAAGTGTCGCTGGCCGAGGCGATCAAGGCGATGGGCCGGCGCGTCCTCCTCCTCGACTGGGGCGAGGCGAGCCAGCGCTCGGGACTCAGCGTCACGGCCCACGTCGAGCAAGTGCTCGTGTCCTTGCTGCGCGAGCTCGGCGAGCCGCCCGCGCTGATCGGCTATTGCCTCGGCGGGACGATGGCAATGGCCGCTGCCAATATCGCCCATGTCGAGAAGCTCGTGACGGTCGCCGCGCCGTGGCGCTTCAGCCTGTATCCGGAGGATTCGCGAGCGGCCCTGGACAGCCTGTGGCGGACGGCCGCGCCCGCAGTCGAATCGCTCGGCGCCATGCCGATGGAGCTTCTGCAGGCGGCGTTCTGGTCGCTCGACCCGGTCCGCACCGTCGCCAAGTTCGCCGCCTTCGCCGCGATGGAGCCTGGAGGCCCGCAGGCGCGGCGCTTCGTCGCCCTCGAGGATTGGGCGAATTCGGGCGAGCCCTTGCCCCTGCCCGCGGCGCGCGAGCTGATCGAGGATTTCTTCGCCGCCGATCTCCCCGGCCGAGGCCGCTGGCAGGTGGCAGGGCGGGCGACGAGCGGCGATGTGGCGGTCGAATCGCTTCATTTCACGGCCTCGCGCGACCGGATCGCCCCGGCCGATACGGCGCCGGCCGGACCGACGGTGCAAATCGCCGCCGGCCACGTCGGCATGGTGGTCGGCTCGGCGCGGCGCCAGCTGCACGAAGCGCTGGGCGGCTTTCTCGCTCCCGCTTGCCGCTAGCGCCGAGGCTCACTAAGTGGGGCGGCCACGCACCCATAGCTCAGCTGGATAGAGCGCTGCCCTCCGAAGGCAGAGGTCAGAGGTTCGAATCCTCTTGGGTGCGCCA
>Ga0247712_1000005_pt1 | contig 140927 bp, 147 predicted proteins | sample 44E_DmetaG_FD_186033 | JGI IMG/M metagenome (GOLD analysis project Ga0247712, IMG submission 186033) | Soil microbial communities from hillslope of Landscape Evolution Observatory, University of Arizona, Oracle, AZ, United States - 4-4-E_D | ecosystem: Engineered > Artificial ecosystem >...
GCCCACCCCCGTGCCGCCGCCGCCGGCCAATGCGTTGCAGGCAGGGCTGGCGCTGGTGGCTCCGCCGGTCGTCATTGGCCAGGCGGAAGCGGCCCGTACGCTAGCCGCCTTCAGGATCAGCTGCCCGTCTGTCGTCCGCCGCAACGACCAATCAGGCCTGACTCGGCCGGCCGACTGGTCGCAGCTGTGCGCGGAAGCGGCGACCGTCACTCCGCAGCAGGCGCCGGCGTTCTTCCGCGACAGCTTCGACTGGGTGCGAGTGGGCGAGGGGAAGGCGTTCGCCACCGGTTATTATGAGCCCGAGCTGGCGGGATCGCGGGTTCGCGTGCCGGGCGTGTACGACACGCCCATCTACCGAACTCCGCCGGATCTCGTGCGCTGCACCAGGCCCGACGGCGGCACCGGCCGCGGCCGAGTCGATCTGACCGGCACATGCGTGCTCTATTTCACTCGCGCCGAGATCGAGGACGGAATGCTTGCCGGCCGAGGGCTCGAGCTCGCCTGGGCGGCTGACCCGATCGAACTGTTCTTCCTCCACATCCAGGGATCGGGCCGGGTTCGCTTCCCCGACGGCAGCGTCATGCGCATCGGCTATGCCGACCAGAACGGCCGCGAATATATCGCCATCGGCCGGCTTCTGCGCGAGCGCGGCATCCTTCCGCCCGGCGGAGCGTCGATGCAGGCGATCGTCGCCTGGATGCGCGCCAATCCGGAGCAGGGCCGGGCACTGATGCGCGAGAACCCCTCGTACATCTTTTTCCGCGAGCTGACCGGCCCTGGGCCGCTCGGGGCGCTCAATCTCCCCGTTACCCCCCGGGCGACGGTTGCCGCCGATCCGCTGTTCGTCCCGCTTGGCGCGCCCGTATTCCTGATCATGGACCGGCCCGAGGCCAACGGCCTCTGGGTCGCTCAGGATACCGGCGGAGCGATCAAGGGCGCCAACCGCTTCGATACCTTCTGGGGCGCCGGCGTCGATGCGACGCGGATCGCTGGCGGAATGGCTGCCAACGGCCAGGCGCTGATCCTGCTTCCCAAGGGCAGTGTCAGCCGTGCGCTCGCTCGCCCCTGACGAAGCCGAGTTGTGGGCGCGGGTGACCGCGACCATCCGGCCCTTGTCGCGCGATCCGGTGGCCGCCGAACCCGTCGAAGCTCGAGAAATCGCACAATCCCGGCCGCCTTTGGCAAAGCCGAAGGGCCGAGTGCCGCGGCCGAGGGCGGGGAGAGCGGAACCGTCGTCATCAGTCCCGCCCCACCGGCACCAGACGCTCGACGGCAGCTGGGATCGGCGGCTCAAAAGCGGGGCGGTGGCGCCCGACCGGGTGGTCGATTTGCACGGCATGAACCTCGACGCGGCGTGGAGCGCGATCGACCGCGCTCTCGAGCAGGCGCGCGAGGCGGGCGAGAGGGTGCTGCTGCTGATCACCGGCCATGAGCGGCCCGGCGATCCGCCCATCGAGCGGGGCCGAATCCGCGCCGCCGTCCACGACTGGCTGGCGGCGTCGAGACATGCGGGCCGGATCGCCGCGGTCCGCGGCGCTCACCGGCGTCACGGAGGCGGCGGAAGCCTCTACATTATCCTTCGCCGCCGGTGAGATTTTCCACGGTTTATTAACCGCTCCAGTTTAACGCCGCTCACTGGGCCGGCCCATCGGCCGTCGTGCAGGGCGAAACTGCAGTTGATGAAAGAAAGCACCGCCCAGAAAATCAGCAACGTGCTGTTGTCCGGCGCGGCGGGAGCGGCGTCGTTCGTCTTCTCACTGTGGGCGTTCCTGTCGATCACGGAGCTCGACGGGAAGATCCTCGCCTCGATCACCGCCGGCACCTTCTGCCTGCTGATCAGCTACATCGCCTCGGAGCGGCCGAACAGCGAGACTACCCGCGCCATGGCGGCCCTGCGCGACCGCCTGTTGGCCGTCGAGGACGGGGACCTGGTGTCGCCGGCGCCGCCCCCGGTGCGCGAGACGATGCCCAAGCTCGCCGCCGCGGTCGATCGACTGTTTTCGGAAGTGCGCGCATCGATCGAGAATGCCCATGCGCTCGGCATGTACGACCCGGTCACGTCGCTTCCGAACCGGCTTCATTTCCGCTCCGAAGCCGACAAGCTTTTGGGCGAAGTCGCGCAGGGCCGCCGCTGCGCAATGCTGTTCGTCGACCTCGACCGCTTCAAGTCGGTCAACGACAACCTCGGCCATGCCCGAGGCGACCAATTGCTGATCATGGTCGCCAACCGCTTGCGAGTGGTGGTGACCGCCGAACTTACCGACAGCGTCTCGAAGCGCCCCTTGCTCGCACGCCTGGCGGGCGACGAGTTCACCTTATTCTTTCCCGACGTCCAGTCGGCGGCCGAAGTCGAGCGCGTTGCGAGGCGCATCGCGATGGCGATCGCCGAGCCGTTCGAGCTTTATGGGCACAGCGTCGACATCGGCGCCTCCGTCGGCGTTTCCATTTCCCCCGACCATGGCAGCAGCATCGAATCCCTGATGCGCGCCGCCGACATCGCCATGTACCGCGCCAAGTCGCTGGGCGGCGGCCAGCACTGCCTCTTCAACGAGGACCTGGCGGCCGAGCACCAGGCGAAGGTCGAAACCGAAAAGGCACTGACCGAGGCCGTTCAGCGCGGCGAGTTCGTTCTGGCCTATCAGCCGCAAATGAGCCTGGTCACCGGCGAGATCACTGGGGCCGAGGCGCTGCTTCGCTGGAACCACCCGCGCGACGGGCTGCGCCCGCCGAACAGCTTCATCCCCGTCGCCGAGCAGACCGGGATCATCAACGAGATCGGCGAATGGGTGATCACCGAGGTCGCCTCGGCTCTGGGTGGCTGGAAACGCGCCGGTTTCACCCGCCGCCTGGCGTTCAACGTCAGCCCGCGTCAGCTCGACCGCGCCGATTTCTTCCCCCGCCTTCGCCAGTCCTTCGTCGATCAGGACGTGCCGCTGTCGCTCATCGAGCTCGAGTTTACCGAGAGCGCGGCGATGGACGCGAGCGAGTCGGTGGTCCAGGAGATCGCCGCCCTGCGTGCTGACGGAGCGACGATCGCCATCGACGATTTCGGCACCGGCTATTCGAACATCGCTCGGCTGCGCTCGCTGCCGCTCGACCGGGTCAAGCTCGACCCTTCGCTGATCGCCGACATCGAAACCTGCGAGCAGGCGCGGGTGGTGGTGCAGGCAGTGGTGCAGCTGGTTCGCGGAGTCGGCTGCGAGATCGTCGCCGAGGCGGTCGAGACCGTCGCCCAGGCCGACATTCTGCGGGCGATGGGATGCGAAACCGTCCAGGGCTTCATCTTCGCGCAGCCGATGTTCGAGGACGAATATCTCGCCTGGATCGGCAATTCGGAGCGGAGCGCCAGGACGGTCGCCTAGGCGCCTACGATCTTTTTCAGGATGCGTTCGTAGATCCGCGACAAAGCGTGGATGTCCTCGGCCGCCGCGCTTTCGCCGACCTTGTGCATGGTCGCGTTGGGCAGGCCGAAGTCGACCACCGGGCATAGCTTGATTAGGAAGCGGCCGTCCGACGTGCCGCCGCTGGTCGACAGCTCGGGCGCAACTCCGGTTTCCTCGGCGATCGCGCTGACGACGACATCGTAAAGCGGGCCGGGCGGAGTCAGGAACGCTTCGCCGGAAATGCGCGCGCGAACGGCCGAGCCCGGCGCCTCGCGAGCGGCCACTTCCTCGACCATCCGCACCAGGTCGGCACCGCGATGCAGGTTGTTGAAGCGGATGTTGAGCTGCGCCGTCGCCGAGCCGGGGATGACGTTGCTGGCCGAGGTCGGGGTCGAAATCGCGGTAAACTCGAGGTTGGACGGCGGAAAGGCGTCGGTGCCTTCGTCGAGCTGGATCGAATCCAGGGCAGCGACAACTTTTGCGAGCTTCGGCACCGGATTGTCGGCTCGGTGAGGGTAGGCGACATGGCCCTGGGTGCCGGCGACGTCGATCCACATGTTGACCGAGCCTCGGCGGCCGATCTTGACCGTGTCTCCGAGCCGGTCGACCGAGGTCGGCTCGCCGATCAGGATCATGTCCGGACGGATCGCCCGCTCGTTTAGCCAGTCGATGATCCGCGGAGTGCCGTAGGTGGCATAGCCTTCCTCGTCGCCGGTGATGAGGAAGGACAGGCTGCCCTGGCGCTGCTCAATTCGCGAAACCGCGGCGACAAAGGCCGCGATCGCGCTCTTCATGTCATTGGCGCCGCGGCCGATCAGCCGCCCATCCTCGATTCGCGCCTCGAACGCATCGGCCGCCCAGCCATCGCCGGCGGGAACGACGTCGAGATGGCCGGCGAAGCCGAAATGCGGCGAGCCGTCGCCGCGGATGGCGACGAGATTCTCGGTCGGCCCGTCGGGCGGCTCGCCGAGCACCCAACGGTGAACGGTGAAGCCGAGCGGTGCCAGAGCCTGCTCGAGAATGTCGAACACGGCGCCGCTCGCCGGAGTGACGCTCGGGCAGTTGATCAGCGCGGACGCAAGCGCGATGGGGTCGATCGACATTGCGGCCGACTAGCAAAGGAAATGGACATGCCCAAGGTCGACCTCGACAGCATCGAACAGACCAACCGGACCGGCTATCCGCCGCCGTTCGACCTCCAGGTGCAGGGGCGCTTCTACCGGCGCCTTGCACCGGCAACGGGGCTGACCGACTTCGGGGTCAGCCATGTCGTGCTCAAGCCCGGCGCCTGGTCGAGCCAGCGCCACTGGCACGACGGCGAGGACGAATTCCTGGTGATGCTGTCCGGAGAAGCGATTCTGGTCGAGGATGAGGGTCGAACCGTCCTTCGCGGCGGCGATCTTGCCGCCTGGCCCAAGGGCACCGGCAACGGCCATCATTTGATCAACGAAGCTGACGAAGACTGCGTGTTCGTCGTCATTGGCGGCGGCACCCGCACCGGCGGCGGCTATTCCGACATCGACATGCTGTTTACTTCAGACGGCCGTTATACCCGCAAGGACGGAACTCCATATTGATTATTGCCTTTTCGCCGGCTGCGGGGCCGGTTGCATGTCTGCCAGAAAGCGCGTGTTCTGACCCCAGCCGATCCGCCATTGACCTTCGGACTTTGTTAGGACCAGCATCTTGCGGCTGCGGACCGACCTGTCCGGATACCGCGCATCTCCGGTGAGTGTGCTCTGGAATCGAACCACCGCGGCGTCTGGTCCGATGAACACGAGCTCCTCGAGCTGCTCGCGCTGGATGCTGTTGCGATAGACGGTCTTGTGCACTTCGTTCATCCCGGCTTCGAATCGGGCTCGGCCAGTCCACACCTCACCTGTCCACAATACCCACACCGCGTCCTCGCGAAACAGCGACGCCAGCGCGTTCATGTCATGCGTGTTCCACGCCTCTTCCCAACGCGTCAGCATCTGCAGGATCTCAGCCCGGTCAGCGGGGCGATCCTCCGCTACAGTGGGGGCTGAAAGGAAAGCGGCGACGGTCAGCGCAATGATGGCAACCAATCCGCGAAGCTGCGCTCGACGTGAAGCCATGGTTCACCTCCAGGGATTCTGCATAGACTGGAATAGCGGTGAGAGCAGCGGGCTGCCAGCGCGTCACGCCGCCGCGCTCTCATATTGCTCGATGACCCACGGCTCGTCCTGTGCCTTGTCGATCCATTCCTGGACGTGGTCGTGGGACAGCACGGCCTTCATGTAGAGCGCGGCGAAGGGCGGCACCTGCACGCCGTAGGTGATGAAGCGGGTGACGACCGGCGCATACATCATGTCGACCGCGCACCAGTCGCCGAACAGATAATCGCCGGTCCCGCCGAAGCGCGCCCGGGCCTGGGCCCACAGCTGAAGGATTCGGTCGATCTCGGTTCGAACCTCGTCGGTCAGATCCTTCGGCGGATAGGTGCGCCGGACGTTCATCGGCAGGTCGCGGCGCAGATTGGCGAAGCCCGAGTGCATCTCCGCTGCCATCGACCGGGCCATGCCGCGGGCATGCTCGTCGTCGGGCCAATATTTGTCGCGCCCGCAGCGGTCGGCGAGGAACTCGACGATCGCCAGGCTGTCCCAGACGACGCAGTCGCCGTCCCACAGGATCGGCACCTTGCCGAGCGATGGCGCGAACTCGTCGCCCTGCCGCCGCTTGTCCCATTCGGAATCGTAGAGCGGCACGACATATTCCTCGAACTGCTCGCCGGACTGCCTGACGGCCAGCCAGCCGCGCATCGACCAGCTCGAGTAGGCGCGGTTGCCGATGATGATCTTGAGCAAGGCGTGCGCCCTCCTACGATGTCGCCGCTTCGAGGATCAGAGTTCTTAACTCGGCGATGCCCATGCCGGTTTCGCCCGAGGTGGCGATAAGGCGGGGATGGGCGGCCGGGTGAGTCCCCGCCTCGGCCGAGGTGGCAGCGACGACCTCCGAAAGAGCGCTCGCCTTCACCTTGTCGGCCTTGGTCAGCACCAGATGGTAGCCGACGGCGGCAGCATCGAGCATCTGCATCACCTCGCGGTCGACGGGCTTGAGCCCGTGCCGGCTGTCGACGAGGATCAGCGCCCGCTTTAGCACTTGGCGTCCCCGAAGATAGTCGTTCACCAGAAAGCGCCAGCGCTTGACCATGTCTTTGGGCGCTTCGGCAAAGCCGTAGCCCGGCATGTCGACCAGCCGGATTTGCGGCGGCTTTCCGACGTCGAAGAAGTTGAGCTCCTGGGTTCGCCCAGGCGTGTTCGACGTCCGCGCCAGCCCCTTGCGATTGGTCAGCGCGTTCAGAAGAGAGCTCTTGCCGACGTTCGACCGGCCAGCGAAGGCGATTTCCGGATACTCTGCTTCCGGAAGATATTGCAGGCCCGGCGCCGACTTCAGGAACTCGACCGGCCCGGCAAACAATTTGCGGGCGCGTTCGCCTAGCTCGGCCTCCTCCTCCACGTCAGGTCGTCGCCGGATGGGTGTCGGAGAAGTGCAGCCCGTAGCGGCGGTAAAGCAGCCACTGCTGGCCGATGGTGAGGATGTTCGAGACCACCCAGTAAAGCTGCAGGCCGGCGGCGAAAGGCGCCATGATCACCACCATCACCCATGGCATGATCGAGAAGATTTGCTGCTGCACCGGGTCCATCGGCGCCGGATTGAGCTTGAATTGCAGCCACATGGTGAAGCCGAGCAGGATCGGCAGGATTCCAATCAAGAGGAAGCCGGGCGGGGTGAACGGCAGCAGGCCGAACAGGTTGATCGGAGTCAGCGGATCAGGCGCGGACAAGTCCTTGATCCACAGCATGAATGGCTGGTGTCGCATCTCGACCGAGACCAGAAGCACCTTGTAAAGTGCGTAGAAGATCGGGATCTGGAGGAGGATCGGCAGGCAGCCGGCCGCAGGGTTGATCTTTTCCTGCTGGTAGAGCTTCAGCATCTCCTGCTGGAGCTTGGGCTTGTCCTCCTTGTAACGCTCCTGGAGCGCCTTCATCTTCGGCTGCACCTTGCGCATCGCCGCGAACGACTGGAACTGCTTTTGCGCAATCGGGAACAAAAGCAGCCGGACGAGCAGCGTCAGGCCGATGATCGCCACTCCGAAATTGCCGATGTGATTGAACAGGAAAACGAGCACGTCGTAGATGGCGATCATGAACCAGCGGAACCAGCCCCAGTCGATCGCTCGGGACAGTTCGGGGATTCCGGCAGCTTCGTAGGATTTGAGAAGCTCGAACTCCTTGGCGCCGGCGAACAGGTGGGTCTCGGTGGCGATTGCCTGGCCGGCAGGAACGATGGTCGCCTCGCCGAGATAATCCGCCTGGAAGGCTCCGGCCGGAGCCTTGCGGAAGCTGGCGCTGATCGCAGCGTTTCCGGCCGGAGCGAGCGCGGTCAGCCAATATTTGTCAGTGAAGCCAAGCCAGCCGCCGCGGCTGTCGAGGCGCTCGCCGGGACCCTCTTCGAGCGTACTCCAGTCGATATTGTAATTGGCCGCGCCGCCGAGATAGCCGATCGGTCCGACGTGCACCGTCCACCAGTCGGGGTCGGGTGAGCGCTCCGCGCGGCTGATGAGCGCGTAAGGCCGCACGGCAATGGCGCCGCTGGTCGGATTGGCGACCCGCTGACGGACCGTGAAAAGATATTCTTCGTCGACACTGACGATCAGCTCGAACCGAACGCCCTGCGCGCTCGACCAGCTCAGGGTGACGGGCGCGCCCGGCGAGACGACAGGCGCGCTCGCGGTCCATTCGGCATCGGCCGGTGGCGCTTCGATCCCCTCGCCGGCCCAGCCGAAGGTCGCGAAATAGGCGCCCCGTGCCCCGGCCGGCGACAATAGCCGCACCGGCGGCGAGTTCCGGTCCATCGTCTGCCGCTCACGAACGAGGACGAGGTCGTCGACGCGCGCGCCGCGAAGGTTGATCGATCCCTGGAGGCTGGGCGTGCGAATCTGCACCCGGGGGGTTTCGGCGAGCACCTGGGCACGGTCGCGCATCGCCGCCGGAGTTGTCGGCACCGGGCTCGCCTGAACGTCCTCGCGCGGCTTGACCTGGCCGTTCTCGACCTTGGGCGGCGGGTTGGACGGGAGGAAGCTTTCCTGAAGGAAGCTCCAGGCGATCAGCACCAGGGCCGAGAGCAGAACGGCGAGAATCAAATTGCGGTTGTCGTTCACGTAATTCTGATCCTCGACATCATGGAACCGGGTCGTAGCCCTGTCCCCCCCAGGGGTGGCAACGGCAGATTCGCTTCACGGCCAGCCAGCTGCCGCGAACGGCCCCATAGCGTGACAATGCCGTGATCGCATAGGCCGAGCAGCTCGGCTGATAGCGGCAGCTCGGCGGAAGGATTTTGGAAGGCCCAAGCTGCCAGCCGCGAGCGACGAGGATGAGAAAGCGTGCCACCATCAAAGCGTCATTGCGAGCGAAGCGAAGCAATCCAGTGTGGATCGCTTCGTCGCTGCGCTCCTCGCGATGACGAAAGAAGTCACGGCCGCGCCTTTTCCAAAGCGCGGACAAGGTCCTGGCGGAGCAGGGTGAAGTCGCGCTCAATGCCGCCCGATCGCCCGATCATCACGTGATCGGCACCGGCGTGGCCTTTGGCAGGGATGATTTCGCCGGCAAGCGCCCGGAACCGACGTTTCATCCTATTGCGGACGACCGCCTTGCCGATTTTCTTGGTGACGGTGAAACCGACGCGCTTGCTCGGGTCGCCGTCCTGACGGTCGCGGACCAGGAGCACGAAACCGGGGGTCGCGGCCCGCCGGCCGCTGTTGGCGGCGAGGAAATCTGCCCGCTTCTTGATGACCGCTAGCGGCCTTACGCGCTCAGCTTGTTGCGTCCGCGCGCTCGGCGAGCGTTCAGCACCTTGCGGCCGCCCGGGGTTGCCATGCGGGCGCGGAACCCGTGCCGCCGCTTGCGGACCAGATTGCTCGGCTGGAAGGTGCGCTTCATCGCTCATGCCTCAAAATTCAAAGAAAAAGGGCCGCCGGTGGCGGCAGCCTCTAATCGAGCGGGCGGATACGGGAGGCTCCCCGCAAAGTCAATCCGCGGACGGGGAAATGCGCGCCTGTTGCCGCTCCTTGCGCAGCCGTTCGCGGCGGCGGGCGCTGCGCCTTCGCAGCCCCCAGTCCATCCAGCGGCCGGCCTTTGGCTGCCAGCGCTTGAAATGCACGTAGCGGCGCTTGGCCCACTGGCTGGTCTTCAGCACCAGCCCGAGGCCGATGCCGAAGACGATCACTCCGCCAGGCCCAGGGACGACTCCGGCGACTGGCGAGAGGATGATCATCACGACGCCGGTGATGAACAAGGTCCATTGCGCCACTGGCGTGTCGAGGAAGCCGTTCCATTGCTCGCGGCTGATCATCAAGCCGATGTGGCTTCACCGGCCAGCGACCGCAAGGCTTTGCGGAGCAACGCAACGGCGCTAGCATGTGTCCTGCCGAGCTAGGGGGACGTCTGACCGCAATTGGTTGTTCGGATCGAGGGCCGCGCTGAATGGCCGCGACCGTCGCCACCGTCGCTTACCTCGGGCTCGAGGCCCGGGCGGTCGAGGTGCAGGTGCAGCTATCCTCGGGCCTTCCGGCCTTCGTCATTGTCGGCCTCCCCGACAAGGCGGTCGCCGAAAGCCGGGAACGCGTCCGGGCGGCAGTCGCCGCCATTGGCCTTGCGCTCCCGCCTAAAAGGATCACGGTGAACCTGTCTCCGGCCGACCTGCCAAAGGAAGGTTCGCATTACGACCTGCCGATCGCGCTTTGCCTGCTGGCGGCGATCGGTGCGGCCGACGCCGAGGCGCTGTCGCATTTCGTCGCCGTTGGCGAATTGTGCCTCGACGGCCGGATCGCCGCCTCGCCGGGAGTGCTGCTGGCGGCGCTCCATGCGTCGAGCGAGGACAAGGGGCTGATCTGCCCGGCCGCCCAGGGCAGCGAAGCCACCTGGGCAGGTGAGCTCGAGGTGATCGCCGCGCCCGACCTGTTGGCGTTGCTTGCCCATCTCAAGGGTTCGACTCTGCTTCCGCCGCCTCCCGAGGCGGAGGCCGAAACCGCCGGGGCGGGCCCGGATCTCGCTCAGGTCAAAGGCCAGGAGGTGGCCAAGAGGGCGCTAGAGATCGCCGCCGCGGGCGGCCACAACCTGCTGATGAGCGGCCCGCCGGGCGCCGGCAAATCGCTGCTCGCCGCTTGCTTGCCGGGCATATTGCCGCCGCTTGAGCCGGCCGAGGCGCTGGAAGTGTCGATGGTCGCCTCGGTCGCAGGCGAACTCAACGGCGGCCGAATCAAGCGCACCCGGCCATTCCGATCGCCGCACCATTCGGCGTCGATGCCGGCTTTGGTCGGCGGCGGGCTGCGAGTGCGGCCGGGCGAGGTCAGCCTCGCGCATCTCGGCGTCCTGTTCCTCGACGAACTTCCCGAGTTCCAGCGCGCGGTGCTGGATTCGCTTCGCCAGCCGATCGAAACCGGAAGCGTCAGCGTCGCCCGAGCCAACACTCACGTCACCTTTCCGGCGCGGGTGCAGCTAATCGCGGCGATGAATCCCTGCCGCTGCGGCCATCTCGGCGACCCCGCGCTCGCTTGCAGCCGAGCGCCGCGGTGCGCCGCCGATTATCAGGCGAAGGTGTCGGGCCCCTTCCTCGACCGCATCGACCTTCACGTCGAAGTGCATGGAGTCTCCGCCGCCGACCTCACGCTGCCGCCGCCGGCCGAGGGCAGTGCCGAAGTCGCGAGAAGAGTCGCTTTGGCTCGAAGGGTTCAGTCGGGCCGCTACAATGGCGCCGGGGTCCGGACCAATGCCGAGGCGGACGGCGAACTTCTCGACAGGGTGGCGACGCCCGACGAGCCCGGCCGAAGGCTGCTTGCCGACGCGGCTACGGCGATGCGCCTGTCGGCCCGCGGCTTCCACCGCGTGCTTCGTGTTGCCCGCACCATTGCCGATCTTGCCGGAGCCGATCAGGTCGGGCGAATCCACGTCGCCGAGGCGCTGAGCTACCGGCGGCAGGCGCCGCGCAATTGATTGCCGCCGCCTTAGGTCCTAGCTAGCGGCTTGCGACAGGGCCCCTGTGGCGGAATGGTAGACGCGCTCGACTCAAAATCGAGTTCCTAACCGGAGTGTCCGTTCGAGTCGGACCAGGGGCACCAGCATAGCGAGGCACGAGCATGGCCGACCGCATCTTCCAGACCTATGCCGATTTCTGGCCGCATTATCTGCGCGAGCATGCGCGGCCGCGGACCCGCGCGCTTCATTATGCCGGAACCGCGCTGGTGATTGCCTTTGCTTTCTTGCTGCTTGCGACGGGCAACGGGTGGTGGCTGCTGGCGATGCCGCTTGCCGGCTACGGCTTCGCCTGGGCAAGCCATGCTCTGGTCGAGCGCAACAGGCCGGCGACCTTCACCCACCCGTGGTGGTCGCTGATTTCCGACTTCCGCATGTTTTTCCTGGCTATCGGCGGGCGGCTCGGGCCGCATCTCGTCGCCGCAGGGGTTGAGCCGAGGCGAAACGCCTAGTCTAGTCCTGAACGACGATCGGCACGGGTCGCGGAAGGTCGATCTGGAACTCGCGCGACTGGTTCTGCGCCATTTGCTGGAACCATTGCGGGCCTTCCCACGCCCCGCCGGCCTTGAGCAGCAGTTCGGCGAGCTGGATGACGACGTCGTTGGCGACCCGGATCGAGCCATGCGACGCCGCCTTTCCAAGCGAGCTCAGCTCGTTCGTGCCGTGAATCGTGTTGGGCATCCGATAGACGAGCCGCGCGCGGCCCATCGGATTGTCCGCCGCGCCGGGGGCTTTGCGCTCCTCGTCCTTCGCCCATTCCTCGTCCTTGGGCGGGATCCATTCGGGATTGAGGTCAACCCGGTGGATCTCCCACGATCCTGTCGGCGTCGGCCATTCCCGCGTGCCGACCGACACGTCGTGGGCGTGAATCACTTGCTCGCCGTTGAGCACCCGGAGCTGCCGATCGCTGACGTCCACGAGGAACCGCAGCTGCTGGAACTCGCGCGCCGCCTGTTCGCGAATCTGAGCGAGCTGCGCCTGCTGCTGCTGCTGCTGCTGGGTGGCGGCCTCGTTGGCGGGGTTGGCTTGGGAATCATCGCGGACCGTGAACTCGCAGGCCGAGACAAGCGCAGCCATTGCCGCGACTGCGGCCAACCTCGTAACTCGCAAGGCAATTCTCCTCTCGGGCCAGTGAACGAGGAGGTGCCGCCTTGGTTGCGTTTCGCCGCTGGCGGCGGTGCAGGAGCGGGGGTATGCTGGCTTCGATGGACGCGCGGACGGGCAAGAAGGGGGAGGTCGCACCGGTCGAGGTGCCGCATGCGTTCATCGAGAGCAGCGCAAAGCGCGACCGCCTGCTTGCCTCGATCGCGCTCCTCGCGGGGCTCGGACTCATCGTCGCCTTGCCATTCGCGCTGAGGGCAGGGGCCGAATTCTTCCTCCCCGTGACGGCAGCGATGGTCATTGCCATCACTCTCGTGCCATTGCTCGAATGGCTCGAGCGGCGGGGAGTGCCGTCCAAACTGTCGGCGCTGCTGTGCGTTCTGATTTTCCTGACGATCGCTATATTCGCGGTCGCCTCGATCGTGCTTCCGGCGATCGACTGGATCGCTCTGTTCCCGGAACGGATCGGCCGGGTTCGGGCCGCGCTCGAGCCGGTGCTCGACCTCTACAAGGAGCTCGAGCGGTTCATCGACCGCACATTCTCGCAGATCGCAATCGCTCCCGACAGCGGCCGGACGGTGCGAATCGAAACGCCCAATTCGATGCTCGGGCTGATCACAGCCTCGGCGCCGCACGCCATCATCCAGCTGTTCTTCGCGCTTCTCGTAATCTTCTTCTTCCTCGCCGGCTGGACCGCGATGCGCAAGCGCACGATCGTCAGCCGCGGCAGCTTCGAGGGTGCGCTGACCACTGCCCGGGTGATCCAGCAGGTGGTGGACGCGACCTCGACCTATATCGGCACGATCACCATCATCAACGTGACTCTCGGGGCGCTTACGGCGCTGGTGCTGTGGCAGCTCGGAATGGACTCGCCGATCATGTGGGGCGGCATCGTCGCGGTGCTCAACTTCATCCCCTATCTCGGGCCCATCGCTTCGGCGATCCTGCTGTTCGTCGGCGGGCTGATGACCTTCGGCGACGCGTGGGCGGCGCTTGTGCCGCCGGCGATCTTCACCGCGCTTCACATGATCGAGGCCAACGTCGTCACGCCGATGATCGTCGGCAAGCGCCTGACGATCAACCCGCTGGCAATCCTCGTTTCGCTCGCCTTCTGGACCTGGGTCTGGGGCACTACCGGGGCTTTGCTGGCAGTGCCTCTGCTGATCATCATGAAGACCGTGTTCGCTGCGGCCGGCACGCCCGACATCGCCGGCTTCCTGTTCGAGCATGGGACGCTGACTCACGCCGGAGAGCATGAGGACGACGACGAGCAGACGGTTGAAGAAGCGGCCTAGCGAACACAAATGGGGACTGGCCGCGCGTCGTGTTGACACTCCCATGAGCGTCACCTAGGTGCCGCGCCACGCCAGAACGCGGGTGTAGCTCAGTCGGTTAGAGCGCCGGCCTGTCACGCCGGAGGTCGCGGGTTCGAGCCCCGTCACTCGCGCCATTTCACAAAACGAGGGTCCGGGCCCGCCGGTTGGCGGGACGCTAGTCGTGCGCCTCATTGACTCCCGACGAACCGCCGGTGCCGCGCTCGATGACCGGCGCCGGTCGGCCGAGCGGCTTTTCCTGCTCGGCGACCACTCCGCCGCTCAGGGACCAGCGCAGATTTTCCGACGCGGAATGCTTTTCGACATAATCGAGCCGCGGCGCGGCCTCGACCGCTTTTCGGGCGCTGGCGAGGTTGAATCGGATGGTCGGCCGAGTCTCGCCTTTGCCGGCGGCAACCAGCTCGGCGCCCGGAATCGTCGCGGCGGCTTCAGCCGCTGTCACTTCCTGCTTCTGAAGCTCGGCGAGAGCGGCCGCGGCGCGCAGGGCGGCAGCATCAGGCTCGCGGCCGGAATAGCGCTGGGTGAAAGCCGCGGGGCGGCCCCATCCGCCTGTCCAGCGATAGAAGATATGGGTCCCGACGACCGCATTCTTGACCAGGCTCGATGCCCAATAGGGGACGACGTAATTGGCGTGATAATGGGTCGCCCAGCCGACCGGCTTGTGGACGAAGCCGGCGAGCGCCGCCTGGGCGGTCGCTCGCGCCCGCGCCCAGCCCGAAGCGCTCGGCTGACGCCGGAGCGATCCGTCGCAGGTGAAGGTGAACTGGCAACCCGTGGTCCTCGTCGATCCCTGGTAAACCACTTCGCAGACGCTGGCCGGGAAGGCGGGGTGGCGAACCCGGTTGAGAACCACCTGAGCGACCGCTCGCTGGCCATCGATGCTTTCGTTGGCGGCTTCGTAATAGACTGCGCTCGCGAGGCATTCGAGCGCCCTCGCCTGGGCCGCGGCCTCGGCGCCGCGAAGGGCGAAGGCGCGAGCTGACGGATTGGGGCCGGAATCGAGGGGAATTGCGGCATTGAGCGCGACTGCGTCCTCGACCTCGAGATCGCGCACCAGTAGCGGCGGCGGCGCCGGAGGAACGTCCGCCCTGATGGAATTGCCGGTCCCTCGCTGCAGTCCCTCAATGGTGGGTGTCGACCACGCCGACCCGGCCAGCGCCACCGCGATGATAAGGCCAAGCGTGCCGAGCCCGACGGCTTCTCGCGGATGGGCGCGGCACAAGCGCACCACGCGGTCGCGCGCGGACGTCAAGGCGAAGGAGCTGGACATAAGGCCGGGTGCTATAGTCACCTAATACGCCTGGTTCAATCGCTAGGGCTTTGCGAAACCGTCCACCGGCCGGTCTCGGACCAGCGCACAAGCGGCTTCAACGGCACGATCCAAGCCATTCCCATCACGAGGTAAAACAGCGCCTGAACGAGTATCGGGAGCGTTCCGACCGGGCCAGCCAGTGATGCGACGAGCGCTGCCCAGACTGCGATGAGCAGTAGGATGAGTGCGGTCGCAATCAGCTTGCGTGGCGATGGGGACTGGGGGTCGGGCATGTGGGTCCGGATGTGAGGAACGCTTTCGCGCAGGACAAGGGTGCATCGCGGCGCCTTGGCCGTTGGCCGACGCCAGACGCCCGGCGGTCGAAAGCCGCCAGGGGATGGTGGCAGTCGCGCCCCAAGGCGTTAAGACGACCGAGAACTCGCATCGAAAGGACCGGCCTTGAAGCTCCCATTTTCACTTGCTGCTTTGTTGTTGGCATCCACCGCAGCCTGCACGGCCGTGCCGCAGCCTTTCCAGCCAGCCGTTCCGCTCGCCGCTGCCCCAGAGGCTCCGGTTGTCGATCCGGCGGCCGAAGACCAAAGGCTCACAGCCTTCCTCGATGCCGCTTTCGAGGAGCAGGCCGCGGGAAGCCCGCAATTCCTCACCGCGCTGGGACGAAAGGACCAGTACGACCGGCTCAACGATTATACCGACCAGTTCCGGCAGCAGGGCCTGGCGCTTTCGCAGCGGCACCTGGCCGAGCTTCGTGCCCAGTTCGATCCGTCACGTCTCAGCCCCGCAGGCCGGCTGAGCTATCGCCTGTTCGAGGAAGAGGTCGAGCAGAGCGTCAGCAATTTCCGCTGGCGCTGGCATAGCTTTCCGGCGAGCACCAACGGAAGCCCGACGGGCTCACTCCCGGTGTTCCTTATCAACCAGCACCGAGTCGCCAGCGTCGCCGACGCCGAGGCCTATATTTCCCGGCTTCGCGAGGTCGAGCGGGTGATGAACGAGATCACGGCGAACATGCGCTACCAGGCTCAGCAGGGGATCGTCCCGTCGCGCTTCAACTTCGCGCCCGTGCGGTCCGATGCCCGGCGGGTGCTGGCCGGGGCGCCGTTCACTCGCGGCAACGACACGCCGGTATTCGCCGATTTCAAGTCGAAGGTCGAGAAGCTGGACGTGCCAGCGGCGGAAAAGCAGCGGTTGATCGCCGAGGTCCGTGAAGCCCTCACCGGCCCATTCCAGCGCGGCTACCGAAGCTTCTTGGCGACGTGGGACGCGATCGAAGCCCAGGCAAGCGGCAACCGCGGCGCCTGGGCCCTACCGGAGGGCGAAGCCTTCTACGCCAACCGACTCCGGCAATCGACGACCACCGACATGACGGCCGAGCAGATTCACCAGATCGGACTGCAGCAGGTGGCTCGGATCCACGGGGAGATGGAGCGAATCAAGACCCAGGTCGGATTTGCCGGGACGCTCCAGCAATTCTTCCGCCACATCATCAGCAGCCCGGAGTTCAAATATCCCAACACCGAGGCTGGCCGGCAGCAGTATCTCGCCGATGCCCGGCGATACAGCGACCAGGTGATGCAGGTCGCCCCGCAATGGTTCCGGCGCCTGCCCAAGGCGGCGCTCGAGGTCCGTGCGGTCGAGACCTGGCGGCAGGAGACTGCGCCGGTCGCGTTCTACAACAGCCCCTCCGAGGACGGATCGCGGCCCGGCATCTATTATGTGAACCTCGCCGACATGACTCAGGTGCTCAAGCCGCAGATCGAGGCGATCAGCTATCACGAAGGCGCTCCGGGCCACCATTTCCAGATCGCTCTTGCGCAGGAACTGCCCGACGTGCCGAAGTTCCGGCGCTTCGGCGGCTACGGCGTCTATGCGGAGGGCTGGGGCCTATATGCCGAGGGGCTGGGCAAGGAGATGGGCTTCTATCAGGACCCGATCTCCGAGTTCGGAATGCTCTCGACGCAATTGTGGCGAGCGGTCCGGCTGGTCGTCGACACGGGCATCCATTCCAAGCGCTGGTCGCGCGAACAGGCGATCCAATATTTCCTTCAGAACGCGCTTCTCTCGGAACGCGACGCTACCAAGGAAGTCGAGCGCTACTTCAACTGGCCGGGCCAGGCGACGAGCTACATGATCGGCCAGCTCAAGATTCTCGAGCTTCGCGACCGGGCCCGGCAGCAGCTCGGACCCCGCTTCGATATTCGCGACTTCCATGCGGTCGTGCTGGAGAACGGCTCGGTGCCGCTCGACGTGCTCGAGGAGCTGGTCGACGCCTACATCGCCGAGCGCCGAGGCTAGCGCCTCAGCGGAACCACTCGACGCCTTCCGGCGACGCGAAGGCGTCGAGAGGAACGTCCCAGGCGTCTGCCGGGATCGAGTCTTCGATCCGCTGCATCGCCCAGCCGAGTCCGATCAGTCGCGAGCCCTTGCGGCGGAGAGGCGCCAGCACACGGTCATAATGCCCCTTGCCCCGCCCGAGGCGAGTACCGCCCGGACCAACCGCGACCAGCGGCACGAAGACCAGGTCGGGCTCCACCGGCGGGGCGACAAGCCTGGGCTGCAGGATGCCGAAGGGGCCGCTGGTGGTCGGGTCACCGGCGAGGAAGCGGAACGGCTTGCCGGGGTTCGAGAATGCCGGGAAAGCGACGATGGCGCCGACGGCCCGGGCTTCCTCGATCGCAGCCGTGGGGCTGATCTCCGAGCCGATCGGTGAATAGCCGGCGACGACCGTCGACCCGGCGCACAATGCCGTCAGCCGCTCGGCCAGGCGCTGCTCAAGCCTCGCCCTGTCGGCATCGGCGAGCGTGCGAACGTAGGCCTTGCGGGCGTCGAGCGCCGCTCGCCGCAGCGATTCCTTGCCCAGCGCAGGAATCTCCGGGCCCGGCCCGGGAGGGAATGGGGGAAGTGACGGGACCACCATGGCCGTTTGCCCTAAAATCCTCTGACGCCACAAACGTCAGGTGGGGACCATGTGCACCGGACCAGGGTCCGGACAGGGACAGTCCCCTAGGATATTTAATCGCCTCAGGGATTTTCCTGGCTTCGTACCGGGCAGTACCCGTCGCCGTCTATCTAGGCGTGGTCCGGCTCACTCTCAAGGGCATTGGCCAGGGATTCGAGCCGCCCGGCCAATTGCTCGGCCCGGTGTGAAAGTGCGGGATCGGTGCTCGGGGAGGTTGGCGGCGGCTCTGGCGCCTTGCCATCGTCGAGCAATTGGTCGGCGAGCAGGAGCGACGCGAACAGCAGCTGCCTCGCTTCGGAAAGCGTCCCGAGGCCGGCGAGCGCTTCGCGGCTCTTGGAATCGACCAGCCGCGCCGCTGCCTGCAGCGTCTCTTCCTCGCCGTCCCGGCAGGCGACCCTGTACGAACGGCCGGCGATCCATAGCTCGACTTCAGCCAAAGTCAGCCTCCTGCCTCGCGGATCAGCTCGTCAAGCTCGGCTACGACCTCGCGAACTCGCTCCCGCAGGACCTCGTCGCCGCCGAGATCGCGACGATTGCTCAGCGCCCGTTCGATGCGGCCAAGCGCTTGTTCGGCGCGGTCCAAGGCTGAGGAGAGGGCCCCGTCGTCCATCGTCTTCCTCGCTACGCAAGATAGGCACTTCGGGCAAGCATTGACGGGGCCCGACTCACCGACCAAAGGGCCGTCCTATCGGGCGACAGACCTCGCCTGCGAAAACCCCGGAGCCCTGATGCAGCCGACCCAACGCCGCCTTGCCAATGCCATCCGGGCGCTGGCGATGGACGCCGTCGAGACAGCCAACAGCGGTCACCCGGGAATGCCGATGGGAATGGCGGACGCGGCGACCGCGCTCTTCACCCGCCACCTGAAGTTCGATCCTTCCGACCCGCACTGGCCTGACCGCGACCGCTTCGTGCTCTCGGCCGGCCACGGCTCGATGCTGATTTACGCGCTTCTCTACCTGACCGGCTATTCGCGGCCGACGCTCGACGACATCCGCAACTTCCGGCAGCTGCACAGCCCCTGCGCCGGCCACCCCGAGAATTTCGAGCTGCCCGGAGTCGAGGTCACGACCGGGCCGCTCGGCCAGGGACTGGCGATGGCGGTCGGAATGGCGATCGCCGAACGGCACCTCAACGCCGTCTACGGCGACGATCTGGTGGATCACCGGACCTATGTGATCGCCGGCGACGGCGACCTGATGGAGGGTGTCAACCACGAGGCTGTCGGCCTTGCCGGCCATTTGAAGCTCGGTCGCCTGATCGTGCTTTGGGACGACAACCGGATTACCATCGACGGCTCGACCGATCTCAGCCGCAGCGAGGACGTGGTCGCGCGCCACGCCGCCGCTGGATGGCATACGACCGAATGCGACGGTTTGGACTCCGGCAAGGTCAGCAAGGCGATCGAACAGGCGATCGCCGACGAACGGCCAAGTTTCATCCGCTGCCGGACGGTGATCGGCTACGGCGCTCCGAACAAGCAGGGGACGGCGGCCACCCACGGCGCCGCGCTCGGCAAGGAGGAAGTCGAGGCGGCACGGGCCGAGCTCGGGCTTGAGCCGAAGGAGTTCACGATCCCCGAGGACGTGCTCGCCGCCTGGCGGGAGGTCGGCCGGCGCGGCGCTTTGGACCATTCCGAATGGCGCCGCCGGCTCGAGCGGAGCTCCCGCAAGGACGATTTCCTCAAGCGGCTTTCCGGAACGGTCGACGATAATTGGCTGAAGCCCCACATCGACAGCCTGCTCGCCGACGCGAAGCCGGTGGCCACTCGCAAGGCATCGGAAATGGCGCTGGAAGCGATCAACCCGGCGGTGCCCTCGACCATCGGCGGCTCGGCCGACCTCACCGGCTCGAACAACACCAAGACCAAGGGCCTGGAGCCGCTGACCGCCGAATATTACGCCGGCCGCTACATTTATTACGGCATCCGCGAGTTCGGGATGGCCGCGGCGATGAACGGCATGGCGCTACATGGCGGCGTCATTCCCTATGGCGGCACCTTTCTCGTGTTCACAGACTACGCGCGCCCGGCGATCCGGCTGAGCGCCCTTCAGGGGGCGAAGGTCATCTACGTGATGACCCACGATTCGATCGGCCTTGGCGAGGACGGGCCGACCCACCAGCCGATCGAGCATTTGCAGTCGCTTCGGGCAATGCCGGGGATTGAGGTCTACCGGCCCGCGGATGCCGTCGAGACGGCCGAATGCTGGGCGCTGGCGCTGGCGAGCGACGGCCCCTCGATCCTCGCCCTCACCCGGCAGAATCTGGCTCCGGTCCGGACCGCGGCCGCGAAGGAGAATTTGTGCGGAAGGGGCGCCTACCGGCTGAAAGGCGCCGGCGGCGAGCGCAAGGTCATTCTCATCGCCACTGGCTCGGAAGTCGAGATCGCTCTCGGCGTCGCCGAACGTCTCGAGGAGCAGGGGATTGGCGCCGACGTCGTTTCGATGCCTTGTACCGAGCGCTTCGACGCCCAGCCGCGCGACTATCGCGAGGACATCCTGCCGGACGTCTCCAACCGCGAGATCCTGCGCGTCTCGATCGAGGCCGGAACGACCTTCGGGTGGGAGCGCTATACGGGTCTCCACGGGCTCAGGATCGGCATTGACCGCTACGGCGTGTCGGCGCCCTACCAGGACGCCTACGAATATTTCGGGCTGACGCCTGCGGCCATCGCCGGCCGCGTGCTCGCCTTTCTCGACCGAAGGGGAATCAGATGACGAGAGTTGCAATCAACGGCTTCGGCCGGATCGGCCGGCTGGTCGCGCGGGCAATCCTCGAGCGGCCGGAGTGCGGGCTCGAACTGGTCGCGGTCAACGACCTTGCCGACGCCAAGGCCAATGCCCTGCTGTTCAAGCGCGACAGCGTCCACGGGCCGTTCCCAGGCGAGGTCGGCCACGAGGAGGGGGCGATCATCGTCGACGGCAGGCGGATTGCCGTGACCGCCGAGCGCGATCCTGCCAATCTTCCGCACAAGGCGAACGGCGTCGAGATCGCGCTGGAATGCACCGGCTTCTTCACCGACCGCGCCGGCGGCGAGAAGCATCTCGAGGCGGGCGCCAAAAGGGTGCTGATCTCGGCCCCGGCCAAGGGCGCCGACCTGACGGTGGTTTATGGCGTCAACCACGACAAGCTGGCCGCCGAGCACACGATCATCTCCAACGCCTCGTGCACGACCAACTGCCTCGCCCCGGTCGCCAAGGTGATGCACGAGACCGTCGGCATCGAGCGCGGACTGATGACCACCATCCACGCCTACACCAACGACCAGAAGATCCTCGACCAGATCCACAGCGACATGCGCCGGGCACGGGCCGCGGCGATGTCGATGATCCCGACCACGACCGGCGCCGCCCGCGCAGTCGGCGAGGTCCTGCCGGAGCTCAAGGGCAAGCTCGACGGCTCGGCGGTGCGCGTGCCCGTTCCCAACGTCAGCCTGGTCGACCTCACTTTCACGCCGTCGCGGGACACCTCGAAGGAGGAGGTGAATTCGGCGCTCAAGGCGGCGAGCGAGAGCGGCCCGCTCAAGGGCATCCTCGCTTTCACGGACGAGCCTTTGGTCTCGATCGATCTCAACCACAATCCGGCGAGCTCGACCGTCGACAGCCTCGAGACGGCGGTGATCGAGGGCAAGTTGGTCCGAGTCGTCAGCTGGTACGACAATGAATGGGGCTTCTCGAACCGCATGGTCGACACTGCTGCCGCGATGGCCAGGTTGGGGTAGCTAGGATGCCAGGCACAACGTTCGTTCGTCCTTGTCGAACGGCGACCGCTCGACGGTTGTGCCGAGCGCCCTTCGACTACGCGCTTCGCGCTCCGCTCAGGACGAACGGAGTTTTGAGGCGGTGACGAAGCTCAAAACCCTCGACGACTTGCCGGAGGATTTGACCGGCAAGCGCGTGTTGGTCCGAGTCGATCTCAACGTGCCGATGCAGGACGGCGCCGTCAGCGACGACACGCGGCTAAGGGCAGCGGTGCCGACCATCGCCGAGCTTTCCGACCGCGGCGCCATCGTCCTCTTGCTGTCGCACTTCGGCCGGCCGAAGGGGCAGAAACGGCCCGACATGTCGACCGCTCTGCTGGTCAAGCCGCTGTCGAACCTGCTCGGCCGCTCGGTGCGCTTTGTCGAGGATTGCCGCGGGCCCGAAGCGGAGGGGGCCATCGCCACCATGCTTCCGGGTAATGCCGGAATTCTCGAAAACACCCGTTTCCACGCCGGCGAGGAGAAAAACGACCCGGAGCTTGCGCAAGGCATGGCGGCGCTCGGCGATTTTTATGTCAATGACGCCTTCTCGGCGGCCCATCGCGCCCATGCCTCGACAGAGGGCGTCGCCCATTTGTTGCCGAGCTTCGCCGGCCGGGCGATGGAAGCCGAGCTCAAAGCGCTTGAGAAGGCTCTCGGCAGCCCCGAGCGGCCAGTGGCCGCAGTGGTCGGCGGAGCGAAGGTTTCGACCAAGCTGGCGGTGCTCGGACACCTGATTGGCCGGGTCGATCATCTCATCATCGGCGGCGGCATGGCCAACACCTTCCTCGCTGCCCGCGGCGTCGACGTCGGCAAGTCGCTCGCCGAGCATGACCTGACGGGCGAGGCGACCGCGATTTTCGAGCGCGCGGAGGAGGCCGGCTGCACTATCCATTTGCCCTATGATGTGGTCGTGGCGAACGAATTCGCGCCGAATCCGCCGAGTATGCGCACCTGCAACGTCCATGAAGTCGCGGCCGACGAGATGATCCTCGACCTCGGCCCTGCCGCGGTCGAGGCGCTCGCCGACGTCCTCAAGACCTGCCGCACTTTGGTATGGAACGGCCCCCTCGGGGCATTCGAAACGCCGCCGTTCGATTCGGCGACTGTCGCGCTGGCGAGAACCGCGGCGGCGCTGACCAAGGAGAGCTCCCTGGTGTCGGTCGCCGGCGGCGGCGACACCGTCGCGGCGCTCAACCACGCCGGCGTCGCCGACGATTTTTCGTTCGTCTCCACGGCCGGTGGAGCGTTTCTGGAGTGGATGGAAGGGCGGGCGCTTCCGGGCGTCGCCGCCCTTCGCCAGCAATAAGGAAAGCCCATGAACCAGTCGCAAATGAGTGAGAAGATGCGCAGCGGCAATGGATTCATTGCTGCCCTCGACCAGTCGGGCGGGTCGACACCCAAGGCCCTGCAAGGCTACGGGATCGAGGAAAGCGCCTGGTCCGGCGACGAAGAGATGTTCGACCTCATCCACCAGATGCGCGCGCGGATAATTTCCTCGCCTGCATTCGGATCGGGCAAGGTCATCGGCGCCATCCTGTTCGAGCGGACGATGGACGGCCAGGTGGACGGCAAGCCGACTCCCCAAGCGCTGATCGACCGGGGCGTCGTCCCCTTCATCAAGATCGACAAGGGCCTCGAGGACGAATCGAACGGCGTCCAGATGATGAAGCCGATGCCCGAGCTCGACTCGCTCCTGACACGCGCCAAGCACCTCGGCGTGTTCGGCACCAAGGAGCGCTCCGTGATCAACCTTGCCAACCGCGAGGGCATCGCCGCGGTCGTCGCCCAGCAGTTCGACGTGGCGCGCCAGGTCTTGGCCCACGGCATGATGCCGATCATCGAACCAGAGGTATCCATCAAGAGCCCCGAGCGGGCCGAGGCCGACCGCATCCTGCTCGACGAGATCCTCACGCAGCTCAATACGCTTCCCGAAGGGCAGCAGGTCATGCTCAAGCTGTCGATCCCGGTCGAGCCAGGTCTGTTCGCGCCCCTGGTCCGTCATCCCAAGGTGCTTCGCGTCGTCGCCCTGTCCGGCGGCTTCAGCCGCGAGGAAGCGTGCCGCGAACTCGCCAAGAACCCCGGCATGATCGCGAGCTTCAGCCGCGCGCTTCTCGCCGACCTTCGCCACGACATGAGCGACGAGGAGTTCGACCGGGCGCTCGGCCAGGCGATCGACGAGATTTACGAGGCATCGACCGAGAAGGCGCCAGCCTGAAGGTGGACGAGCCGTTCGACGCGTCGCTGTTCCCGCCGCCCGAGCGGACTGCGCCGTGCAGGCTCTATTTGATCAGTCCGCAGGAGGTCGGCGGCCGCTTTCCCGAGCGGCTCCGCGCGGCGGTCGACAATGAAATCGTCGCGGCGTTCCAGCTGCGGGTCAAGGACGTGCCGGATGACGAGCTGGCTCGCCTCGCCGAGCCTCTGCAGCGGATCTGCGCCGGTGCCGAGGTTGCCTTCATCGTCAATGACAGCATGGCGCTCGCGAAGCGCATCGGTGCCGACGGGGTCCATCTCGGGCAATCGGATGGCGACATTCGCGAGGCTCGGGCGCTGCTCGGGCCTTCGGCGCAGATCGGCAAGACCTGCCATGACAGCCGCCATCTGGCGATGGAAGCCGGCGAGGCCGGCGCCGACTATGTCGCCTTCGGCGCCTTCTACCCGACCACCACCAAGCCGAGCGACTATCGCCCGCAGCCGGCGATCCTGTCGTGGTGGGCGACCCTGTTCGAGATCCCCTGCGTCGCCATCGGCGGGATCACGCCCGACAATGCCAGGCCGCTGGTCGACGCCGGCGCCGATTTCCTCGCCGTCTGTCAGGCGGTGTGGAGCGCCGACGATCCGGCCGGCGCGGTTGCGGAGTTCGCAAAGGTGTTCAGCGCGCAAGCTGCCTGACCATCGACCTCAGCGTTTGCGCGTCGTGAATGGCGTGGCCGTGGATGTCGTTGTTGAAATAGGCCCAGACCGGGCGGCCGGCGCGGGCCTCGGCGATCATCCAGCCGGCCCAGGGCAATAGAGCCTCGTCCGAATAGCGGCCCCAATATTTCCCTTCCGTGCCGTGGAAGCGGACGTAGGCGACAGGCCCGACGGCGATCCGCTCGCTCGCCGAGCCCGGCATGTCGTGCGCGCAGAAGGACGCGCCGTAGCGCTCGAGCAATTCGTAGGTCTCGGGCGCGTACCAGCTTTTCTCCCGGAATTCGAAGACGTTGGCGACGTCCTTTGGGACGATACGGAGGAAGCTCTCGAGCCGCTCGAGGTTGATGCTGAAGCGCGGCGGCAGCTGGTAGAGGATCGGCCCGAGGCGGCCCCCGAGGCAGCGCATGGCGGCCATCTGGCGATCGAGCGGCTCCTCGCAATCCTTGAGCTTTTTGGCTTGGGTCAGGAATCGGTTGGCCTTGACGGCGTAGCAGAAGCCCGGCGGCGCCTGGTCGCGCCACTTGCCGAAGGTCTCGGGCTTGGGGAGCATGTAGAAGCTATTGTTGATCTCGACCGTGTCGAAATGCTCGGCGTAGAATTCGAACCAGCGGGGCTGCGGCAAGCCCTTGGGATAGAAGAGCTCGCGCCAATGCTTGTAGTTCCAGCCCGAACAGCCGACGTGAATGCCCTGCGGGCTCGCGGAGTGGGAAATAGTTTTTGCCTGCATCGTTCCAGCAGGCGAACAACCGTCGCGGCGGCGCACGGTTGCGACTGGAGGCTGCCTGAATGCGCCAATCGCTGACCATCGCCGTCACCGCCATCATCACGGCTTTGCTGACCAGCGCATTCTGGATCGCCGCTTACAATCTGATGGGCGCGCCGGGCGCTCGGATCAGCCCGGCCGGCAATGTCGCCGTCGTCGATCCGCCCGGGGCTCCGGAGGTGGCGGTCGCCGAGGGGGTCGTCGTCGGGCCGGCAGGCCTCGCAATCCCGGTCGCGGGCGTCAAGCCGGAGGAACTCGTCGACACCTACACGCAAGCGCGCGCCGGCGGAGCGCGGAGCCATGATGCGATCGACATCATGGCCCCGGTCGGCACTCCCGTGGTTGCCGCCGCGCCGGGCACCGTTGAGCGAATTTTCTTCAGCGACGGCGGTGGCGGCAACACCGTCTACGTGCGTTCCGAGGACGGCCTCTGGAGCTATTATTACGCCCACCTTAGCGCCTATGCCCCGGGGCTTCGCGAGGGGCAGAGGGTAAGGCGCGGGACCCCGATCGGCTATGTCGGGCACAGCGGGAACGCCAGTCCGGACGGGCCGCACCTCCACTTCGCGATCAATCGCATGGATCCCGGTGACCGCTGGCACGAAGGCACACCGGTCAACCCCTACCCACTGCTTGCCGGGAAACGGGCCAGAGGCTAAGGGCGCGCCTTCAGCCAAACTAACCCGTTCGGGCTGAGCTCGTCGAAGCCCTGTCTTTCCTTGCGTCAACAAGGACAGCCCTTCGACAAGCTCAGGGCGAACGGTTGCTAGGGTATCAAGGCACATGAAGATCAGCGGCGTGGACATCCGTCCCGGCAACATCATCGAATATGAAGGCGGCATCTGGCGCGCGGTGAAGATCCAGCACACCCAGCCGGGCAAGGGTGGCGCCTACATGCAGGTCGAGATGAAGAACCTGATCGACGGTCGCAAGACCAACGTTCGCTTTCGAAGCGCCGAGACGGTCGAGCGCGTCCGGCTCGATACCAAGGACTTCCAGTTCCTCTATCACGACGGCGACATGCTCGTGTTCATGGACAAGGACAGCTACGAGCAGGTGTCCTTGCCCGAGGACCTGCTCGGCGATGCCGCGGCCTTCCTCCAGGACGGCATGGACGTGGTGATGGAGCTCTACAACGAGCGGCCGATCTCAGTGCAGCTGCCCGACCAGATCGAGGCGACCATCGTCGAGGCCGACGCGGTCGTGAAGGGCCAGACCGCGTCGTCGAGCTACAAGCCCGCCATGCTCGACAACGGCGTCCGGGTCATGGTGCCTCCCCACATCAGTTCGGGAACGCGCATCGTCGTCGATGTTTACAATCGCGAATATGTCCGGCGGGCGGATTAGCCCGTCCCGTTCACCCCGGGCGTAGTCGGGGGGCGATCAGCGCAGACGTGCCGCGACTTCGCTCGGCACGAACGGAGTAGATGAGTGGTCTCCCATTCCGGCCTTATCACCGTCATGACCCGCGCCGCGCGGAAGGCGGCGCCCCGGCTCAGGCGCGACTTCGGCGAGGTCGAGCAGCTCCAGGTCAGCCGCAAGGGACCGGCCGACTTCGTGTCGATGGCCGACAAGCGCGCCGAACAGACGCTGATCGAGGAGCTGCGGACAGCCCGCCCGGACTGGGGGCTGCTGGTCGAGGAAGCCGGCGAGATCGAAGGCAATCCGGACAAGCCCCGGTGGATCGTCGATCCGCTCGATGGCACCACCAACTTCCTTCACGGTGTGCCCCATTTCGCAATCTCAATCGCCGTCGAGGACCCGCGCGGCGCCGGCGGACGGCCCGAGATCAGCCACGGCCTGATCTACCAGCCGCTGACCGACGAGGGTTTCTGGGCGGAAAAGGGTAGGGGAGCCTGGCTCCATGACCGCCGCCTGCGCGTGTCGGCGCGCCGCGACCTTTCCGAAAGCCTGATCGGTACCGGGATCCCGCACTGCGGCCGCGGCGTTCCCGAAAGCTGGGCAAAAATCTATTCGGCCGTCGCCCCCCACGTGTCGGGAATCCGTCGGTTCGGCTCGGCCGCGCTCGACCTCGCCTGGGTCGCCGCCGGGCGCATGGACGGCTTCTGGGAGGACGACCTGGACGTTTGGGACACGGCCGCGGGCGTGCTTCTCGTCAGGGAAGCCGGGGGTTTCGTCACCGATTATCGCGGCTCCGACCGGTCGTTCGAGCGGCGCGAATATGTCGCCGCGTCGGGCGCGGTCCACAGCCGTCTGCAGAAGCTCGTCGCCGGCGCCTTGCGTTAGCTGTCCACCCGCCCCATTTCGGCCCCCGAGGGGTGGTTGCGGCCTGCAACTCGCTGGCCTAAAGCGCCGCCAAATCTCGTGTCCCGGAGTTCCTCTTGGCCAGCGTCGCTGCCGACTATCTGCCAATCCTGCTGTTCCTCGGCGTCGCCCTCGCTTTGTCGTTTGGGTTCGTCGTGCTGCCGATGCTGGTCGCGCGGCTGACCGGGGCCCATCGGCCCGACCCGAATAAGCTTGCCGAATATGAGTGCGGCTTTCCCGCCTTCGAGGATACGCGTTCGCAGTTCGACGTGCGCTTCTATCTCGTTGCCATCCTGTTCATCGTCTTCGACCTCGAGGCAGCCTTTCTGTTCCCGTGGGCGGTGTCGCTCGGAGCAGTCGGCCTTGTCGGCTGGGTGGTGATGATGGTGTTCCTCGCCGAATTGGCATTCGGCCTTGCTTACGCGTGGAAGAAGGGAGCGCTCGAATGGGAGTGATCCTCGACCCCCACGAGAACCGGCAGCCGACCGAGGAGGAGCTGGCGCGCGCCGCAGGCCTCGTCCCGGGCGGCGTCGACATGAAGCAGTTCGAGGAGATGCGCGCCGAGCTCGACCGCAAGGGGTTTCTCGTCGCCAGCACCGAGGATCTTTTCACCTGGGCGCGGACCGGCTCGCTATGGTGGATGACCTTCGGACTCGCCTGCTGCGCGGTCGAGATGATTCATGTGAATATGCCGCGCTATGACCTTGAAAGGTTTGGCGTTGCTCCGCGGGCGAGTCCGCGCCAGTCGGACGTGATGATCGTCGCCGGGACGCTCTGCAACAAGATGGCTCCGGCGCTTCGGCGGGTCTACGACCAGATGAGCGAGCCGCGCTACGTCATCTCGATGGGCAGCTGCGCCAATGGCGGCGGCTATTATCACTACAGCTATTCGGTGGTCCGCGGCTGCGATCGCATCGTCCCGGTCGATATCTACGTCCCCGGCTGCCCGCCGACCGCCGAGGCACTGCTTTACGGAATCCTCCAGCTGCAGCGGAAGATCCGCCGCGAAGGGACGATCGAGCGGTGACGGAGGCTCGCAACTGTAAACTCCCGTTCGTGTCGAGCGCAGTCGAGACACGTATGCGCCAGCGTCCCTCGACGTCGCTCGGGACGAACGGGGCACGTGAATGGTGAGCGTCATCGGCCATGTCCCGCGTACCTCGTCGGACGAGGGCGTCGTCGAGGCGGCTCGGGCCGCGCTCGGGCCGGCGCTGCTCGAGGTCAAGGAGCATGTCGGCGAGATCACCTTGATCGTTTCCCGCGAGGAAATCGCGCATGTTCTCAAGACGCTCCGCGACACTCCTGGGCTCGAGTATCAGCAGCTGATGGAAATTGCCGGAGTCGACTATCCGGAGCGGGCGGATCGGTTCGAGGTCAATTATCAGCTGTTGTCGCTGACCCTCAACCGGCGCATCCGGGTGAAGCTCTCGACCGACGAGGAGACGCCGGTGCCGAGCGTCACTTCGCTGTGGCCGGTCGCCGGCTGGCTCGAGCGCGAGGTGTACGACCTCTATGGAGTGACCTTCGCCGGCAATCCCGACCTTCGGCGAATCCTCACCGACTATGGCTTCGAGGGCTTCCCGCAGCGCAAGGACTTCCCGCTCACCGGCCATGTCGAGCTGCGCTATTCCGAGGCCGAGAAACGGGTGGTCTACGAGCCGGTGGCGCTGCCCCAGGACTTTCGCACCTTCGACTTCCTGATGCCGTGGCAGGGGCCGGAGTACCGGCTTCCGGGCGATGAAAAGGCGGAGCCGCAGGCGGTTGGCGGCCCAACTGGCGCTCCGGCGCCGGCGGGACCGATCAAGGTCGAGCCCAAGCCGGGGGGCCACACTCCGAAGACCACCGACACTCCCGCCGAGACCGGCGGCGGCGCCCCGGCCGACCGGGAAGCGACGCGCCAGGCGCGCAAGCCGGCCGCTGAAAAGGCGGAGCAAGAGGTGAGCAAGGACAGCGACGTGCCGGCGCCGAAGGGTCCGAAGGGCTCCGACCGCAGGCGGCCGGGCGGAGGCACGGCGTGACGGGGCGGCTGCCTCGCGTCCCTGCGAAGGCATGGGCCCAGTCCGCCGCTGCGAAAGCAGCGGCTCTTCGAGCCGCGTCCGGGCTCCTGCCTTCGCAGGAGCACAAGCTATGACCGACACCCGCACGCTCGAGGTCAATGTCGGCGCCGGCTTCGACCAGGCCGGCAGCAGCGAGACCAGCCCGGGCAATTACACGATCAACTTCGGCCCGCAGCACCCCGCCGCGCATGGCGTGCTTCGCCTGATCATGGAACTCGACGGCGAGATCGTCGAGCGCGTCGACCCGCACATCGGCCTCCTCCACCGCGGCACCGAGAAACTGATCGAATACAAGACCTACGCCCAGGCGCTGCCCTATTTCGACCGGCTCGATTATTGCTCGCCGATGTGCATGGAGCACAGCTTCGTGCTCGCCATCGAGAAATTGATGGGCTGCGAGGTGCCGATCCGCGCCCAGTACATCCGAACGATGATGGCGGAGCTGACCCGCATCAAGAACCACATGCTCAACCTTGGCGCCCACATCATGGACGTCGGGGCGATGACTCCGAACCTGTGGCTGTTCGAGCTGCGCGAGGATCTGATGCAGATCTACGAGCATGTCTCGGGCGCTCGCATGCACGCCAATTATTTCCGGGTCGGCGGAGTCCACCAGGATATCCCGCCCAAGGTGCTCGACAAGATCGGAGACTTTCTCGACAACCGCCTGCAATTGTTCGAGGATGCCATCAGCCTCGTCGCCGACAATCGCATCTTCAAGCAGCGCAACGTCGACATCGGCACGGTAGCCAAGGAGGACGCGATCGCCTGGGGCTTTTCCGGGCCGATGATCCGTGCTTCCGGAATCGCGTGGGATCTTCGCAAATCGCAGCCCTACGAAGTCTATGACCGCATGGACTTCGAAGTGCCGGTCGGCACCAACGGCGACTGCTACGATCGCTTCATGGTCCGGGTCGAGGAGGTTCGGCAGAGCTGGCGAATCGTCCGCCAGTGCCTGAAGGAGCTTCCGCCCGGCCCCGTTGGAACCCTGGACCGCAAGGTCTTCCCACCGGCGCGGGCCGAGATGAAGACCTCGATGGAGGCGCTGATCCACCATTTCAAGCTCTACACCGAGGGCTTTCACGTGCCCGCCGGCGAAGTCTATGTCGCAACCGAAAGCCCCAAGGGCGAGTTCGGCGTCTATCTTGTCGCCGACGGCACCAACCGGCCCTATCGCTGCAAGATCCGGCCGACGGCGTTCAGCCACCTCCAGGCGATGGATTTCATGATGAAGGGGCACATGCTCGCCGACGTCACCGCTGTGCTGTCGGCGATCGACGTCGTCTTCGGGGAGTGCGACAGGTGAGCTTGAACTTAGTCATTCCCGCGAAATGTCCGAACGGCACCGTCCCCCAGACGGTGCCGCATGCGGAGCACGGAATCCGCCTTTTCTTAGAAGCGGCGGAGACAGAACAAGGCGGACCCCGGATCAAGTCCGAGGTGACGGGTTGTCGCGGGGAGTGCGACCGGTGACTGCCACTAAGCTCTGCATGATCACGTATTTTATGGGTGCGGCGGTATTTGCGCTAGCGCTCTTGGTCGTTGTCTTGGCGCTTGTTGGAGTTGAGACGGTCGGCAAGAGCTTTGATCTAGGTGTGCTGATTGTCGGCGGTTTCCTGCTCATGATTGGCTCCAAATTCGCTGCGGCGGCTGCAACGCGAAAGGCTGAGAAGCAATGATGGCCGGCCAGGCTTCGGTCATCGACGATCCCGCGCAGCGCGCCCGCTGGGAAGGCTTCCAGTGGACGCCCGACAATGCGGCGCGCGCCAGGGAAATCATCGCTCGCTACCCCCCGGGCCGGCAGGTGTCGGCAGTCATCCCCTTGCTCGACCTTGCCCAGCGGCAGGTCGGGGCAGAGACGAACACCCAGGGCTGGTTGCCGATCCCGGTGATGGAGTTCGTCGCGCGCGAGCTCGACACGACCTACATCCGGGTGCTCGAGGTCGCGACTTTCTACACCATGTTCAACCTCGAGCCGGTCGGACGCTTTCATGTCCAGGTCTGCGGGACGACGCCGTGCATGCTGCGTGGCTCCGACGACGTCCTCGACGCCTGCTACAAGCGCGGGCTGAAGAAGCGCCGCACCACTGAAGACGGGCTGTTCACGCTCACCGAGGTCGAATGCCTCGGCGCCTGCGCCAATGCGCCGATGGTGCAGATCAACGACGACAATTACGAGGACCTGACCGCCGAGAGCATGGCCGCGATCCTCGACGCGCTGGCGCGCGGCGAAACTCCCAGGCCCGGTCCGCAGGTCGACCGCCAGACCAGCTGCCCCGAGGGCGGCCCGACCACGCTCAAGAAGATGGCCGAGCGCAACTACGATTATCGGGGGCAATGGTAGTGGAAATCCTCGGCATTCTGATCGCTGTGGTCGCGGCCTTCCTTGTCTTCCGCTTCGTCGCGGGGATGGTGAAATTTGCCGTGCTCGCGCTCATCGTGCTCGCCGCGCTTTATTTCGGCGGGGTGTTTGGCTGATGGGCACGACCACTTCCCTTGCCGACAAGGACCGCATCTTCACCAATGTCTACGGCTTCCAGGAGCCGTGGCTGAAGGCCGCGCGTGCACGCGGCGACTGGGACGACACCAAGGGATTGATGGCCGCCGGCCAGGATTCGATCATCGAGACGATCAAGGAGTCCGGGCTTCGCGGACGCGGCGGCGCCGGCTTCCCGACCGGCCTCAAGTGGAGCTTCATGCCCAAGGAGCCCAAGCCGGGCCGGCCCAATTTCCTCGTCGTCAACGCCGACGAATCCGAACCGGGATCGTGCAAGGATCGCGAGATCATCCGCCACGACCCGCACAAGCTGATCGAAGGCTCGCTGCTCGCCGGCTTCGCCATGCGCGCGCGCGCCGGCTACATCTACATCCGCGGCGAGTTCATCCGCGAGGCCGAAGTGCTCGAGCGGGCGATTGCCGAGGCCTATGAGGCCGGATTGCTCGGCAAGAACGCCGCCGGCTCGGGCTACGACTTCGACCTGTTTCTCCACCGCGGCGCCGGCGCCTACATCTGCGGCGAGGAAACGGCGATGCTCGAAAGCCTCGAGGGCAAGCAGGGCAAGCCTCGCCTCAAGCCGCCGTTTCCGGCCGGGGCCGGCCTCTACGGCTGCCCGACGACGGTCAACAATGTCGAATCGATCGCCGTCGTCCCGACAATCCTCAGGCGCGGCGCGGCCTGGTTCGCAAGCTTCGGACGCGAGAAGAACGAAGGCACAAAGCTTTTCCAGCTGTCGGGCCATATCAACACGCCCTGCGTCGTCGAGGAGAGCATGTCGATCAGCTTCCGCGAACTGGTCGACCGCCATGGCGGCGGCATCCGCGGCGGCTGGGACAATCTGCTCGCCGTCATCCCCGGCGGGTCCTCGGTGCCTTTGGTCCCGGCCCACGAGATCATCGACGCGCCAATGGATTTCGACGGGTTGAAGGATCTCGGCTCCGGCCTGGGCACGGCGGCTGTGATCGTCATGGACAAGTCGACCGACGTGGTCCGGGCGATCGAGCGGATCAGCTATTTCTACAAGCATGAAAGCTGCGGCCAGTGCACGCCGTGCCGCGAGGGCACCGGCTGGATGTGGCGCATCATGCAGAAATTGCGCACCGGCGACACCGGTGTCGAGACGATCGACAAGCTTTACGACGTCACCAAGCAGGTCGAGGGCCACACCATCTGCGCTTTGGGAGACGCCGCCGCCTGGCCGATCCAGGGGCTGATCAAGCACTTCCGTCCCGAGCTCGAGCGGCGCATTGCCGAGCGGTCGGGCAAGCAGTTGCTGGAGGCGGCGGAATGAGGACGCTCCTGATCATCGCTCTGGTTGCGGTCGTCATCATTGCGGTGGTGATGCTGCTCCGCCCGTCGGGCCCGCGCATCACCACGATCGAGCATCGCGATCGCCGCGAGGATAACGACGAGGATCGCGACGATGCCTAAGGTCACCGTCGACGGCGTCGAGATCGAGGTTCCGCAGGGCGCGACCGTGCTCCAGGCGTGCGAGCTCGCCGGCAAGGAAATCCCGCGCTTCTGCTATCACGAGCGGCTGTCGATCGCCGGCAATTGCCGGATGTGCCTGGTCGAGGTTTCGCCGGGTCCGCCCAAGCCGCAGGCGAGCTGCGCGCTTCCGGCCGCCGACGGCCAGGCGATCCGCACCGACAGCGCGGTGGTCAAGAAGGCGCGCGAGGGGGTGATGGAGTTCCTCCTCATCAACCACCCGCTCGATTGCCCGATCTGCGACCAGGGGGGCGAGTGCGACCTCCAGGACCAGGCGATGGCCTACGGCCGCAGCTTCTCCCGCTACGAGGAGAACAAGAGGGCGATCGACGACAAATATATGGGGCCGGTCATCAAGACGTCGATGACCCGCTGCATCCAGTGCACGCGCTGCATCCGCTTCTCCGAGGAAGTCGCCGGGGTGCCGGAGCTCGGAATGCTGTACCGCGGCGAGGACTCGCAGATCACCTCCTACCTCGAGCGGGCGGTGACCACCGAAATGTCCGGCAATCTCGCCGATTTGTGCCCGGTCGGAGCGCTGCTCCAGAAGCCGCAGATCTTCGAATTCCGTCCGTGGGAGCTGCGCCGGGTGCCGGCGATCGACGTCATGGACGCAGTCGGCTCCAACATCCGCCTCGACGTCCGCCAGCGGCAGGTGATGCGCGCTCTGCCGCGGGTCAATGAGGACGTGAACGAGGAGTGGATCCACGACAAGACCCGTCACCATGTCGACGGGCTGGTCCGGGGCCGGCTCGACCGGCCGTGGCTTCGCGAGAAGGGGAAACTGCGCGAAGCGAGCTGGAAGGAAGCGCTCGACGTCTTCGCCAAGCGCCTGAAGAAGGCGGGGCCCAAGGTCGCGGCGATCGCCGGCGACCTGCTCGATGCCGAGACCATGTATGCGGCGAGGAAGCTGCTCGAAGGCCAGGGGTCGAGCCTGCTCGAAGGGCGGCAGACCGGCCTCGCCTATGACGTCACCAACCTCGCTTCGGTGGCCTTCAACTCGACCATCGCCGGAATCGAGAGTGCCGACGTCGTGCTGCTGGTAGGCAGCAACCCGCGCTGGGAAGCGCCGTTGGTCAACACCCGGCTGCGCAAGGTCGAGCGCAAGGGCGGGCGGATCTTTGCCATCGGCCCCGAAGTCGACCTCGGGATGAAGGTGACCTGGCTGGGCGACGACCTCAAGCTGCTCGGCGATCTTCCGCGCGAAGTCACCGAAGCCTTCGCCGCCGCCGAGCGGCCGGCGATGATCGTCGGTCCTGGCGCGCTTGCGGCGGGAGCCCAAGGCGCGGCCCTGGCTTTGGTCAAGCCGCTGAAGCTTATCCGCGACGGTTGGAACGGGTTCAACGTCCTGCATACCGCCGCCTCGCGGATGGCAGGGCTGATCCTCGGTTTCGCCCAGCCGGGCGGGATCCAGGACATCGAGGTCGCTTCGCCGGAGGTCGTAATTCTGCTTGGCGCTGACGAGCTGGCTCCCGACCGGTTCGAGGGAGCGTTCAAGATCTACATCGGCCACCACGGCGACAATGGCGCGCGCATGGCCGATCTGGTGTTGCCCGGTGCCGCATATGCCGAAAAGCACGGCACTTACGTCAACATCGAGGGACGGGTTCAGCGGGGCGAGGGCGGTGTGTTCCCGCCCGGCCAGGCGCGCAAGGACTGGGCGATCCTACGGGCGGTCAGCGACCTGCTCAAGGCGCCTTTGCCGTTCGACACCGCCGACCAGGTCCATTCGGCGATGGTGGCCGAATATCCCGACCTCGGCCGCGACGGGCTGATCGACCTGCCCTGGTCGCCGCCCAAGCTCGGCTCGAAGGCTGAGGGGCCGGTACGCTATCCGATCGCCGATTTCTACCTGACCAACGCGATCTGCAGGGCGAGCCCGACGATGCAGCGCTGCTCTGACGAGCTGGTTCGCGGAATCGCCTTCCAGGAGGCGGCGGAATGACCGCCTGGTTCGAAAGCTGGGGCCTCACCTATGAATGGTCGTGGTTCTTCGCGACCATGACCGGGATCCTGGTCATCGCCTTCCCGCTGATGCTGGCGGTGGCGATGATCATCTACACCGAGCGCAAGATCTGGGCGGCGATCGCCCTTCGCCGCGGCCCGAACGTGGTCGGTCCATGGGGGCTGCTGCAAAGCTTTGCCGACGGGCTCAAGGTTTTCCTCAAGGAAACCATCGTCCCGACCGCGGCAAATCGCGGACTGTTCCTGATCGCTCCGATCATCAGCTTCACCGTCGCCCTGATTGTCTGGGCGGTGATCCCGTTCGATTATGGCGTCGTGCTCGCCGACCTCAACGTCGGTCTGCTCTACGTGCTCGCGGCAAGCTCGCTCGGCGTCTACGGCGTGATCATCGCCGGCTGGGCGTCCAACTCCAAATATCCATTCTATTCGGCGATGCGCGCGGCGGCGCAGATGGTCAGCTACGAGGTGTCGATCGGTTTCGTGCTGATCTGCGTCGTGCTCTACGCGAACAGCTTCAACCTGACCGAAATCATCCTCCAGCAGCAGGGCCACATTTTCGGGCTGCTTAACGGCTTCGGCTTCAATCCTCTGCTGTTTCCGATGGCGGTGGTGTTCCTGATCAGCACCATGGCCGAGACCTTCCGAACGCCGTTCGACCTCACCGAAGCGGAAAGCGAGCTGGTCGCGGGATTCCAGACCGAATATTCGTCGATGAGCTTCGCGCTCTTCTGGCTCGGCGAGTACGGCAACGTCATCCTGATGTGCGCCTTGAACGCCATCCTGTTCTGGGGCGGGTGGCTGCCGCCGATCGATTGGGCGCCGCTCTACGCGATCCCCGGGATCATCTGGCTGCTGCTGAAGATGATGCTGTTCTTCTTCATCTTCGGCTGGGTTCGCGCGTCTGTGCCGCGCTACCGCTACGACCAGCTGATGCGGCTCGGCTGGAAGGTGTTCCTGCCGCTGTCGCTGATCTTCATCTTCGTCGTTTCGGGCTGGCTGATGCTGACGCGTTATGGAGCTGGCGCATGATCGCCCACTGGATCAAATCGTTCACTTTGTGGGAGATCGTTCGCGCCCATGCGCTGACCTTGCGCTATTTCTTCAAGCCCAAGGCGACGATCGACTATCCGTTCGAGAAAGTGCCGCAGTCGCCCCGCTTCCGCGGCGAGCATGCGCTCCGTCGCTACCCGAACGGCGAGGAGCGCTGCATCGCCTGCAAGCTCTGCGAGGCGATCTGCCCGGCGCTCGCCATCACCATCGAGGCCGAGCCGCGCGAGGACGGCAGCCGCCGGACCACGCGATACGACATCGACATGGTCAAGTGCATCTATTGCGGGCTGTGCCAGGAAGCCTGCCCGGTCGATGCGATCGTCGAGGGTCCGAACCTCGAGTTCGCCACCGAGACGCGCGAGGAATTGCTCTACGACAAGGCGAAATTGCTGGCCAACGGCGACCGCTGGGAGCAGGCGATCGCCGCCAACCTTGCCGCCGACGCACCGTATAAGTAGGGGCTGGCTCGCTTGATTCCGCACGCATTGCATTCGTTCGTGTCGAGCGAAGTCGAGACACGCCAAACAACCGCAACACGTCCCTCGACTGCGCTCGGGACGAACGGGGGAACCAAACTCTGATCGGCCTGCTCGCCTTCTACCTGTTTTCCGGCGTGCTGATCGCATCGGCGATCGCGGTGATCTTCGCGCGCAACCCGGTCCACAGCGTGCTGTGGCTGATCCTCGCCTTCTTCAACGGCGCCGGCCTGTTCCTGCTCGCCGGCGCCGAATTCATCGCCATGGTTCTGGTCATCGTCTACGTCGGCGCCGTTGCAGTGCTGTTTTTATTCATCGTCATGATGCTCAACATCGATTTCGCGACGTTGCGTTCGGGCTTCACTCGGCATTTGCCGTTTGGCATCATCATCGCCTTGGTGCTGCTGGCCGAGCTCGTCCTCGCCATCAGCGCCTGGCAGGCGGGGCCCGCCATCTCGCCGTCGCGGCCGGTGGACATGCCGCAGCAGAACATCGTCGCTATCGGCGAGCTGCTCTACAGCCGCTATCTGCTGCCGTTCCTCATCGCCAGCATCATCCTTCTCGTGGCGATGGTCGGGGCGATCGTCCTCACGCATCGCGGCCGCAGTGACCGGCGGCCCCAGGACGTGTCGAAGCAGGTGCGGCGCCGGCCCGACGAGGCGGTGCGGATGACCAGTCCGGGCACGGGCGAGGGGGTGAAGTTGTGATCACGCTCACCCATTATTTGACCGTCGCCGCAATCCTGTTCGTGCTGGGCGTGCTCGGCATTTTCCTCAATCGTCGCAACGTCATCCTGATGCTGATGGCGATCGAGCTGATCCTGCTCGCGGTGAACATCAACCTGGTCGCCTTTTCCGCCTTCCTCGGCGACCTTGCCGGCCAGGTGATGGCGATGTTTGTTCTGACCGTCGCAGCGGCCGAAGCGGCCATCGGCCTTGCCATCCTCGTCATTTTCTTCCGTCGTCGCGGCTCGATCGCGGTCGACGACGTCAACCGGATGCGCGGCTGATGGCGATCAAGCTCATCGTCTTCCTGCCGATGCTCGCTGCGATCGTCGCCGGGCTTGGCGGCCGCTGGATCGGCAATTTCGCCGCCAAGCTGATTACCACCGGCGCCTTGTTCGTCGGCATGGCCTTGTCCTGGCCGATCTTCATCGGCTTCTTCACCGGGGGCTACGAAGGCTGGGTCGAGCCCGTGATGCTGTGGATCGCGAGCGGCGACCTCACGGTCGAATGGGGCCTGCGCGTAGACACCTTGACCGCGGTGATGCTTGTGGTGGTGACGACCGTCTCGGCGCTCGTCCACCTCTACAGCTGGGGATATATGGCCGAGGACCCGGGCCAGCCTCGCTTCTTTGCCTATCTGTCCCTGTTCACCTTCGCGATGCTGATGCTGGTGACGGCCGACAACCTCGTCCAGATGTTCTTCGGCTGGGAAGGGGTCGGCCTCGCCTCCTACCTTTTGATCGGCTTCTGGTATCACAAGCCTTCGGCCAATGCGGCGGCACTGAAGGCCTTCGTCGTCAACCGAGTCGGCGACTTCGGTTTCAGCCTCGGCATTTTCGCAACCTTCCTGGTGTTCGGCACCGTGTCGATCCCGGCGATCCTCGAGGCCGCTCCCGGCATGGCGGGATCGACCATCGGTTTTGCCGGCATGCGCGTCGATACGATGACCCTGATCTGCATCCTCCTGTTCATCGGCGCGATGGGCAAGTCGGCGCAGCTCGGCCTGCACACCTGGTTGCCCGACGCGATGGAGGGCCCGACCCCGGTCAGCGCCCTGATCCACGCGGCGACGATGGTCACCGCCGGCGTGTTCATGGTCTGCCGCCTCTCGCCGATGTTCGAGGTCAGCGCGACTGCGCTGGCGCTGGTCACCTTCGTCGGAGCCGCCACCGCTTTTTTCGCCGCGACCATCGGCACGGCGCAGAACGACATCAAGCGAGTGATCGCTTATTCGACCTGCTCACAGCTCGGTTACATGTTTTTCGCCGCCGGCGTCGGCGCCTACGGCGCGGCGATGTTCCATCTGTTCACCCACGCCTTCTTCAAGGCCCTGCTGTTCCTTGGCGCGGGAAGCGTCATTCATGCGATGCATCACGAGCAGGACATGCGCTTCTATGGTGGCCTTAGGAAGCAGATCCCATTCACCTTCTGGATGATGCTGATCGGGACGTTGGCGATCACCGGTGTGGGAATCTACGGCGTGTTCGGCTTCGCCGGATTCTACTCGAAGGACGCGATCCTCGAGGCGGCATGGGCGAGCGGCACGGTCTATGGCGGGGTCGCCTTTTGGCTAGGTGCCATCGCCGCTCTCCTGACCAGCTTCTACAGCTGGCGGCTGATGTTCCTGACCTTCTGGGGCAAGCCGCGCTGGGCTTCGTCGGAGCATGTCCAGCACGCGCTTCACGGCGAGCCGGACCGTCCGGACGAGGAGCATGGCGATAGCGCCCACGACACCGGGATGCCTCCGGAAGGCAGCGGCGGTTACCACCCGCACGAAAGCCCGCCGACGATGCTGGTGCCGCTTGGGGTCCTTGCCTTCGGCTCGGTCGTCGCCGGATTCGTGTTCAGCCACTTTTTCCTGGATTCGGCCGGCTTCTGGAATGGCAGCATCGCCTTCGACGATCATCTCGCGCACGCGATGCACGAAGTGCCGTTCCTGGTTAAGCTCAGCGCCACGATTGCCATGCTGATCGGCCTTGCGGTCGCGTGGAACAATTACATCCGGCGGCCGGAAGCGGCGTCGGCCTTCGTTGCATACTTCCCGGGAATCCACCGCTTCGTGCTCAACAAATGGTATTTCGACGAGCTGTACGATTACATCTTCGTCCGCCCGTCGATGTGGTTCGGCCGCCTGTTCTGGAAAGGCGGCGACGAAGGCACGATCGACCGGTTCGGGCCGCATGGCGCCGCCTATGCGGTCGGCGTCGGCAACCGCCTGACCGCCAGGCTGCAGTCGGGATATCTCTATAGCTATGCCCTGGTGATGCTTCTCGGCCTGATCGCTGCCGCCAGCTGGGTGATCTGGTGGTCCCAATGACCGGATTGCCGTTGCTAACATTGCTGATCGCCATTCCGCTCGTCGCCGGAATCGTCTGCCTGTTCGTCCGCGCCGACGCAGCGCGCTGGATCGCCCTGATCGCGACTCTCGCCAACCTCGCCCTCGGCGCGTGGATGTGGGGGCTGTACGATCCCGAGGGGCCCCAGTGGCAATTCGTCGAGAATGTCGCGCTCGGCGGCGAGATCGCATGGGCGCTCGGCATCGATGGCATCGCCCTGATGCTGATCATGCTGTCGGTATTCCTGATGCCGATCTGCATCGGCGCCTCGTGGCGGGCGATCGATCGCCGCGTGCCGGAATATATGTCGGCCTTCCTGCTGATGGAGGCGCTGATGGTCGGTGTCTTCACCGCTCAGGACCTGTTCCTGTTCTACATCTTCTTCGAGGGCGGCCTCATTCCGATGTATTTGATCATCGGCATCTGGGGCGGCGCCGAGCGCATCAAGGCGAGCTACAAGTTCTTTCTCTACACCCTGCTCGGGTCGGTGCTGATGCTGATCGCCATGCTGTACATGGTCGCCGAGGCCGGCACGACCGCGATCCCCGAGCTGATGGCGCACGATTTCCCGGCTGACGCGCAAAGATGGCTCTGGTTGGCATTCTTCGCCAGCTTTGCAGTCAAGCTGCCGATGTGGCCGGTGCACACCTGGCTTCCCGACGCCCACGTCCAGGCCCCAACCGCTGGCTCGGTCATTCTCGCCGGGGTGCTCCTGAAGATGGGCGGCTACGGCTTCATCCGCTTCTCGCTGCCGATGTTCCCCGAGGGGTCGGCGATGTTCGTCCCGTTCGTCTTCGTCCTGTCGGGAATCGCGGTCATCTACACTTCGCTAGTCGCGCTTGTGCAGCGCGACATGAAGAAGCTGATCGCTTATTCGTCTGTCGCCCATATGGCCTTTGTCACCTTCGGCCTGTTCGCCTTCAACCGGCAGGGAATCGAAGGGGCGATGATCGTCATGCTCAGCCATGGACTCGTGTCCGGCGCTTTGTTCCTCTGCGTCGGAGTCATCTACGACCGGATGCATACCCGCGAGATCGAGCGCTACGGCGGAGTGTCGAACAACATGCCGGGCTACGCCCTGCTGTTCATGCTGTTCACCATGGCCGCGGTCGGCCTGCCAGGCACCAGCGGCTTCGTCGGCGAGTTCCTGAGCCTGGTCGGCACCTATAAGGCATCGTCCTGGGCAGCGATCGTCGGTACGACCGGAATCATCCTTGGTGCGGCGTACATGCTGTGGCTTTACTGGCGGATCGCCTTTGGAGCCGCCCGGACCAAGGAAGCGGCGGCGATGCCCGACCTGTCGGGCCGCGAATGGTGGCTTCTGGCGCCGATCGGAGCGGTGGTGCTGTGGATGGGCGTCTATCCCGAAAGCTTCATGCGGCCGATCCGGGCCGACGTCGGCCGCCTGGTCGAACGCATCGAACGGGCCGCGCCTGAAGGCGACGCTCGCCTCACTGCCGGCTCCCCGGAAGCCGCGGCGGCCGCTGACGATCACGCGACCGAGGGGGCGCACTGATGAGCCTGTGGGATCTCGCTTTGGCAATAGCGCCGGAGCTGATCATCGCGCTCGGCGCGACCGAGCTCCTGCTGCATGCCGCATGGGGCAAGGACCGGGCACGCACCAGCCGCACCGTCGCCATCCTCGCCGTCGGCCTGCTCGCACTGGCGACTCTGTCCCTGCTCGGCCCGGCCCATCATGCCGGGCCGCTGCTCGAGGGCCAGTATCGCGCCGACATGTTCGCCGCCTTCGCCAAGGCGATCATCTTCCCCTCGGCGGCCGTCGCCATCCTCGCCGCGCACAATTGGTTCGACCGCGGCACGGAGCACGGCGCCGAATATCCGGTGCTGATCCTGTTCAGCGCCATCGGCATGGCGGTGATGGTTTCGTCAACCAACCTCATCACCCTCTACGTCGGACTCGAGCTTCAGAGCCTGGCCGCATACGTGCTCGCGTCCTACCGGCGCAGCGACGAGCGCTCGGCAGAGGCGGGGCTCAAATATTTCGTGCTCGGAGCGCTCGCCAGCGGCATCCTCCTCTACGGCATTTCCCTGCTCTACGGCTTCACCGGGACGATGAGCTTCACCGGCATCGCCGCCGCATTTGCCCGCGACGGCGTGCAATCGATCGGTCTCCTCTTCGGCCTCGTCTTCCTCCTCGCCGGCATCGCCTTCAAGGTGAGCGCGGTGCCGTTCCACATGTGGACTCCCGACGTCTATGAGGGCGCGCCGACGCCGGTCACCGCATTCTTCGCCTCGGCGCCCAAGGTTGCCGCGGTCCTGCTCGGAACGCGCGTCTGCCTCGATGCCTTCGGCCCGGCGATCGACGCCTGGCGCCAGATCATCATCTTCGCCGCGCTTGCCTCCATCTTCCTTGGCGCCATCGCCGCCTACGGCCAGACCAACATCAAGCGGCTGCTCGCTTACTCGTCGATCAACAATATCGGCTTCGCGTTGATTGGCCTCGCCGCCGGCGGCATCGCCGGCGCGTCGTCAGTGCTGTTCTATATGGCCGTCTACGTCGTCATGACCCTGGGCGCGTTTCTCTGCGTGCTGTGGATGCGAGGGCAGGACGGCGAGCCGGTCGAGAATATCCACAGCCTTGCCGGCCTGTCGCAGACCCGGCCGGGGCTGGCGGCGGCGATCGCCATCTTCATGTTCAGCCTGGCCGGAATCCCGCCCCTGTTCGGCTTCTGGCCCAAGCTACTGGTGTTCAACGCCGCGGTCGAGGCCGGGCTGGTGGCGCTCGCCGTCGCCGGGATCGTCGGCACGGTCGTCGGCGCTTATTATTATCTCAAGATCGTCAAGATCATGTATTTCGACGATCCCGCAGAGCCATTCGCCCGGCTCCGCCAGCCGCTGCAGGGTGCGCTGATCCTGCTCGCCGCGGTGATCGTCTCGCCGCTCGGCTATCTTCTCATCGGCCCGCTCGGCAGCTTTGCCGATCGCGCCGCCGGATCCCTGTTCTGAGCCGCATCCGGATTGTCGAGCGCACTGGCTCGACCAATGCCGATCTTCTCGCCGATGTCTCGGCAGCCGAAGGCGACTGGCTGGTCGCCCTCGCCCAAGACTCCGGCCGCGGCCGCCAAGGACGCGAGTGGATCAGCCACGTCGGGAATTTCTTCGGGAGCACCTTGGTCGAGCTCGGATCCAGCGATCCGTCCGCACCGACCCTGTCGCTGGCCGCTGGCCTTGCGCTGATCGAGGCCGTCGACGCCGCCGTTCCGGACCAGCGGCTGATGCTCAAGTGGCCCAACGACCTCCTGCTCGGCGGCAGGAAGCTCGCCGGCATATTGCTCGAGCGCAGCGGCGACCGCATTGTCGCCGGCTTCGGCGTCAATCTCGCTTCGGCGCCGCTCCCGACCGCCGCATCGCTCGGCGGTGCGGTCACTCCGCAGGTCTTCGCGCCCTTGCTCGCCGCCAGCTTTGCCCGCCTGCTGGCGCTCTGGCGAAGCTCGGAAGGCGAGGCAATGGCGCGCGCCTGGCTCGCCCGAGCCCATCCGGCCGGAACTCCGCTCACCGTACATTCCGGCCCCGGTCAGACCGTCAGCGGCAGTTTCGCCGGCATCGAGCCGGACGGCGCCTTGCGGCTGCGGCTTCCCGATGGCAGCGAGCAGGTCATTCGCGCCGGGGACGTCGAGTTGTGAACGTTCCGCGGGACCGCTAGGGCACCGAGCCATGCTGCTCGCCATCGACGCCGGCAATACCAACCTCGTCTTCGCCCTGGTCGAGGGGCGGGCGATCAAAGCGCGGTGGCGGATCGCCACCGACCCGCGACGAACGGCCGACCAATATGCCGTCTGGCTTCACCAGCTGCTCGAGCTCGAAGGCTATGCCAAGGCCGACGTCGACGCGGTGATCATCGGTACCGTCGTGCCGCGCGCGCTGCACAATCTCGAAGTGCTGGCGAGCAAATATTTCCACGTCGAGCCGCTGATCGCCGGCGTGGAGCGCGCTGCCTGGCCGATCGAGCTCGACGTCGACGAGCCGCATAATGTCGGTGCGGACCGCGCACTGAACGCCCTCGCCGCCCACGCCAAGCATTCGGGGGACCTCATCGTCATCGACTTCGGGACGGCGACCACCTTCGACGTCGTCTCTGAGTCGGGCGCCTACAAAGGCGGAATCATCGCGCCGGGCATCAACCTGTCGCTCGATGCTTTGGTCACCGCCGCGGCCAAGCTGCCGCGGATCGCCATCGACGTGCCAAACGACACGAGCGTCATCGGACGAACCACCGAGAGCCAGATGCTTACCGGCATCTATTGGGGCTATGTTGCCATGCTCGAGGGCCTGGTCGAGCGCCTGAAACGAGAGATCGGCCGCCCCGTCACCGTCGTCGCCACCGGCGGCCTCGCGGTGCTGTTCGACGAGCACAGCGACATCTTCGACGCGCTTGAACCCGATCTGACGATTCAGGGGTTGAGCTTGCTGTACGAGAAGGTTGCAGCGGGCGAATGATTCCAGGCGAGGAGCTGCTGTTCTGCGCGCTCGGTGGGTCGGGCGAAATCGGCATGAACGTCAATCTTTATGGTTGCCGCGGCCAATGGCTGATGGTCGACCTCGGTTTGACCTTCGCCGACTGGGAATATCCCGGGATCGACCTCGTCCTGCCGGACCTCGAGTTCATCGAGCGCCAGTCCGACCGGCTTGCCGGAATCATCCTCACCCACGGCCATGAGGACCATATCGGCGCCATTCCCTACCTCGCCAGCGACCTCAAGGCGCCGCTCTACGCGACCCCGTTCACCGCCGGCCTGATCGCCGGCAAGCTCGAGGAAGAGGGGCTCACCGGCCAGGTCAAGCTCAACATCATCGAGCGCGAGGGCGGCAGCGTCGACATCGGCCCGTTCCGCGTCAGCTATGTCGCGCTTGCCCATTCGATCCCTGAGGGAAATGGCGTCCTGATCGAAACGCCGTTCGGGCGGGTGTTCCACACCGGCGACTGGAAGATCGACGAGACTCCGGTGCTCGGCGAACCGTCAAGCCATGAGCCGCTCGAGCGGATCGGCGATGAAGGCGTGCTCGCTCTGGTGTGCGATTCGACCAACGTCTTCCAGGACGAAGCCTCGGGCTCGGAAGCCAGCGTCCACGAAGGGCTTCGCGACGAGGTCGCCAGAGCTCGCGGCCGGGTGCTGGTCACGACGTTCGCCTCCAACGCCGCCCGCCTGCAGACGATCGGCCGGGTCACCGAGGAAACCGGACGCAAATTGTGCATCGCCGGCCGTTCGCTCGAACGCATTCTCAAGGTCGCCCAGGCGACCGGCTACCTCGAGGATTTCCCGCAGCCGATCCGCTTCGACGAGGCGATGGGGCTGCCGCGCGACGAGGTTTTGATCATCGCCACCGGCGGTCAGGGCGAACCTCGCGCCGCGCTCGGGCGGATTGCGCTGGGCAACCACGACCTCAAGCTCGCCGACGGCGACACGGTGATCTTCTCGACCAAGATCATTCCCGGCAACGAAATTGCCATCGGCCGGATCATGAACGCGTTGTCCGACCTTGGCGTTCTGATCGTCACCGAAAAGCAGGCGCACGTCCATGTCTCCGGCCATCCGGGGCGCCCCGAGCTTCTGGCGATGTACGATTGGGTGCGTCCGCAGATCGTCGTTCCGGTTCATGGCGAGGCCCGGCACCTGGCCGAGCACGCGCGCCTGGCGCTCGCTCACGGAGTGCCGTCCGCAATCCACCAGGAGGACGGCGACCTGGTGCGGCTTGCGCCTGATGGCCCGAAGAAGATCGACGAGGTGCGCGTCGGTCGGCTGGTGCTCGACGGCGACGTCATTCTTCCCGCCGACGGATCGACGATCAACGAGCGCCGTCGGATCGGCCTCGGCGGGCTGATCGCGGTGACGGTTCCCGTGCGCCAGGGCGGGGAGCTTGCCGGATCGCCGCTGGTGAGGCCGTTTGGGGTTCCGGTCGAGGCCGACCGGGACGATTTCATCGCCGACGCTGCCGCGGCGGCCGCGCACGCTTACAACGCGGGGGCCGACGAGGAACGGATCCGCGAGGCGGTGCGTCTCGCCGTTCGACGCTGCGCGACGTTGTGGACCGGCAAAAAGCCGCTGGTCGACGTGTCGATGCTCAAGGTCGGCTGAGCTGGCGCATTGCGATGCAGATCGGGTCGATCGTCGCCATCTATTTCCTGTTTTTCGTCGGCAGCGCTTTCGTCCTGCTGCCGTTCGGCGTCAGGACTGACGAGGAGGTCGGCGCCGACAAGGTGCCCGGACAGGCAGACAGCGCTCCGCACCGTTTCGATTTGAAGCTCCATCTCGCGAAGGCGGCGCTGCTGGCGCTCGTGCTGTTCGCGCTCTTTTACGCCAACTGGCATTTCGGCTGGATCGAGGCGGATGACCTCGATTTCTATCACCGCGACTGAACGCGGGGAGCTAGCGGCGGCGGTCGGTCGCCTGGGCGAGGGCGGCATAAAGCTTGCCCATGTCCGATGACATCAGGGTAACGGCGATCATTCCGCCGTCCCGCTCCGCCAGCACCCGGCGGAGCATCGCCTCGAAGTCCGCGACATAACGGTTGACCGATCGCTGGAACTCGCCGTCGGCCTCGTAATGGGCGCGGATCGCCCGGTTCTCGCTGCCGCTGAGCAGCTTGACCGCGCGGCGGGTGAAGACGCCGCGATTGCCCTTCAGATAACTGTCCCAGGCTTTTTCATCGACTTCGTCGGCGAGAATCTTGCCGACATCGATCGCCGCCGAGTTCATCGAATCGATGAGCAGCGCCACCCGCCGGGCGAAAGCCTCGCTGTCCTTCTCGCGCTGCTCGGCACTGGTCTGCTCGAAGTGTTGCTCGAGCGCCGCCGCGCTCTGGCCCAGGGACAGCATCTGCTGGGTGAGCCGGTCCGACGCCGCCCGGGCGGCCTCGACCGCCTTCGCCGCCGCAGAGTCGACTTCGCGAAGCCTTTCCTCGATTCCCTCGCGAATGGCTCTTTCCAGCGCCTCGCGAGTCGCTTGGGAAAGGTTCGCGGCGCCTTCGGGAATGACCTCCGCGATCGCTTCGCGCGCCCGCTCGGCGGCGTGGGCCGCGGCCTCGCGCACTTGCACCATCGCCGCGACCAGCGCCGGGGCGGTTTCCGCGCTGAGCTCGCTCGCCTGCTTCTGCGCGTCGGCGACCGCCGAGGACAGCGCGGCAAGCCGGGTTTCGGCGCCGCCGACGCCTTCGTCGACCGATGCCAGCAGGGCGCTGAGATGGTCCTGCTGCTCGCCGATGGCCGCGCCGGTCTGCGCCATGCGCTCGCTCGCCTCGACGGCGGCGTCGCGAACCCAGCCGATTTCCGGCCGCGTTTCCTCGGTGAGTTGCCGAACCCTCGAAGCTCCACCCTCGGCCTCGGCAAGCGCCGCGTTCAGCTGCTCGCGAACCTCCTCCGACAGGCGGTCGAGGCTGTCGCGCAGCGTCGCGGTCCGCTCGGCGAGCGAGCCGATCGCCCCTTCCTGGGCGCCCGCCTGGTCGGCCAGAGCGTCGAGTTCGCTACGGGCGCGGGACAGCGAGCCAAGGAAATGGTTGGCGCGCTCGTCGCCGTGAGCCGCAAGCTCGGTGAAACGCTGATCGATCAGCGACAGGCCGCTGTCGATGTCGGCGATCATCCGTTGGGATATGCGTTCCTGTTCGGCGACCCGGGCCGACAAACCGTCGAGCGAGCCGCTTGCAGTACCAAGCCGGGCGCCGAGCGCGTCAGCAGCCTCGATGCCTGCGCGGCCGATTCCGGCGGTCGCCTGTTCCACCAGCGCCGAGACGGCGGCGGACTGCGCATCGACTCCGGAACGGATTTCCGTGAGCGCGGCAGCGGTGCGCTCGAGAAGCGCGTCGACCGCAGTCGAAAAGCCCGACTCGGCTTCGCCGACGCGGGCGGCTGCGGCGGCGCCGGCGCTTTCGATATGGGTGAGATGGGTGACCAGCCGCTGCGCGGCGGTCGCGACCATCTCGTCGGCCTCGCGGGTGCGCTCGGTCAGGGCCCCGACCTGTTGCTCGAACGCGGCGGCGCGGTCGACCGCTTCGGTGCCGGCGCCGCGCAATTGCTCGGCCATCGTACGTGCGGTCGCTTCCGCCCGCGGCAAATCCTCGAGAAGAACGCCAATGTCTCGGAGCGCCGATTCGGCTGCTCGGTCGAGGTTGGCTCCATGCTTTGCAAGGCGATCGCCGCTCGCGTCGAGATCGCGCGTCACCCCGTCGAGCTTGCCGGTCGTTTCGTCGCCGAGCTGCATCAGCCTTTGCGCCATCGCCGCCATCGCCGCCTGGCTGTCGTCGAGCCTTACGCGAAGTACGCCGAGCAGATCTTCGAGCGAGCGCGCTTCGGTGCGCATCGCCACCACCGACCGGGTAAAGCGCTCCGCTTCCTTGCGGCGGGTGCGGCCGAAGATGATCCAGGCGAGGCCGAGCAACGCCAGAGGCCCGGCGAGAATCGCCATCCACTGAGCGATTGCCGGCGACGATAAGGGCTCGGCGCCGAGCGCGCGGCCGGCCGACCAGGCTGTGTAGGCCGTCCACAATGCCGCTAGCAGGATCAGCGCGGTGCCGAGAACGGCGCGGCCGCCGGCGCCGGCCGGTTCCGCCTCCGCGCGAGTCTCCTCCCACTGCAGCCGGTCGAAGTCCGACTCGAGGCCTCCAGATTCTTCCAAAATCGCGGCTGGCTGCGGCTCGGGCGGGCGAAGCGGCTCTTCGGAGCGCTGGGTTTTGGCGGTCATGATGCGGCAGTTTACCATCTTTGGGCTGTCAAGAAAGCGATTTGGGGGGCATGGATGACAGTCTTGCTGCGGTTGGGAGGGGATGATCGGGCCATGGCGCTGGGTGCGCTGATCGGTGCCTATCAGGAGGATGATTCGGGGGGGCTGAGAGCGCTTCTGCCGCTTTCCGGCCGCACCCTGCTCGAATATCAGGTGCGTTGTGCGGCAGCGGCTGGGGCATCGCCGATCGTCGTCCTGGTCGAGCGGGTGCCCGTCGCGCTTCAGGACGCGTTTGAGCGGCTGCGTGGCGAGGGCATCTCGGTGACCCCTGTCAGCGACGGGCTCGAGGCGGCGAGTCGCTTCGAAGCCGGAGCGATGGTCTTGCTGGTGAGTGACGGAATTGCGCCGCCTTCCGAGCTGCTCGCCGAGCTTGCTGCTCTCGACGAGCCGACGGTCGTGACCGTGCCGGACGATGGCGAGCATGACCGGTTTGAGCGGGTTGATGGCGACAGCCGCTGGGCAGGGCTGGCCGTGATTGACGCCCGTTCCCTCGGCTCTACCGCGGCCATGGTCGGGGATTGGGACCTGCCCTCGACCCTGCTTCGCCGGACGCTTCAGGACGGCGCCGCGCGACTGCCGCTCGCGCCAGGCTCCAGCGAGCCCCTGCTCGCCGACGAAGCGGGCATGCTCGACGACTTCGACCGTCGGCTGCTGATCGCCTCGCGCGGCGCCCGCCGCGATTGGGCGAGCCGCTATGTCCTGCCGATCGCCGAGGAATTCGCAACCGAGCGGCTGCTCGAAACGCGGGTCAAGCCGGACGCGCTGATTTGGTCGGCTTTGCTCCTGACGCTGGGCGGTGCCTTCGCCTTTACACGCGGATGGCTGGCGGCGGGTCTTGTCCTTCTCGTGCTGTCGACACCGCTCGATCTCGTTGCCCGGCGCCTGGCCACCCTGCGCCTTCGGCCGCTTCCGGCCCGCCTTCTGTCGCGGATGATGATCTGGCCGGCGTCAGGGGTTGCCTTGCTCGCGCTCGGCTGGTGGATCGCCGAGGCCGCCGGCTGGTGGGCCCTGGTCGCCGCCCTCGCAGCGGCAGCCTTCGCCGAGGCAGCCAGGGTTGAGCGCGGCCGGCAAGAGGTGCCGGGCCAGATCTGGCTGTTTTCGCGCCGCAACGCGATTATTCTTGCGATCCCTTTCGCAATCGCGGGCGCCTGGCCGCTCTACCTCGCCGTCATCGCTCTCTACGCGGCGGTCTCCTTCTTCTACCTCCAGCATATCCGGCACCGGATCGCTGTGGATTGACGCCGCATTAACCCCGATCCGATATTCCTGCGGCAAATGGCGCCAGAGGAATGGCCAATCGCTGCTCCGGCAGCCGACCGAGCGGTCGATCCCGCGCGTCCCGCGGGCCGTGGGCGCTTGGACATCGTCCGGCGCGACTTTTTCCTCGATCCCGCCAAGCGCCTGACCGAGCAGGAGCGGGCGCTGATGACCGCGCTGCTCCACGGGCTGGTCGCCCAGATTGCCGACGATCTTCGAGCGGCCCTTCCCACCGGAATCGCCGCCGCGAATGACGAAGACGATGGGCAGCTGATCGCCGACTTGCGCTCCGCCGGCCTGCTCGATCTGCCCGAACTGATCGCTTTGTTGCTGCGCTGCGCGGACGAGGAGCGGATTGGCACCGCGGTTCGCAGTCTCGGTGAGGGTCGAAATTACCGCCATTTGCAGAGCCTGGTATCGAGCGAGGATGCGGATGTGTCAGCCGCGGCGATGACCGTGATTCTCGCGCACGGCAGGCGCCGCGACCGACTCGGCCAAGCCTTGATCGAACTCGACGATCTCACTGCCCGCACCGTCCAGCGGCTGCTCCACGCGGTCGGAGCAGGCCTGAGCCGTCGCTATCCAGCCGCCGAATCGCAACTCGCCGAGGCCGGCGAGGCGCTCTTGTCCCAGCATGATCCGGGCCGCGGCGTTGCCGCTCTTGTCGAGGCGCTGGTCGCAGCAGTCGATTCTGCCGGAATGCTCGACGAACAGCGGCTCGGAGCGGCAGCCGACGAGGGCGACGTCGCCTTTCTGTCAGAAGCCCTGGCTCGCCGCGCCGGCATCGATTCCGGCGAGGCGCTCGACCACCTGCTCGACGGAGGCGGCGGCAGGCTGGTCCTCCTGTTGCGAATGGCCGGTGTCCAACGATCGCTCGCCGCCCGCATCCTTGCCACTCTCGGCGAGCTCGTTGGCGTCGCCGATCCGGGTCGTGAGATCGCCCGATTCGACGAAATCAGCGACGACCAGGCGCTGGCCGCGCGGCAAAGGCTGAGCCTCGCTGCGGAATTTCGCGAATCTTTGGCGGCCCTCGAGGCAGGCAATGGCAAGCGCCCCGTCTGAACCACCGCCGATCCTCGGCCGCGTCGATTCCGCAGGCCGGTTGATCGAGGCCGATCCCAAGCTGGCGGCGCTTCAGGCCGACGCCGGCTCCGGGCTCGGGGCCGTGCTCGCCATCCCGCAGATCGCCTCGATCGTTCGCCTTGCCCGCCGCCTCGGAGTGCCGGTCACCCGGCCGGCAATGGCTGCGGCCGCAGAGCGCGACATCGACCTTATCGTCAACGCCGTGCCGGAGGGCGGCGACGTCCGCCTGATCCTTGAAAGCTGGAGCGAGCGGCCGGCCTCTGGGCCGCGGCTGGCGCCGCTATTCGGAAGCGTCGCCGATAGCGACCCCGAGGATCAGCGGGGCCAATGGTCAGCGGACGAGCAGCTCCGGCTGATCGATTTGTCGCTCGAGTTCGCCGAAATGCTCGGAATCAACCGAGGTGAGGTGATTGGACAGCCGCTGACCCGAATCCTGAAGCTCGAAGAGGACGAATCGGGCGAAATGCCGCTGCTGGCAGCGCTCGCTTCACGCCAGAGCTTTTCAGGGCAGCGGGTCAGCGGGCGCAATGGCGGATCGGGCCGCAGCTTCCTGCTGAGCGGCGAGGTGCTGCTTGCAAGCGACGGCAGCTTCGCCGGTTTCGAAGGCCGCGCTGAGCCGCTCGACTCGCCTCCCGGCTCCCCTCCTATCGAACCGCCGTTGATGTCTGCGGCGATCGACGAAGCGCTGGACGAGGCACTGCGCTCGCCGATCGACCGGATCATTCAGTGCGCCGACCTCATCATCGATCGTTCTGACGGCCCGCTGCGCAGCGACTATGCGGCTTATGCGGCCGACATTTCTGCAGCTGCCCGGCACCTCCTGTCGGTAATCCGGTCGATGGGGGAGGAGCCCGGCAACGATCGCGCCTCGGTGGACTTGGCCGCCCTTGCCGCCGAGGCGGTGACAATGATCGAGGCCTTGGCCGAAAGCCGCAATGTGGCGATCGAGGCGGCGGCGAGCGGGCCGCTTCCGGCGAAGGGCGATGACCGCGGCGTCATTCAGATCCTCGTCAACCTGGTCGGCAACGCCGTTCGCCATTCGCCGCAGGGATCGAGCGTCCGGCTGTCCTTCGCCTCGACCGCAGGAATGGCGTCGGTGACGGTGCGCGACGAGGGTGCCGGGATCGACCCTGCGGACCATGAGCGCATCTTCGAACGATTCGAGCGTGCCGGCGGCGGTGATGATGGCACCGGCCTCGGCCTCGCGATCGCCCGCAGGCTCGCCCGCTCGATGGGCGGCGACATCGTCGTCGACAGCGCCCCGGGCGCGGGCGCGCGCTTCACTCTGACCCTTCCGAGCGCCTAGCGCTCGTCGACCGGAACGTAATCGCGCTGGGTTGCGCCTACGTAGAGCTGGCGAGGTCGCCCGATCTTCTGCTCCGGGTCGGAAATCATCTCGTTCCATTGGGCGACCCAGCCGACCGTCCGGGCGAGGGCAAAGAGAGCGGTGAACATCTCGGTCGGGAAGCCGATCGCGTTGAGGATCACACCCGAGTAGAAATCGACGTTCGGATAGAGCTTCTTCTCGATGAAATATTCGTCGCTGAGCGCGATCTGCTCCAATTCCCTGGCGGTGTCGAGGACCGGATCGGAAATGCCGAGCTCGTCGAGCACTTCCTGCGCCGTCTTTTGCATGACCTTCGCGCGCGGGTCGTAATTCTTGTAGACGCGGTGACCGAAGCCCATCAGCCGGAACGGGTCGTCCTTGTCTTTGGCCCTGGCGATATACTCCGGGATTCGCTCGGGTCGCCCGATCTCGCGAAGCATGTTGAGCGCCGCTTCGTTCGCGCCGCCGTGAGCCGGACCCCACAGGCAGGCGATGCCGGCGGCAATGCAGGCGAACGGGTTGGCGCCCGACGAGCCGGCGAGGCGCACGGTCGATGTCGAGGCATTCTGCTCGTGGTCGGCATGGAGGATGAAGATGCGCCGCATCGCCCGCTCGATCACGGGGCTCACTTCATAGGGCTCGGCCGGCACGCCGAAGGTCATGCGCAGGAAATTGCCAGTGTAGGACAGGCTGTTGTCCGGATACATGAACGGCTGGCCGATCGAATATTTGAACGCCATCGCCGCAATGGTCGGCATCTTCGCGATCAGCCGGTGAGAGGCGATCATCCTCTGCTCGGGATCGGTGATGTCGGTGCTGTCGTGGTAAAAGGCCGATAGCGCTCCGACCACTCCGCACATGATCGCCATCGGGTGTGCATCACGCCGGAAGCCGCGGTAGAAGGTCATCAGCTGCTCGTGCAGCATGGTGTGGCGCGAGATGGTGTAGGTGAACTTGTCGAGCTCGGCGCGCGACGGAAGCTCGCCATGGAGCAGAAGGTAGGACACCTCCATGAAGGTCGAGTTTTCCGCCAGCTGGTCGATCGGGTAACCGCGGTGGAGAAGGATGCCCTGCTCGCCGTCGATATAGGTAATCGCGCTCTGGCAGCTGGCGGTCGAGGTGAAGCCCGGATCGTAGGTGAACATCCCGGTCTGGCCATAGAGCTTGCGGATGTCGACGACATCGGGACCGACTGACCCCGACAGGACCGCGTAGGACTTGTCGCCATCCGGGGTTTGAAGGGTCACGGTCTTGTCGTTCATTCGTTCGGCTCCACCAGCTGATCGGCAATTCGTGCGAGGCTTTCGCCCTGCCCCAGCAGGGCGAGCACGTCAAAGATTCCAGGAGAGGTGGTGCGCCCGGTCAGCGCTGCCCGAAGCGGCTGGGCGAGCTTGCCGAGCTTGACTCCATTCGTCTCGGCCACTTCGCGGACTGCTGCTTCCACCGTCTCGGCAGACCAATCGCCGACGGCAGCGAGCGCCGAATGCGCATTGCCGAGCAGGGCGCGGCTCTCGTCCGTCAGCAGCGCCGCGGCCGCCTCGTCCATTTCCAGTGGGCGCTCGGAGAACAGGAAGCGGGCGGCGTCGGCGAGCTGGTTGAGGTCGTGCGAGCGGGCCTTGAGCTCCGGCATCGCCCGCACCAGCAGATCGACGTCTTTGTCGCTGATCCCGAGCTTCGGAGCGACGAGCTCCGCTAGCCGCCGATCGTCGGCGGCGCGGATGTAATGACCGTTGAGATTCTCGAGCTTCTTGAAGTCGAAGCGCGACGGCGACTTGCCGACATGGTCGAGGCCGAACCATTCGATCGCTTGGCTACGGCTGATGATCTCGTCGTCGCCATGCCCCCAGCCGAGCCGGAGCAGATAGTTGAACAGGGCATCGGGCAGGATGCCGAGCTCGTCTCGATAGGCGTCGACGCCGAGCGCGCCGTGGCGCTTGCTGAGCTTGGCGCCGTCCTGGCCGTGGATCAAAGGCACGTGGGCGTAGGTCGGTTCGGGCCAGCCCATGGCGCGGATGATCGCGAGTTGCCGGAAGGCGTTGTTGAGGTGGTCGTCGCCGCGGATCACGTGACTGACGCCCATGTCGTGATCATCGACGACGACCGCGAGCATGTAGGTCGGCGTCCCGTCCGAGCGCAAAAGAATGAAGTCGTCGAGCTCGCTGTTCTGGACGACGACCCGGCCCTGGACCTGGTCGTCGATCGCGGTTTCGCCCTCGCGCGGCGCCCGGAGACGGACGACGAACGGGCCGTCACCCTCCTCCTTGCAGTCGCGCCACGGGCTGTCGATCCGGAACGGGCGGCGCTCGGCCTGCGCCTTTTCGCGCTGGGCGGCCAGTTCGTCCTGCGTCATGTAGCAGCGATAGGCGGCGCCGCGCTCGAGCAACGCATGCGCGATCTCGGCGTGTCGCGCCCAGAATTGTGACTGGTAATATTCGTGGCCGTCCCAATCGAGGCCGAGCCAGCGCATGCCGTCGAGAATCGCGTCGATCGCCTCTCTGGTCGAGCGAGCGCGGTCGGTGTCCTCGATCCTCAGCAGGAACTTGCCGCCATGGCGTCGCGCGTACAGCCAGTTGAACAGGGCAGTTCGAGCCCCGCCAATATGCAGGTATCCGGTCGGGGAGGGCGCGAAGCGCGTGACGACGGGCGAGTTTTTGCTGCTTGCGCTGGTCAATGTTTCTCCGCTTGCGCTCGGGCGCGCTTTGCTCTTGTCTTGTTCTGGCAATGCAATGGACGAGCGCCCCTAACATAGCGGGTGCGCCTCTTCCACAGCGTGCTCGGAGCTATTGGAAGGCGCGCGCAGGCGCCATTCGCGATACGCTCGAGGGCTTCCTCGAGCGCGAGCGCGGCCAGCTTCCGTCCTGGCTGGTTGTCGGCTTCGGCACGGGTATCGCTCTTTGGCTAGCACTTGCTTCGCCCCGGCAGTGGGCGGCACTGCTGTGCGCCGCCGGCGGCCTCGCGATTCTCGGCTTTTGCGCGCGCGGCGGCCGTGCCGAGCGCGCTCTGGGATGGTTCAGCCTTGCCGTTGCCCTCGGATGCTCGCTGATCTGGATTCGCTCGGAGGCGGTGGCGGCGCCGCGCCTCGATCGGCCGCGAATCACGACGTTCGAGGCCCGGGTCGAGCGCGTCGAACCGATCGCCGCCAAGGGCGACCTTCGACTGACGTTGGCACCGGTGGACAAGCGCCTGCCGCCTCGGGTGCGGGTGTCGATGCCGCGCGAAGGGTCACCCGACGGCCTGGCAGTCGACTCCAAAGTAGAGCTCAAGGCACGGCTGGTGCCGCCGCCGCCGATGGCGCTTCCGGGAAGCTATGATTTCGCCCGCGACGCCTGGTTCCGGCGAATCGGCGGGGTTGGGCGAGCGCTCGGCCCGGTAACGGTGCTCGACCCGCGTCCGGCAACCGGGATCGATGCCTTTCGCGACCGACTCGGCCGCCATATCCGCGAGCAGCTGCCGGGCTCCGCTGGCACCATCGCCACCGCGCTCGCCACGGGCGACAAGAAAGCGGTCAGCGAGGAGGACGCCCGAGCCATGCGGCGAAGTGGCCTTGCCCATCTGCTTGCCGTGAGCGGGCTACACATCGGGGCGGTGGTCGGGGCGGCCATGCTCCTGACTCTGAAGCTGCTCGCAGTGTCGCAGCGGGCGGCCCTCCGCTTCAACCTGATCCTGGTCGCCGCAGGCGTCGGCGCTCTCGCCGGCATCGGCTATACTTTGCTGACCGGCATGCAGGTGCCGACGGTGCGAAGCTGCATCGCCGCCCTGCTGGTGCTTGGCGGGCTTGCCATTGGCCGTGAAGCGATCAGCCTTAGGACGCTCTCTGTCGGGGCGCTGATCATTCTCGCGCTGCGCCCGGAACTGATCGCCAGCGCCAGCTTCCAGTTCAGCTTCGCCGCAGTGGCCTCGATCATCGCCCTGCACAGTTCGCAATGGGGGCGGCGCACTTTCCAGCGCCGCGACGAAAGGATCGCCGCCAGGTTTTGCCGCTTCGTCTTCGCGTTGTTCATGACCGGCCTCGCGGTCGAGATCGCGCTCACCCCCTTCGCCCTCTACCATTTCCACAAGGCCGGACTCTATGGCGTTGCCGCCAATTTGATCGCCATTCCGCTCACCACCTTCGTGATCATGCCGTTCGAGGCCCTGGCCCTTTTCCTCGATTTGGTCGGCGCCGGTGCCCCCGCCTGGTTCGTTGCCGGCTCTGCGCTCGATTTGCTGCTCGCGCTCGCCCACACAGTCGCCGATGCGCCCGGGGCCGTCGCGACCTTGCCGTCGATGCCAGTCTGGGCGTTCGGTCTGCTGACCGCAGGGGGGCTGTGGCTGTGCCTGTGGACTAGCCGCGCTCGATGGCTCGGGCTGGTTCCGGCAATGGTCGGCGCGGTCGGCGCAGCGGCCGCGCCGGCGCCCGATCTCCTGGTTACCGGCGACGGCCGCCATCTCGCCGTTGTCGGCGAGGACGGCACGCCCTTGCTGCTGCGCTCGCGCAGCGGCGATTTCATCCGCGAGCTGATGGCCGAGGCCGCCGGGGTCGACCAGGATCCGGAAGCGCTCGCCGAACGGCCCGGGACGAGCTGCTCGCGCGACTCCTGTGTCACCCGGATCGAGCGAGCAGGGCGGTCCTGGCAGCTGCTCGCCACGCGTTCCTCAACCCCGATCGCGTGGGCCGACCTGGTCGCCGCCTGCTCCGAGGCCGACATCGTCGTATCCGACCGCTGGCTGCCCAAAGCATGCGAGCCGCGCTGGCTCAAGCTTGATCGGAAGGCTCTGGAACGCACCGGCGGAGTGGCAATCCGGCTGGCGACAGAGCCGCGGGTGACGACGGTTGCCGAGAGCATCGGCCGCCATCCGTGGGCGGCGGACTTGCCGCTCGAGAGGCGCTAGCGCATGCGTTTCAACATCGTCGACCCGGCGACGGCCGGATCAGGTCAATAGCGTCGGATCAGCCCGGCGAGCCGGCCCTGGATACGCACCCGGCCCTCGTCATAGCGCTGCGGCTCGTAGCGCGCGTTCGCCGGGTCGAGGCGGATCATCCGCCCCTCGCGGCGATAGGTCTTCAACGTCGCTTCCTCATCGTCGATGAGGGCGACGACGATCTCGCCGTCGCGGGCGCTGTCGACCTTTCGGATTAGCGCGAAGTCGCCGTCGAGAATTCCCTCCTCGACCATCGAATCACCCGAGATTTCGAGCGCGTAATGCTCGCCCGGGCCGAGCAGCGCCGCCGGCACCGCGAATCCCTCGTTGCCCTGCAGCGCCTCGATCGGCGTGCCAGCGGCGATGCGGCCGTGAAGCGGAATTTCGATCGTGTCGTTGGCGGGAACGGGGATTATCGGCTTCACGGCAATCGTCGCCGCGGCCGCTGAAGCGCTGACCTCGGGCATCTTGACCACTTCCAGCGCGCGCGCCCGGTTGGGAAGCCGGCGGATGAAGCCACGCTCCTCGAGCGCCGAGATCAGCCGGTGGACTCCTGACTTGGACTTGAGCTCCAGCGCCTCGCGCATCTCGTCGAAGCTCGGGCTGACGCCGCTGCGGTTCAACCGATCGTGAATGAACAACAGCAGCTCATGTTGCTTGGGCGTCAGCATCGATCGGCCTCCCCGAGTATAACCGGAACGAACGGGGAACATCTATCGCAGCCAGTGCAATGTTCGTCAAGCGTTCTCATGCGTCAGCGCGAGGAAAGCGCGAAGAAGCGCATGGCCATGTTGGCTGGCGATGCTTTCGGGGTGAAATTGCACGCCATGTACCGGCGCGCTCGCATGGCGGAATGCCATGACCAACTTGTCGTCGGACCAGGCGTTGGCAAATAGCGGCAGCTGTGGATTCGGCACTGCCAAGGAGTGATACCGGGTCGCCGCCATCGGCGACTGGAGTCCGGCGAACAGGCCGGTGCGATCGTGTCGGACAGTTGCGACCTTGCCATGAATCGGCGGGACCCGAGCCACTTCAGAGCCGCAGGCGATCGCGATCGCCTGGTGACCGAGGCAGACTCCAAGCAGCGGCCGCCGGGCGGCGATGCATGCCGCAGCGAGCGGGACCGAGATGCCGGCCTCTTCGGGCGAGCCGGGCCCCGGCGAGATGAGGATCGCCGAATGCTCGGCATCGAGCGCGTCGTCGATGCTGATGGCATCGTTGCGCTCGACTCGAACCCGCGCTCCGAGCGTCGTCAGATAGTCGACGAGCGTGAAGGTGAAGCTGTCGTAATTGTCGACGACGAGGACGGAGCTGCCCGGCATCAGCCCCCGGTAAGGCGCCTTTTCGAATCCGCGATCGCCTGTTCGTTGCGGCGGACTCCGAGGGCCGCGCGGGCCGACGCCAGGAACTGCTGCGCATATTCCTGCGACGCCGCCTGCTGAAACTCGTTCTGCACCTGGGCGATCAGCGAGGGCTGGGAGATGGCGTTGCCGGGAATGATCCGGTTCGCCTTGACGATGAAGAAGCCGCGGCCGCCGGGGTCGGCGACCATCCGGCTACGGCCCTCGCCAAGGGTGAACAGCATTTGCAGGGGAGGCGGCACCTGCCCCCCGAACTGGCTGAGCTCGAGCCGTCGCTGCCGCACCTGCTGGACTGGCGGCAACGAAGCTCCCGCCTCGCGTATGGCCTGGGCGAAAGCGACATTGCGGCCAATCTTGGCGGCAATGTCGGTGGCGGCAGCCCTGGCCCGGGCGAGCGCTTGCTGGCTGATCCAGTCCTCCCGGACCCGGTCGCGGATCTGGGCGAGCGGCTGCGGCGCCGCCGGAACCACCCGTGCCGGGCCGACCAGCACATAGCCGGCGTTGTTCGGAAGCGTTTCAACGACTGGTTCGTCGTTGGGCTCGAGCTCGAAGCCCGAGCGCAGTGCGGGCGCCAACTCCTCCGGAAAGCGATAGGCGGAGTTCTCCCGGGATCGGCCGTCGGACGTGATCAGCGGGGTCTCGGTAATCTGCAGGCCGGCCGAAGCCGCGGCTTCCTGATAATTGGCCCCCCCGGCAATCTCCTCCTCAACCTTCGACACCATTTCGGCGATCGCATTCTGCCGTTTGTCGGCCGTCAGCCGCTGGGCGATCTCGCCGCGCGCCTGGGCGAGGCTCCTGCCCGGGATTCGGTTGACGGATTCGACCTTGAGCACGTGCCAGCCGAAGTCGGACCGGACTGGGCCGACCACCGCGCCCGAAGCCGCTCCGAAGGCAGCCGCGGCGACCTGCTCGCTGGCGGTGCCCGCCAGCTGCTGCCGCGTCTGCTCGCCGAGGGCCACGTCCTCAGCGCTGAGGCCGGCCGGAGCCGCGGCGGCGGCAAGGCTGGCCCCGCCGCGGGCGCGCTGCGCGATCTGCTCCGCGGCGGCGCGGTCCGGGACGACGGCCTGGCTGATGTTGCGGGTCTCGCGGGCGGCGAACTGCGCCTGGTTCGCCTGATAATAAGCGGCGATTTCCTGTTCGGTGGCGGTGATGTTCGCGACCTGTTCAGGGCCGATCCGGGCAAGCCGAAGGACGCGTTGCTCGGGAACCGTGTAGCGGGCCTGGTTGGCGGCGTAGAAGCGCTGGAGGTCCTCGTCGCTAGGGTTGAGGCCGCCGGTGAACGCTGCGGCCGGGATCATGGCGATCTCGCCCTCGCGCACCTCGAGCAGCATGTTCGCGTAAGGCGTCGCGACCCCGACGGGCAGCCGAGCGCTCGATGCCGCGGGCGTCAGCAGCAGCCGCTGAAGGAGCCCGGCGGCGACGAACTGCCGCACTTCCTGATCGGTGATCCGCTGCTGTTGCAGGAATTGCTGATACGCCTGCTGGCTGAACTGGCCGCCAAGGCCGCGCACTCCCGGAAGGTTGGCGATCTCGGCGTCGATCAGCCGCTTCGACAGCCGGAAGCCATGCTTGGCGGCGAATGCCTGGAGCACCTTTTCGTCGATCAGGGCCTCCAGCATCGGCTCGAAGTCGCCGGCGACGGCTGAATATTCCGCCTGGGGGTTGTCCTGGCGAAGTTGGGCAAGCCGCCGCTCCATCAGCCGGCTCATTTCCCGATCGGTCACCTCTTCGGAACCGACGGTCGCAAGCGTGTTGCGGCTCTGGCCGCCCATGCCGCCGGACAGCACGCCCTGAACGTCGGCGAGCGCGAAGGAGGCGACAATCGCCAGCAGGAACAGCACGACGACGACCGTGCCGACCTTCGACTTTCCAAGGCCTCGGATGAAAGCGAACATTCGGAACTTTCGGATTGGTTGGGAGCGGGCGGAGCCGCCTGTTTAGGGATAGCCGTCGCCGCCTTCAAGCGCACGGCCTTGCAGCGCCACCCGCAAGGTAGCTAGGGCCGGGTCGGAACCGCGAGGGGAGCAGGATGGCGCGAAGGAAGCTGGTTGCTGGCAATTGGAAGATGCACGGGCTCGGAGCCGACATCGCCCTCATCGAGGCGATCGCCGCCGCTGCGCGCGAGCACCGGCCAGAGGTCGACGTCGCGCTTTGTCTCCCTGCGACGCTGATCGAGCGGGCGGCTCGGGCGGTGCCCGACTTTGCCGTCGGCGGCCAGGACGTCCACCAGGCCGAAAAGGGCGCGCACACCGGCTGCGTGTCGGCGGCAATGCTGCTCGATGCCGGAGCGATCTTGACGATCATCGGCCATAGCGAGCGCCGCGAGGCGCAGAAGGAGAGCGACGAGGATGTCCGCGCCAAGGCCGAGGCGGGCCTTGCCGCCGGTCTTTCGGTCATCCTTTGCGTCGGTGAGAGCCTCAGCGTCCGGGAGGCCGGCGAGGCCCTGGCCACGGTCGAGCGGCAGCTGGCCGCATCGATTCCGGCCAAACTTCCACCCGGCGCTGAGCTCGCCATTGCCTATGAGCCGATCTGGGCGATCGGCACCGGCAAGGTGCCCTCGACCGGCGATATCGGCGAAATGCATTCGGCGCTGCGCCGGCGGCTGATCGCGGCCTATGGCGAGCGCGGCAACGACATCCGAATCCTCTACGGAGGCTCGGTCAAGGCCACCAACGCGGCCGAGATTTTCGCGGTCGAGGATGTCGACGGGGCGCTCGTCGGCGGCGCCAGCCTGACGGCCGAAGACTTCCTGCCGATCGTCGAGGCCGCCGCGTCCAGCGCGAAACAGCCGTAAGGGTTCACATCCCGCGAACCAGCCACTACGGTTGTTGTTTCACAAATGGAAAGGATGTCATGCGACGGATTCTCGCCTCGATTGCATTTGCCTCCGCCAGCCTCGCCGCGCCGCTCGCCCCGGCATTCTCCCAGACTCCGGGCATGCAGGTGGTCGACACCAGCGGCGGCCTCGTTGCCACCGTCGTCCGCGTCGAAGGGGACAATCTCATCATCAAGACCGACCGCCATGAAGCCTCGATTCCCAAGTCCAGCTTCACCGCCGCCGACGGCAAGCTGCTGTTCGCCATGACTCGGGCCGAGCTCAACGCCGCGACCGATCGAAGCCTCGCCGAGGCTGCCGCGGCAATCGCTCCGGGAGCGACGGTCAAGGATCCCGCGGGGCAGCTGGTCGGAACGATCGAGTCGCTCGAAACCGAATTCGCCACGTTGAAGCTGCAGTCGGGCGCGCTCGTCCGCGTTCCCCGCTCGGGCATCGCGGCCGCCAACGGCGAGGTGGTGATCGGCGCAACCGCGGGCGACCTCGAGGCGCATGCCGCTGCCGAAGGCAAAGCGGTTTCCCAATAATTCTGCCGACCTTCGTTGAATCGGCAGTCATCGCCCGCTAGATGGCCGCCGACTTTCCTTGCCTGCCGAAAGCTTCATCATGCTCTTCACCTTCCTGCTGATCGTCCAGACCATGGTCGCCGCAGCACTTGTCTCGGTGATTCTCATGCAGCGCTCGGAAGGTGGCGGGCTGGGCGTCGGCGGAAGCTCGTCCGGGTTCATGAGCGCCCGCGGCGCGGCCGATTTCCTCACCCGCTCGACGGCGGTCCTCGGCGCCCTGTTCGTTCTGCTGTCGATCACTTTGGCGGCGATCGCCGGAGTGTCTGGAGAGCCGGCAGAGATCGACACGACACTCGCTAATCAAGTCGCCCCGGCTGCTCCGGGGCCGCAGGGCGCCCCGCTGGCGGACCCGGGTGCGGCGGCCCCGGCCGAGCAGGGTCAGCCGGCGCAGAACCAGGTCGAGCCGGCGGTTCCGCTGGTCCAGTAGCTCCACGCGCAGGCAGTCGGGGCTTGCCGAGCATGGTGATCGAGCCACGTCCACAGATTTTTTGCCGGCATGGCTTGCGCCGCTGCGCCTAACCCCCCTAAGCCTCGAATCCCATGGCGCGGTTCATTTTCGTCACCGGCGGCGTGGTCTCATCGCTCGGCAAGGGTCTTCTCTCCGCATCGCTCGGAGCATTGCTCCAGGCGCGCGGCTATTCGGTCCGCATCCGCAAGTTCGACCCCTATCTCAACGTCGATCCGGGGACGATGTCGCCCTACCAGCATGGCGAGGTGTACGTCACCGATGACGGCGCCGAGACCGACCTCGACCTAGGCCATTACGAGCGCTTCACCGGCGTGTCGTCGAGGCAGTCGGACAATATCACCACCGGCCGCATTTACCGCGACATCATCATGAAGGAGCGGCGCGGCGATTACCTTGGGGCGACCGTCCAGGTGATCCCGCACGTCACCAACGCGATCAAGGAATTCGCGCTCGCCGATACAAGCGATGTCGATTTCGTCATCTGCGAGATCGGCGGGACTGTCGGCGACATCGAGAGCCTGCCGTTCATCGAGGCGATCCGCCAGCTGAGGAACGACATCGGCCGCGCCAACACGGTCAGCGTTCACACGACCCTCGTGCCGTGGATCAAGGCGGCGGGGGAACTCAAGACCAAGCCGACCCAGCATTCGGTTCGCGAGCTCTCCAGCCTCGGGGTCCAGCCGGAAGTTTTGCTGTGTCGGACCGAAAAGGAGCTTCCCGAGAGCGACCGCGCCAAGATCGCTCTGTTCTGCAACGTGCCCAAGTCGGCTGTCATCCAGGCGCTCGACGCCCGCTCGATCTACGACGTGCCGCTGCAATATCATTCGGAAGGGCTCGACGCCGAAGTGCTCAAGGCGTTCGGGATCGACGATGCGCCGCCGCCCGACCTCAAGCGCTGGCACGACGTCATGGACCGGCTCGACCATTATGAGGGCGAGGTGACGATTGGCGTCGTCGGCAAATATGTCGGCCTTCCCGACGCCTACAAGAGTCTCAACGAGGCGCTGGTCCACGGCGGCATCGCCCACCGCGCCAGGGTCAACATCCGCTGGCTCGACGCCGAGCTGTTCGAGCATGACGGCGACACGCTCGCCGCCGAGCTCGAGCCGCTCAACGGAATCCTCGTTCCCGGCGGCTTCGGCGAGCGCGGCAGCGAGGGCAAGATCCGATCCGTCCAGTTCGCCCGCGAGCGCAAGGTGCCATTCTTCGGCATCTGTCTCGGCATGCAGATGGCGTGCATCGAGGCGGCGCGAAACGTCGCCGGCATCGAGCAGGCTTCGACCACCGAGTTCGGCGAAACGCCGGAGCCGGTCGTCGGCCTGATCACCGAATGGATGAGCGAGGCGGGGCTGCAGAAGCGCGCCGAGGGCGGCGACCTCGGCGGCACCATGCGGCTCGGCGCCTATCCGGCAAGGCTTGCCGGCAACAGCGTCGTCCGCTCGCTTTATGGCTTGGACATGATCAGCGAGCGCCACCGCCACCGCTACGAGGTCAACGTCCATTACCGCGACGCGCTGGAGAAGGGCGGGCTGGTGTTTTCAGGGATGTCGCCGGACGGCCAGCTGCCGGAGATCGTCGAGCGGCCCGACCACCCGTGGTTCATCGGCGTCCAGTTCCATCCGGAACTCAAAAGCCGGCCGTTCGAGCCGCATCCCCTGTTCGCCGGCTTCATCGGCGCGGCGCTGCAGCAATCTCGGCTCGTGTGACCCGTCATTGCGAGCGCCGAAGGCGCGCGGCAATCCAGAATATGTCGGCGTTACTGGATTGCTTCGTCGCTGGCGCTCCTCGCAATGACGAGTGGCTCTCTGGCGTTGCCGAGAACACGCACGGTGCCTAAATGCCGCAGATGACCAATACCGTTTCCACCCGCGTCGCCATCCTCGGCTCCGGCCCGGCCGGCTTCACCGCCGCCATCTATGCGGCGCGTGCCGGCCTGTCGCCGATCGTCATCCAGGGAATCCAGCCCGGCGGCCAGCTGACGACCACGACCGACGTCGAGAATTATCCGGGCTTTCGTGATGTCATCCAGGGCCCGTGGCTGATGGAGGAAATGCAGGCCCAGGCCGAGCATGTCGGAACCAAGGTGGTGTGGGACCATGTCACCGCCGTCGACCTTTCCCGCCGCCCGTTCCGGCTGACCGGCGACAGCGGCACCATCTATTCGGCCGATGCCTTGGTCATCGCCACCGGCGCCCAGGCGAAATGGCTCGGCCTGCCGTCGGAGGAGCGGATGAAGGGCAGGGGCGCCTCGGCCTGCGCAACTTGCGACGGCTTCTTCTACCGCGGCAAGCGCGTGGCGGTGATCGGCGGCGGCAATACCGCGGTCGAGGAAGCGCTCTACCTGACCAACCACAGCCATGATGTCACCCTTATCCACCGGCGCGACAGCCTTCGCGCCGAGAAAATCCTGCAGGACCGCCTGTTCGCCAATCCCCACGTCAAGATCATCTGGGACAGCGAGGTGGTCGAGTTCGTCGGCGGGGGCGAGCCCGAGGCGCTGGTCGGCCTCGACATCCGCAACCGGCGCACCGGCGAGGACAGCCGGATCGCCGTCGAGGGCGCCTTCGTCGCCATCGGTCACAAGCCCGCGACCGAATTGTTTGCAGATCAGCTGGAGCTCGACGAGGACGGCTACATCAAGGTCGAGCCGGGGACGACCCGCACCAGCATCCCCGGAGTCTTCGCCAGCGGCGACGTGATGGACAAGATCTACCGCCAGGCGGTCACCGCCGCCGGCACCGGCTGCATGGCCGCGCTCGACGCCGAGAAGTACCTCGCCGCACAGGAATTCCACGCGATCGCGGCCGAATAGGCTTCAGCTAGCGGCGCCCGCCGCCTCCGGAATTCTGCTTGTCGCCGGTGCGGCTGTCGCTCTCGCCCTTGTCGTGCGCCTTCTTGTTCCCGCCCTTGTCCTCGCGCTGCCACTGGTCGAAGTCGCCCTTCTTCTTGTCGTCGGTCATCGTATGTCCTCGTCGATGTTGTTCTCGTCCGCGTCGCCGGTCGCTTCGTTGGCATTTGAGCCGCCGCCGGTGCCGATGCTGCCGATCATAGCTCCCGGGCCGCCGCCAGGAATGATGCCCCCTGGCTGAAGGCCGGTCGCGAGGCCTCCGCCGGTCGAATTGGGTTCCTCGGAGTCGGACTTTTCCATCCCGAAGCGGGTCGTGTCGGTCTCGCCGGCCTCGGCCGGGCGGCTCTCCTCTTCGACGCTTTCAGGGCCGTGTCCGCCATCATTCGCTTGCATCGCTCCATCTCCTCGTGATTCGAGCGACCAACTCCCGGCCGGCGGCCGCGGTTCACTTGCTCGGATGAAGCTTGTCCCGGCTGCGGGGCGCCAAGCGGTCAGGCGGCGACTGCGCGCTTCTGGCCTGCCGCTCCCGGAACCGGCTCGGCCGGGTCGTTGCCGAGGCGGACGATGCGGTTGTCCTCGTCGACGTGGACCACGCGCGGCTTGGCCGCCCGCGCCTCCCCATCCTCGAGCACGGAATAACTCATGATGATGACGAGGTCGCCGGCCTGGACGAGGTGCGCGGCGGCGCCGTTGATGCCGATGATCCCGCTGCCGGCGGGCGCGGTGATCACATAGGTTTCGAGCCGCGCGCCGTTGGTGATGTCGGCGATCACCACCTGCTCGCCCTCGATCAGGTCGGCAGCTTCCATTAGCGCCGCGTCGATCGCGACCGAGCCGACATAGTCGAGATCGGCCTGGGTCACCGTTGCCCGGTGGATTTTCGATTTCAGCATCACCCTCATCAAGGCGACGGCTCTCCTTCGTAGCGGCTGGCGCCGCGCCCCTAGCAGATTTGTTCCGCTTCGCCACTAGTCAAGTGCTGCACTGCACAAATGCAGGCGCGGCGGGTCATTCCTGAGGGTACAGCGCTGCGACGAAATAGAGGCCGTCGGGCGGCGCGTTGAAGCCCAATGCGGCGCGGTCCCTGGCCTCCAGCGCCTTGCCAATATCCTCCGGCGTCCACTGGCCGCGCCCGACCAAGGCGAGGCAGCCGACCATCGAACGCACCTGGTGGTGGAGGAAGCTGCGCGCCGCCGCCTCGATCCGGATTTCGTCGCCATCGCGGCCGACCTCGAGCCGGTCGAGGGTCTTGACCGGGCTGTCCGACTGGCAGTGCGCCGAGCGGAAGGTGGTGAAATCATGGCGGCCGACCAGCATCGCCGCGCCTTTCGCCATCGCCTCGGCGTCGAGTGGCGTTGCGACATGCCACACCCGGCCGCGGTCGAGCGCCGGCGGCGCCCGGCGGTTGAGGATGCGGTAGAGGTAGCGCCGGCCGGTGCACGAGAAGCGCGCGTGCCAGTCGTCGGCCACTTTCTCCACCGCCAGCACCGAGATCGGTTCCGGCCGAACCAGCGCGTTCAACCCCTCGCGCAGCCGGTGCTCGGTCAGGCTCCTTTCGATGTCGATGTGCGCCGCTTGTCCCAGCGCGTGCACCCCGGCGTCGGTGCGGCCGGCGGCGTAGACGCTCGCCAGCTCGCCGGTCATCCGAAACAGCGCCTCCTCGAGGCTCTGCTGAACCGACGGCCCGTGGTCCTGACGCTGCCAGCCCATGAACGGCCGCCCGTCATATTCGATGGTCAGCCGCCAGCGGGTCACGGCAGCAGCGACCCCTTGGCGATGGCAAAGCCGCGCAGCAGCTCGCCGGGGGTCATCGGCGCGCGTCCGGCGCGCTGGACGAGGAGCGGGCGGACATAGCCCTCGCCGCAGGCGATGTTGAGGCAATCGTCGAGCACTTCGCCGGGCTGGCCGGAAGCGTCGGCGCCGACGACGGCGTCGAGCAGCTTGACCCGCTCGCCGCCGGCCTCGAACCAGGCGCCGGGAGAGGGAGCGAACGCCCGCACCTGGCGCTCGATCTCCGTCGCCGGTCGCCGCCAGTCGATCCGCGCCTCGCCCTTGTCGATTTTCCTGGCGTAGGTGACGCCGTGCTCGGGCTGCGGCATCGCCGGGTATCTTCCCGGCTCGGCGAGCCAGTCCATCAGCGCCTTGGCGCCGAGAAGCGCAAGCTCGTCCGTCACTTGCCCCGCGTTCTTGCCGGCAATCCTGAGCTCGCGCCTGAGCAGCATCGGGCCGGTGTCGAGCCCTTCGTCCATCTGCATGATGGTCACCCCCGACCTGTCGTCACCCGCGAGGATCGCGCGCTGGATCGGCGCCGCTCCGCGCCAGCGCGGCAGCAGCGAGGCGTGGACGTTGACGCAGCCCAGCAGCGGCGCCTCGAGGATCGGCCGGGGGAGAATGAGGCCGTAGGCGGCGACCACCGCGACATCGGCACCGAGTCCGCGGAACCGCTCCTGCTCGTCTGTGTCCTTGAGGCTTGGCGGGTGCCGCACCTCGAGCCCAAGCTCAAGGGCGCGCTCGTGCACCGCCGTCGGGCGACGGCCCTTGCCGCGCCCGGCCGGCCGCGGCGGCTGGCAATAGGCCGCCAGCAATTCGTGGCCGCCCTCGACCAGCGCCTCGAGCGACGGCACGGCGAAGTCCGGCGATCCCATGAAGACGATGCGCAAAGCTAGCCCAGCCTCCGTTTGCCCCGAGCCTGTCGAGGGGCTGCCCTTCTACTTGTCAGCGCGAAAATCAAAAGACAGGCCTTCGACAAGCTCAGGCCGAACGGTTTAGGGGAGTTTGATGGCGTCGCAGGAAATCGAGGAATTGGCCGGCGCGCTGGCGCGGCTGCCGGGGCTGGGGCCGCGGTCCGCGAGGCGCGCCGTCCTCCATCTGATGAAAAAGCGCGAAAACGCGCTCCAGCCCTTGCTGTCGGCGCTGCAGCGCGTCGCCGAGCGGCTGTCGACCTGCTCGACCTGCGGCAATGTCGACACCTCCGACCCGTGCGCGATCTGCCGCGACCCGCGCCGCGACGAGCGGCTGCTCTGCGTGGTCGAGGAGGTCGCCGACCTGTGGGCGCTCGACCGCTCGCGGCTGTTCCCGGGCAAATATCATGTCCTCGGCGGCCGTTTGTCCGCGCTGGAAGGGGTAAGACCCGAGGATTTGACCATCGACCAGTTGGTCCGCCGGATGGCCGCCGGCGGCATCGACGAGGTGGTGCTGGCAATGAACGCGACGCTCGAGGGCCAGACCACCGCCCATTATCTCGCCGAGCGGCTCGAAGGCTTCCCGGTGCGCCTGACCCAGCTCGCCCACGGCCTGCCGGTCGGCGGCGAGCTCGACTATCTCGACGAAGGCACGCTCGCCCAGGCCCTTCGGGCGCGGCGGCCGGTCGCCTAGCACAGCTTGAACTCGCCGCCGTTTGAGGCCACTTGGCTGGCCATGGCGAGGCTTCCGATCATCGAGGTTCCCGACCCGATCCTGCGCTCCCAGTCGGCGCCGGTCGAGCGAATCGACGACGATTTGCGCAAGCTCATCGCCGACATGTTCGAGACGATGTACGATGCGCCGGGAATCGGCCTCGCCGCCGTCCAGGTGGCGGTTCCGCGGCGGCTGCTGATCATCGACCTGCAGGACCCCGATCCGGTCGGGGAGGGCGAGGAGGAGGGGCCGCCGGTCAAGCGGCCGCACGTCTTCATCAACCCCGAGATCCTGCAGCGGTCCGACGCCCGCAAAACCTATGACGAAGGCTGCCTGTCGATCCCCGACCAATATGCCGAGGTCGAGCGGCCGGACATCGTCCGCGCCCGCTGGCTCGACGAGAATGGCGAGACCCGGGAAGGGGAGTTCAGCGGGCTGATGTCGGTCTGCCTCCAGCACGAGGTCGACCATCTCAACGGAATCTTGTTCATCGACCATCTGTCTCGGCTCAAGCGCGACATGATCGTCAAGAAGGTCATCAAAGGCCGCCGGGAGCGCGAGAAAGCGACGATCCTCTAGCCGCGTTCGGTCAAATCGTCTCGGCCGCCTGGCGGCAATCCTGGGCGCATTCGCGGCACATCTGCGCGCACAATCTGCAATGCTCATGGTCGTGCTTCTCGCACTCGGCGGCGCATTCGTCGCAGACGCGGGCGCACAGCTCGAGCATCTCGCGCAGCACCTGCTCGTTGGAGCCGGTTCGTCTTAGAGCCAGCCGGCACGCCGCCTCGCACACGTCGGCGCAGTCGAGGCAGGAGCGGATGCACTGGGTCAAGTCCATCTTTTCGGCCGCGCAGGCGTCGGCGCAGGACAGGCACATCTTCGCGCAATACATCAAATGATGGACGGCATCGCCGAGCGGCTGGTTGACGTGCCCCTGAACGTCCGGGTGCAGGGCGATCATCTTGCGGATGGACATGTCACTTCCCCTCTCGTCACTGCGAGCCTAGCGAAGCAGTCCAGCGACGGTTCCCTTACTCAGCTGCTCCGTCGCGATCGCCCCTCGCAATGACGCTTGTTGCCCGGCTCCGCGAGGCCTACAGTTCGCTTTTCGTTCCACGGGGGAATCGACCATGGACGCCGTCGTCATCGCCTTCATCCTCGTCGCGCTGGCGCTCGGCACGCTGATCGGCTGGCTGTTTGCCAGTCGCGAGTCGGCGGGGGCGCGGCAGACGGTCGACACCTTGCGACTGCAGCTCGATTCGGTCGTCAAGGAGCGGGACGAGGCACGCTCGAACTGCGACGCTGCCTCGCGCGAGCTGGCCGCGCTTCAGGCCGATGCCCGCAATTTCGAGCAGAGGATGAAGGATTTGGCGGAATCGCGCGACGCGCTGATCGCCCAGTTCCGCGCCGTCGGCGACCAGTTGCTCGAGAAAGCGCACAAGGATTTCCTCGAAAAGGCCGGCGAGCGCTTTTCCAAGGCCGACCAGCAGAGCGAGGCCAAGCTCAAGCAGTTGCTGCAGCCGGTCGAGGCGACGCTCAAGCGCTACGAGGAGGGCTTGCAGCGGGTCGAGAAGGAAAGGGTCGACCATTATGCCGGGCTTCGCGAGGCGGTCGAGCTGGTGCGGGCAGGCCAGGGCCAGGTCCGCGACGAGACCCGCAACCTCGTCAACGCCCTGCGCTCGTCGCCCAAGGCACGCGGCCGCTGGGGCGAGCAGAGCCTGCGCAATGTCTTGACCCAGGCCGGCCTGGTCGAAGGCGTCGATTTCGAAATGGAAGTATCGGTGACGACCGACGAAGGCCGGCTTCGCCCCGACGTGATCGTCAATCTGCCGTCCGAGCGGAAGCTCGTGATCGACGCCAAATGCTCATTGAATGCCTATCTCGATGCCTGTGACGAGGTCGACGACGAAAAGCGCGAGGCATGCTTCCGTGCCCATGTCGCGTCGATGCGCAACCACGTCCAGCAGCTCGGGTCCAAGTCCTACTGGGCGCAGTTCGGCGACGCGGCCGATTATGTGATCATGTACATCCCGGGCGAGCATTTCCTCACCGCCGCGCTCGAGCAGGACCCGGGCCTTTGGGAATGGGCGTTCGAGCGCCGCGTGCTGCTCGCCACCCCGACCAACCTCGTCGCCATTGCCCGGACCGTCGCGACGGTGTGGAAGCAGGAGAAATTGGCGGCCGAAGCCGGCAAGATAGCCGAGCTCGGCCGCGAGCTGCATTCGCGGCTGGCGACCATGGCCGAGCATGTCGCCTCGGTCGGGACGAATCTCAGCCGAATGAACAATGCCTACAACAAGATGGTCGGAAGCCTCGAAAGCCAGGTATTCACGCAGGCGCGCCGCTTCGAGGAACTCGGAGCCGGGAGCGCCAAGGACATTCCGCCCCCGCCGATGATCGAGGCAAGCCCGAGACCGCTGACCAAGATGGCGGCGGTGGCACCGCCGGACGAGGAGCCATTGCTGATCGTGACGCCCAAGGAGCCGGACGAGGAGGATTCGGCGGAGGCTGCGGAATAGCTAGGGCAGGCGCTCAAGCACAATCGTCCCGAGCGAATTTTCCAGGCGCAGCCGTCCGGCTTCAAGCGGCGTCACCAGCGCCCAGGCGCGCCAAAGCACGTCTCGGCCCAAATCCTCGTAGTCGTGAAGCGAGATCGCGGTCGGCGGGATGAGCTCGCAGCCTCTCTCGGTCATTCGAGATCCCTCGATTCGAAAGTAACTGCCCTCGAGTCGATATCCTCCTTGCATGTCGTTGCAGCCGAAATTGGCGTCATAGCTGCTTTCGGTGAACGCGATCACCGCCCGGCTCGGTGGCGGGATGCCGTTGATCGATACGACCTTCCAGCGGCCGACGATGGAAATGGCCGGCGGAGCGGGCGCCTTTTCGGGCCGGTCGAGCGTGATCCAGCCGCGGGCGTTGCCGAGGGTCAGCCGGTCGCCGGCCCAGGTCATGCGCATCGGTTCGCTAAGGGTTGCGAAGCCGATCCGCTCGTGCATCGCCGCTGGTCCATCGCACGCCATCCGTGTGGCAGCGACCTGCGTGATGGCCATGATCTCGCCCGCCGGCGAATAGCGGCCATTGAAATAGTTGCAGCCGAAGCGGCCGCTGACCCGGCCCTGGTGGAACAGCATGTAATAGGCGTGGGCTGGGCCGGTCGCCTGGCCGCTGAGAGCCGAAACGTACCACGACGTCCCTTGGAAGGTGCGCTGGTCGGTGTGGATGCTGGTGCAGCCGGCGACCAGTGGCAAGGCGGCCGCTGCCAGCCGCCCGAGCATTAGAAGGTGCGTCTCAGCTCGATCGAGCCGGCGGCATTGCTCAGGGTCAGCCGGTCGCCGCCGATCCAGCTCATGGTCATCGGCTGGCCGAGGATTGCGGCCCCCTGGCGCTCGAAGGTCGCCGACGGCTCCGGGCAGCCGATCAGCGTCTGGCTGACGCCCCAGCTGTGGATCACGTTCGCCGCCTGTCGGTAACTGCCGCCCATGTGGTTGCAGCCGAAGCGCGCCCCAAGCGTGTCGCGCTCGAACCGCAGCGAATAATCGCCGGTCGTCGGGGTCGCTCGGCCATTGACCGATGTCACTCGCCACTGGCTGCCCGCCAGGGACGACGGCGCCACCGGATCGCCGCCGCAACCAGCGTAGGTGCGGCCATCGACGGTCACCCGCACCTGGTCGCTGTAGGCCTGGCCCGACATCGTGTCGGTGCAGCCTGTGCGAACTATGGTCGCGGTGATCCGCTGCGTCCGGTAGGTTTCCCCGGTCGTGGTCGGGATCGGCTGAGTCTTCGGCTGGCGGATGAGGGAGCCGTCCTGGCCGATGAACGTCAGTTCGCGATCGTCGATGATCAGCGTCCAGCCCGGCTCCTGGCCTGCAGCGCGGTATGGTGCGGCCGGCGGCGGCGGGTGTGGAACGCAGGCGCCGAGCAGAAGCGCCAGTGGAACGATGGCCCTTGCTTTCATGCCCGAAACAACCCGTGGGCGGTGGGGTCAGTTCCGCCAACTTGCTCGGATTTGAAAAGCCATCACTGCCGCCGCGATTGCCGCGTTGAGGCTGTCGGCGCGGCCCGCCATCGGAATCTTGACCAGAAGGTCGCACTCCGCCTCGTAGGCGGCGGGCAGCCCTTGCTGCTCGTTGCCGATGAGGAGGAAGCAGGGCTCACGATATTCGGCGTCGAGATAGTCGCTCGTGGCCCTGAGGCTGGTCCCGACCAGCTGGCCGGAGCCAGACCGCAGCCACGGGACGAACTCTTCCCAACGCGCGGCCGCCACGACCTGGGTGAAAATCGCGCCCATCGAGGCGCGCACCGCCTCGACCGAGAAAGGGTCGGCGCAATCGTCGATGAGGATCAGTCCGCCGGCGCCGACGGAATCGCCGGTCCTCAGGATCGTGCCGATGTTGCCCGGGTCGCGAAGCGCCTGGGCGACGATCCACAGGGCCGCGGCCGATCGGTCGATCCGGCCGAGCGACGTCGAGGGCTGGCGATAGGCGCCAAGCAGCATTTGCGGATTGTCCTTGCCGGACATTTTGGAAAGGATGTCGGCCGTGGTCTCGATCGCCTCGCCGCCCGCCGCTTCGGTCGCGGCAATGATCTCCGCGGCAAGCGGGTGGCGAGCGCCCTCGGCCGAGAAGGCGATGATCTCGGGCAGCTCGCCGCTGTCACGGGCCTCGGTGATGATCCTCAGTCCCTCCGCGAGGAACAGGCCTTCGGCCCGCCTCGCCTTCTTGTCCCGAAGCGAGCGCAGCCGCTTGACCGTTGCATTGGAGAAAGCGGTGACCTGGCGGGGCATCCCCTAATCCTCGCCGAATCTTTCTTCGACCAAGATCACCAGCTTCTCCAGCGCCTCGTCGGCAGCCGCTCCCGAGACATGGATGGTGATCGTGTCGCCGCGCGCGGCACCGAGCATCATCAAGCCCATGATCGAGGTGCCGCAGACCCGGTTGCCGTCCTTCTCGACCTCGATATCGGCATCCAGCTGTGCGGCAAGGCTGACGAATTTGGCGCTCGCGCGGGCATGGAGACCGCGCTGGTTGGTGATGGCGACCTCGCGCCGGAGCCGATTCAAGCGGCCGCTTCCCCAAGGATTTCGGAGGCGACCGAGATATATTTGCGCCCGGCCTCGCGGGCGGCGGCCACGGCCGCGCTGACTCCCATCGCCCGGCGCGCGCCCTCCAGCCGGATCAGCATCGGCAGATTGACCCCGGCGATCACCTCGACATTCTCGGTCTTCATCAGCGAGATGGCGAGGTTCGACGGCGTTCCGCCGAACAGGTCGGTGAGGATGATCACGCCCTTGCCTTGATCGACTCGTCCGATCGCCTTGGCAATGTCCTTGCGCCGTGCCTCCATGTCATCGTCGGGGCCGATGCAGATCGCTTCGATGGCTTCCTGTGGGCCGACCACATGCTCCATCGCGGTAATGAACTCGGCAGCCAGACGGCCATGAGTTACCAGCACTAGTCCAATCATCCGCTCACTCGCTGTCTTTGCCGCTGCTCGGAGCCGGCCCCGATGGCTCCTCGATCGTGTCGCTTGGCCGCGACGCCAGGTCGCGATGCCGGACACTTGGAGAAAAACCCGCGCGGCGCAACCGTTCCGCCATTTCGGCGGCGGCGCAAACCGAGCGATGACGCCCCCCCGTGCATCCGAAGGCGACCGTCAGATAGGTCTTGCCCGCCGCCCAGTAGCGGGGAATCCAGTCGATGAGAAGCGCCTCGACCTTGGCCAGGGACTGTTCCCAGGCTTCGTCCTTCTCGAGATAGGCGCGAACCGCAGGGTCGTTGCCGGTCAGCCCGCGCAGCTCGTCGACCCAGTGCGGGTTGTCGAGGAAGCGCATGTCGAACACCAGGTCGGCGGTTCGAAGCGTCCCTCGGGAATAACCGAACGACATGATCGTCAGCACCGGCTGGTCGATGTCGCTGCCGTAGCGGCGGCGAAGCTCCTCGCGAAGGTCGACCGGCGACAGGTCGGTGGTATCGATCAGGCTGTCGGCGGCGGTCCGAAGCGGTGCGGTCCAGTCCCGTTCGCGCGCGATCCCGTCCTCCGGCGCCCGGTCGGGTGCGAGCGGGTGACGCCGCCTCGTCTCGTTGAATCGGCGGATAAGCTCCGAGCCCGAGCAGTCGAGATAAAGGATCTCCGGGCTGACTCCGTCGACCGACCGGATCGTGTCCGGCAGGGCTTTGGGATCGAAACCGCGGCTGCGAACGTCCATGCCGACCGCGACCGGTACGGTTCGACATTGCGTCCCGTCGCCGTGGACGAAGGCGTGAAGCAGGTCGACTGGCAGATTGTCGACCGCGTCCCAGCCGAAATCCTCAAGCGTGTCGAGCACGGTCGACTTGCCCGCACCGGACATTCCGGTGACGAGCAGCAGGCGCGGCATCCGCCGCGAAACCGTCACTGGAACCGAAGGCCCATGCGATCGAGGGCGAGGGCGACCTTGGACGGCGCCGAAGCGGCCATGGCGTCGATGCTGATCAGCGGCAGCGGCACCCCCAGGATCGGCCGTTCGCGACTGTCGTCGGGAAGCCGCTGAATGTCGCTGGTGAGCTCAACGATGAGGGCGACAGGAACGTCGGAGACATGGTCGAGTTCGACGATTCCAAGACCGCGGATTTCGAGCTTGCCGGCAATGCTTGGCGGAGCCGAGGCGATCAGCCGGTCGCCGTCGCGTCGCACGATCGTCTGGTCGTCACTGACGAGGGTGAAGCCGCGGTCCAGCAGGCGCAGCGTCAGGTCCGACTTGCCAGACCCCGACAGGCCCGTAATGAGCACCGCCCGGCCCTCAGCGGAGACGGTGCTGGCATGCACCGTTTCGGAAGACAGGCGCGGCCCGTTCATCGCCGGTCCGCCGCGGGCAAGCGGATGATGAATCGGGCGCCCGATGGCGCGTCGTCGCGGTCTTGCACGTCAATCTCTCCGTCGTGACCCTGAACGATGGCCTTGGCGATGGCTAGACCCAAACCGGAATGGCGGCCGAAATCCTCGCCTTCGGGCCTTACTGAGTGGAAGCGGTTAAAGATGGCTTCACGCGCGTCCGGGGGCACGCCGGGGCCTTCGTCGTCGACTCGGATCAGCACTTCGCTGCCGACCCGGATCGCGGCCAGCTCGACGAGCCCTCCGGGCGGTGAAAAGCTGACCGCATTGTCGATGATATTGTCGATGGCGCGGGCAAGCCGGCCCGCCTCGCCTGCGACGACGGCGCTGTGCTTGCGCGGCCGGGCGAAGGCGATCCTGGCGTCGCCCTTGTCGCGGCGGCTTTCCCACGCCGAGACCAGTTGCTCGATAAGCGGACCGAGATCGACCCGCTCGAAGCGGGCCCTGGCGAGCTCCGCATCCGTGCGCGCAGCCTCGCTGATGTCGCTGATCAGCCGGTCAAGCCGCCGCACGTCATCGCGAGCGATGCCGAGCAGGCGGGTCTTCAGTTCCGGCTCCGCGACCCGCTCCAGCCCGTCAATCGCCGAGCGCAGCGATGCGAGCGGGTTCTTGAGCTCGTGGGTGACGTCGGCGGCGAACGCTTCGATATTGTCCATTCGCTGGCGGAGCGACTGGCTCATGTCCGAAACCGCCCGGGCGAGGAATCCGATCTCGTCCTCCCGTCTCGGATGGCGCGGCACATGGACTTCGCGTGCGCGGCCGAGCCTGACCCGATGAGCGGCGACTGCCAGCCTGCGCAGCGGCCTGACGATGGTCCTGGCGAGGAAAAGCGACAGCAGTACCGAAAGCAATCCCGTAAGCAGCACCGCGAGGCCCAGCGCCGCTCGCTGGCTTCGCACCGTTCGGGTGAAGGCTCGGTCGTTGGCGGTGATCAGGAGGGTCATCTCGCCCGCCGGAGCCGCCGCCGACCAGACGGGAGTGAGATCCGGAGCGTCGCGCACCTTGGTGACCACGGCGCGAGTCCGCCGGGCCTCGACCGCTTCCGGCCAGGCTGTGAGGCGATCCGTTTGCGGTTCCTCGAAATCCTCGACCGGCCGAGCGCCGACAAGCGCGTCGAACCCACGGTCGAGCGCTCGCGCAGCGTCCTTGGTCCATCGCTGCGCGGCAGGATCGCGCAGCTGGTATGTCGGCCCGGTCAGCCGCCAGCTGTCGGAAACGAGATTTCCCGCGGCGTCGTACAGTCGCAGCCGATTGTCGACCGAGTCGGCAATGCGGGCGAACAAGGCGGGGCGATCCGCCTCCGGGACTGCGCTCAGGGAAGTGCCGATAAGCCGCGCTTCTCCGGCTGTCTGGCGGAGGCGCTCTTCGCTCAGCTGGTTGCGATAGGCATCGAGATACAGGACGCTGAGCGCGAGCAGGGCAAGAGTGAGGATGTTAACGGCGAGGATCCGGTAGGTGAGTGTCCACCGTTTCGACCAGCGCGGGATGTCTGCGCCTGGTTCCTCAGTCGTCGTCAAAGCGATATCCTACACCATAAAGGGTGTCGATCGCGTTGAAATTCGGATCGCCAACCCGGAACTTGCGGCGCATCCGCTTGATGTGGCTGTCGATCGTCCGGTCGTCGACGAAAACGTCGTCATGGTAGGCGACGTCGAGAAGCTGGTTTCGGCTTTTGACCACTCCCGGCCGTTGGGCGAGCGCCTCGAGAATGAGGAATTCCGTAACCGTCAGGCTGACTTCGTTGCCGTCCCAAAACACCTTGTGGCGATCAGGGTCCATCTTCAGCCGGCCGCGCTCCAGCAGCCTCGTTTCGGAGGGTTCTTCGTCGGCGCTGGCTTCGCCCCGAGCCAGGTCCAGGCGTCGCAGGATGGCGCGGATTCGGGCAATCAACAGCCGCTGCGAAAAAGGCTTGGCGATGTAATCGTCGGCGCCCATCGCCAGGCCGAGGGCCTCGTCCAGTTCGTCATCCTTGGACGTCAGGAAGATGACGGGCACCGAACTGAACTCGCGCACCCTGCGGAGCAGCTCCATCCCGTCCATCTGCGGCATCTTGATGTCGAACACGCCGAGGTCCGGGGGATTGTCGGCGAATGCCTTGAGCGCCGTCGGGCCGTCGGAATAGACGCGAGTGATGAAACCTTCCGCCTGGAGGGCGATGGATACAGAGGTGAGGATGTTGCGATCGTCGTCGACCAGGGCAATCACATGACTCATCGCTGCTCGTCGGCCTGCCCCTGCGCTGAACGCCCGGATTAGCCAGCGCGTCGGCCTGAAACAAGCACGACAGCCGTTTTGACCGCGCAACCTTTTCCGGCTTATAGACGCTTTTACATTGATGCGGCGGCAGCCTCGCCGGGGCCGCCGCCGCTTTGGCTTTAAGCAAAGGGGTAATTGAGTGACCGAACGGGTCCCGCATCGCGGACTTGACGCGCAGGGCATCGCCACCGGCGCAGAAATCCACTGGAACCTGACGACGGCCCCACTGGTCGAGCATGCCGTGAAGCGCGGCGAGGGCCTGCTGGCCAAGGACGGGCCCCTGGTCGTGCGGACCGGCAAGCATACCGGTCGAAGCGCGCAAGACCGCTTCATCGTCCGCAACTCGACGAGCGACGGGGCGGTCTGGTGGGGCAAGACCAACCGGCCGATGGATGCCGATGCCTTCGACCGGCTGTACGAGGATTTCCTCGTCGCACTGGGAACGAAGGACAAGTTGTTCGTCCAGGACCTGTATGGCGGGTCGCAGCCCGAGCACCGCGTCCGGGTGCGGGTAATCAACGAGCTTGCCTGGCACAGCCTGTTCATCCGCACGCTGCTGGTGCGGCCAGCCGCCAGTGACCTCGCTGGGTTCGATCCGGAATATATGATCATCGACCTGCCGAGCTTCAGGGCCGACCCGGTCCGCCACGGCTGCCGAAGCGAGACGGTGATCGCGGTCAACCTCGAGAAAAAGCTGATCCTGATCGGCGGCACCGCCTATGCCGGCGAAATGAAGAAGTCTGTCTTCGGGCTTCTCAACTTCATTCTCCCCACCGCCGGCATCATGCCGATGCATTGCTCGGCCAACATCGGCCCGGACGGCGACACCGCGGTCTTCTTCGGCCTGTCGGGAACCGGCAAGACGACGCTTTCGGCCGATCCCAACCGCACCCTGATTGGCGACGACGAACATGGCTGGTCGGACACCGCGGTCTTCAATTTCGAGGGCGGCTGCTACGCAAAGATGATCCGCCTGTCGGCCGAGGCCGAGCCCGAGATCTTCGCAACCACCAAGCGCTTCGGCACCGTCCTCGAGAATGTCGTGATCAATCCGGTTACGCGCGAACTCGATCTCGACGACCCGACTCTCGCCGAGAACAGCCGGGGGGCCTATCCGATCGACTTCATTCCGAATTGCTCGGAAGAGAACATGGGGCCGCCGCCGAAGACCATCGTCATGCTGACCGCCGATGCATTCGGAGTGCTTCCGCCGATCGCACGGCTCTCTCCGGATCAGGCGATGTACCACTTCCTGTCCGGATACACCGCCAAGGTTGCCGGCACCGAGATCGGCGTGACCGAGCCCGAGGCGACTTTCTCGACGTGCTTCGGGGCGCCGTTCATGCCGCGCCATCCGTCGGTCTATGGCAATCTCCTCAAGGAGCGGATTGCCCGCGGCGGAGTCACCTGCTGGCTGGTCAACACCGGCTGGACCGGCGGCAAGTACGGGGTCGGCAAGCGCATGCCGATCAAGGCGACGCGAGCGCTGCTCAACGCTGCCCTCGATGGCAGCCTCAACAATGCCGAGTTCCGCAAGGATCCCAATTTCGGCTTCGACGTGCCGGTATCGGTCCCAGGTGTCGACGATTCGATCCTCGACCCGAGGAGCACCTGGAGCGACCAGGACGACTATGACCGCACTGCGGCACGGCTGGTCGACCTGTTCGTCGAAAATTTCGCCCAATTCGAAACGCACGTCGACGAAGGCGTTCGCCAGGCGGCGCCGAGAGTCGCGCAACGTCAAGCGCAGGCCCACCAGCCCGCACAACCGACACCCGCTGAATAGCCCGGCCACCGGCCGGGCCCGAAGGACCCGACCGATGACCGAATTTTCACCCCGCCTGTTCCGTTCAACCGCCGATGTCGAGCGCATCGGCGAGGAGCTGCTGGCGCGCACGCTGCCGCGGCCCAATTGGACTCATGAAGCGCATCTCGCTGCGACCACGTGGCTGCTGCTTCGGCGGCCCGACATCGACCTCGATGTCGAGCTTCCGCAGATCATCCGCAGCTACAACGAGAGCGTCGGCGGCGTGAACAGCGACAGCGAAGGCTATCACGACACGATCACCCGCGTGTTCCTCCACGGCGTGCGGCTGTTCCTAGAAGAGGAAGATGGCAACGCGCCGCTGCACGAACTGGTCAATCGGCTGCTGCGCTCGCCGATGGGCAGCCGCGACTGGCCGCTGGGGTTTTACAGCCCGGACCGATTGTTTTCGGTCGAGGCCCGGCGCGGCTTCGTCGAGCCCGACCTGCGGGCGCTGCCTAAGTTCAAGCCGGGGGAATCGTCCGGTCCGGCTCGACGCTCAGGCAATTGCCGTCAATGCCAGTGATCCGAACCCGCTCGCCGGCGGCGGCGGGTCCGCCGCGAGCGCTCCAGTCGCTGTCGCCGACGCGCACCCGGCCGCCATGGTCGTCGACCGGCTCGACGACGATCACGCTTCGGCCGATCAGCCGCGCGCTTCGATCGTTGAGCATCGTGTCCTCGGCCGCCGGCGGAGAATCGCCATAGACCCGTCGACCGATCATCACCGCGACCATGCTGTAGAGCGCGAACAGAGCAAGCTGGGCCGGCAGGCCGAGGCCGAACATCAGTGCGAAAGCCCCCGTCGCCAGTGCCGCCGCGCCGATGAAGACGAGGAAAAATCCGGGAGCAACGATTTCGGTGATGAGCAGGAGGACGCCGCCGATCATCCACAGCCAGCCGGGCTCGAGATCGGCAGGCATCAGCCTTCGATCCTCGGAACGCCGGGAACGGACGGGATCGCGCCTCGCCCGGCAGTGGCTTCACGCCCGGTCTTCGGCGCCGACCGGGGCGGGGGCGGGGAATCGCCGCCGAGCGCCTGCTTGGCGATCTCGCCGATTCCGCCGAGCGATCCGATCAGCTGCGTTGCCTCGACCGGGAAGAGGATGGTCTTGGCGTTTGAAGAACGGGCGAACTCGGCGACCGCCTCGACATATTTCTGGGCGACGAAATAGTTGATCGCCTGGGCATTGCCGCCGGCGATCGCGTTCGACACCAGCTCGGTTGCCTTCGCCTCGGCTTCGGCGCTGCGCTCGCGCGCTTCGGCCTCGCGGAAGGCGGCTTCCTTGCGTCCTTCGGCCTGGAGGATCTGGCTTTGCTTCTGTCCCTCGGCCTGGAGGATCGCGGCTGCCCGCAAACCCTCGGCTTCCAGGATCGCCGCGCGCTTCTCGCGCTCCGCCTTCATCTGCCGGGCCATCGAATCGGAAATGTCGCGAGGCGGCCGGATGTCCTTGACCTCGACTCGGGTGATCTTGACTCCCCACGGCTCGGTCGCGTGGTCGACCACCGCCAGCAGCCGCGCGTTGATCTCGTCGCGCTTCGACAAGGTTTCGTCGAGGTCCATCGACCCCATCACCGTGCGAAGATTGGTGATCGAGAGCGCCATCAGCGCAGTGTAGAGATCGCTGACCTCATAGGCCGCCTTGGCGGCGTCCATAACCTGGAAGAAGACGACGCCGTCGACCGCGACCATCGCATTGTCCTTGGTGATGATCTCCTGGCCCGGGATATCGAGCACCTGCTCCATCATGTTGATCTTGTGGCCGACGCGGTAGAAGAAGGGCGGGACGAAGTTGAATCCGGGCTGCGCCACTCGGACGAAGCGGCCGAAATGCTCGATCGTGTAGCGATGGCCTTGGTGAACGATCTTGACGCCCATCATCACAAACAGCAGCGCCAGGACCGCGATGGCGATCATGAAATATGTGAGCATATCCTTCCCCGTCCGCGATGAACCGGCGCATGATGCGACGGGGAGCGCTGCGGTGAAAGCGAAATCGGCATGAGCTTCGACCTGCGCTCGGTGCGCTCGGCATTGTTTCTTCCCGCCTCCAATCCTCGCGCGGTTGCCAGGGCGCGGGAAGCCGGTGCCGACCTCGTCATTCTCGACCTCGAGGATGCGGTGAAGGTCGCGGAAAAGGATTTCGCGAGGCAAGCCGTGGTCGAGGCTCTCGCCGAGCCTTGGGCAGTGCCGGTGGCCGTTCGCCTCAACGCTGCGGCCAGCGAATGGTACGAAGCGGATGTCGAAGCGGTCTGCTTAGCGTCGCCGGACGCTGTCGTGCTTCCGAAGGTCGAGGAACCGATGCTGGTCGAACGGGTGGCGCAGCGGATCGGCTTTCCGGTGCTGGCGATGATCGAGACTCCCGCCGGTGTGCTGGCGGCGCCGGCGATCGCCCGGGCCGCAGGGCTAACGGGGCTGATCGCCGGCACGAACGACCTGGCCGCGTCGCTCAACGTTCCCGCCGAATCGCGTCGCTCGAGCATGTCTGTAGCTCTGCAGACCATCGTCCTTGCAGCACGGGCAGCGGGGGTCGCCGCGATCGACGGAGTCTACAACAGGCTCGATGATTCCGAAGGCCTGGAGCATGAATGCAGGGAAGGGCGCCGGCTCGGTTTCGACGGCAAGTCCCTCATCCATCCGGGCCAGATCGAGGCTTGCAACCGCGCCTTCTCGCCGAGCGATGAGCAGATCGAGCGCGCGAAGCGGCTGATCGAGGCGTTCGACGGCGGCGCCCAGCGTTTCGAGGACGAAATGATCGAGGCCATGCACATCGACGAGGCGCGGCGGGTCCTGGATCGCGCCGCCCGCGTTTGAAGCCGAGTGCATGGTCTCGTCCGAACCGCCCTCGATCGCCTGCTGCGCGTCGGCGCTCGCGGCGCGTTTGCGCTTCTCAAGGCGGGCTGGTTCGTTCGGCGGCCAAAGACGTTCGGAGCCCATGCCGTGGCCCTCACGCCCGACGGAAAGCTGATCCTCGTCCGGCTTCGCTATTCGCCCGGCTGGCGGCTGCCCGGCGGCGGCCGTCGCGAAAATGAGGATCCGCCGGAAGCGGCGCTTCGGGAACTGAAGGAAGAGATCGGGATGACTGCTCATGGCGAGGTCAAGTTCGCCGGCGAGCTCGAGGAATCGGTCGACTTCAAGCGTGACTTCGCCTCATTGGTCGTGGTCCGCGACGTCGAATATTGTCCGCGATGGAGCTGGGAGGTCGAGAACGTCATCGAGGCCGCGCTCGATTCGCTGCCCGCGGACCTGTCGCCGGTCACCGAGCGGTGGCTCAAGGAGATCCGGCCGTGGCTGTAGCCGCCACTTGGCGAATCGCCCGTTCCTTGGCATGGGCCGATATGGCCGACCTGATCGCTAGCTCCGAAATTCCGCTGGGCCTCACTTTCGACGATGTCCTTCTGCAGCCGCTGGAATCGAGCGTCCTGCCAAGCCAGGCCGACACGCGCACCCATCTGACCGCCGAAATACCGCTCAATATCCCGCTTCTGTCCTCGGCGATGGACACGGTGACGGAAGCGGACATGGCGATCGCCATCGCCCAGCTTGGCGGTATCGGCGTGCTCCACCGCAACCTGTCGGTCGAGGAGCAGGCAGCCGCGGTTCGACAGGTCAAAAGGTTCGAAAGCGGCATGGTGGTGAACCCGATCACCATGACTCCCGACCAGACCCTGGCCGAAGCGCTCGAACTGATGGGCGTCAACCGCATCAGCGGCATTCCGGTCGTCGAAAGAAACGGCAAGCTCGCCGGGATCCTCACCCACCGCGACGTCCGTTTTGCCGAAAATCCGCAGCAGCCCGTCTCCGAGCTGATGACCAGGGACAATCTCGCGACTGTCCAGATTGGCACCAGCGAGACCGAGGCCCGCCGAATCCTCCATCAGCGGCGGATCGAGAAGCTGCTGGTCGTCGACGAAGACAATCATTGCGTCGGGCTGATCACCGTCAAGGACATCGAGAAGTCGGTCGCCGCGCCGCTCGCCACCAAGGATTCCGAGGGGCGGCTGCGCGTTGCCGCGGCAACGACGGTCGGCGACGCCGGATTCGCCCGATCGGAAGCGCTGGTCGAGGCCGGCTGCGACTGCGTCGTCATCGACACGGCCCACGGCCACAACACCGACGTCGCCCGCGCCGTCGAGCGGGTGAAGAGCCTGTCCAACTCGGTGCAGGTGATTGCCGGCAATGTCGCCACCGAGGCCGCGGCCAAGGCTTTGGCCGACGCGGGCGCCGACGCGATCAAGGTGGGAATCGGCCCCGGGTCGATCTGCACGACGCGGATCGTCGCCGGGGTCGGGGTACCTCAGCTGACGGCGATCATGTCGGCAGCGGCGGCGGCTTCCAAGGCCGGGATCCCGGTGATAGCCGACGGCGGCATCCGCACCAGCGGCGACATCGCCAAGGCGCTGGCCGCGGGCGCGTCGACGGTGATGGTCGGCTCGCTGCTTGCGGGGACGGAGGAAGCCCCTGGCGAAACCTTCCTCTACCAGGGGCGCTCGTACAAGAGCTATCGCGGCATGGGCTCGGTGGGGGCGATGGCCCGCGGCTCGGCCGACCGCTATTTCCAGCAGGACATTCGCGATCATCTGAAGCTGGTTCCGGAAGGGATCGAGGGGCAGGTGCCCTACAAGGGACCGGTGCGCGATATCGTTCACCAGCTCGTCGGCGGCGTCAAAGCGGCGATGGGCTATACAGGCTCGCAGACGATCGCCGAGCTCCAGCAGCGCGCCCAGTTCGTGCGCATCACCAACGCGGGCCTCAGCGAAAGCCATGTGCATGACGTCGCCATCACCCGCGAGGCGCCGAACTATCCGACGCGGTAGGCGGTGACTCCCGCTGCCCGCCTGCAGGCGGCGGTCGAGGTCCTTGACGAGGTCATCGCCTCGTCGCGGGAGGACGGACCGCCCGCCGACACCATCGTCACACGCTACTTCAAGCAGCGGCGCTATGCCGGCGCGAAGGACCGCCGCGCGGTCCGGGAGCTCGCCTTCCGAGCCATCCGCCGCCACGCAGAGCGGCCCAAGAGCGGTCGCGCGGCGGTCCTTGGCCTTGCCGACGACGATCCCGCGCTTCGCGATCTGTTCGGCGAGCCGCGCGGTCCCGAAGCGCCGCGCGAAGGCGAAGCGGCCGCCCGGGCAGGAATGGTGCCGCCATGGCTGGTGCCCGAGCTTTCGCCCCTGGTGACTGAGGATGAGTGGCCGGCGCTGCTCGAGCGGGCGCCGCTGGACCTGCGGGTGAACGTCGCTCGTGTCCAGCGCGACTCGCTGCTGCCCGATTTTCCCGGCGGCGAGCCGACCCGGCTGAGCCCCTGGGGAATCCGGCTGCCGGCCGATACGCGGATCGACGACCACCCGGCTTTTGCGTCAGGGCTGGTCGAGGTGCAGGACGAAGGCAGCCAGCTGATCGCGCTCGCCTGCGAGCCGACGGCGGGCGAGCGTGTTCTCGATCTTTGCGCGGGAGCGGGCGGCAAGTCGCTGGCGATCGCCGCGGCAGCGCCCTCGGCCGAGATCCTTGCCACCGATGCCAACCGCGGCCGCCTCGCACGGCTGCCCTCCCGCGCCGAGAGGGCCGGGGCGAACATTCCGATCCGCCTCCTGAACCCGCCGAACGAACTTGCGGAGCTGGCGGATTGGCGCGACTCGGCCGACGTCGTGCTGGTCGACGCGCCATGTTCGGGCAGCGGCACGTGGCGCCGCAACCCCGAGGGGCGCTGGCGGCTGACCCCGGAGCGCCTCGATCGGCTGGTCGCGGCCCAGGAACGGTTGCTCGAAATCGCCGCGGTCCTCGTTCGGCCCGGAGGGAGGCTGGTTTATGCCGTCTGCTCGCTGCTGTCCCGCGAAGGGGCAGGCCAGATCGAGCGCTTCCTCAGCCGCTATTCATCATGGCAGGCACAGGAAACGCGTGTGGGGGCCGGGCGTTGTGATGGCGATGGTCGCCTGCTGACCCCCGGCCGTGATGGCACCGACGGCTTTTTCATCGCGCGGCTCACTCGCCCGTGATAGGAAGCCCGAGGAGATTGGAGACCTGAATGCGCATGTTGCTTCGCATGACGATGGTGGGGCTTGCCGTAACCTTGGCGGCCGGCCCGGTGGTCGGGCAGAGGCCAGACAACCAGCTTCATCCCCGTTCGGTCGAGCTGCTCCGTCAGGGCGAGGCGCATCTTGCCGCCGGCCGGCTGATCGAGGCCGATGACGCTCTGGAGACCGCGCTGGCGGTCGATCCGCGCAATCGGGCTGCTTTCGTCATGCTCGCCCGGGTCGCAAGCAAGCAGAAGCTTTACGGCCAGGCGATCCGCTTCACCAATCGAGCGCTGGCGCTCGAGCCGAATGACCTCGACGCGCTCGCCGTCCAGGGCGAAGCGATGGTCGAGTTGGGAGCGGTCGCCCGCGCCCAGCAGAATCTCGTCAAGCTGCAGAGGCTTTGCCCGGGCGGTTGCCGCCAGCTGTCGGCCCTGTCTTCCGCCATTTCGCGCGGCCAGACCGTCGCTTCTGCCAGGCCGGTTCCCGAACCGAAGTCCAACTAGCTCAGTGCGCGCGCAAGCGCGACGAACTCTTCGACCGACATGGTTTCCGCGCGCCGCTCGGGATCGATCCCGAGCTCGCCCAAGGCTTCGAGTGCACCCGGCAGGGCCCTGAGGCTCGACCGGAGCATCTTGCGCCGCTGCCCGAACGCCGCCTCCGTCACCCGCTCGAGGACCTTGGCCGAGACTCCCGGAGGCTGGTTGGAAGGGAGGATGTGCACCACTGCGGACATCACCTTCGGCGGCGGCACGAAGGCGGAACGATGCACCGTCATGGCGAGGCCCGCCGCCGATCTCCACTGGGCGGCCACCGACAACCGGCCATAATGCTCGCTGCCAGCAGGCGCGACGATCCGCTCCGCCACCTCCTTCTGGAACATGAGTGTCAGCGAGAGCCACCAGGGCGGCCACGGCTCCGCGCTCAGCCAGCGAAGCAGGAGGGCGGTGCCGATGTTGTACGGAAGATTGGCGACGACGTGGGCGCGTTCGCCGGTCAGCTGTCGCTCGTCGACGTGAAGCGCATCCTCCTCGACCAGCGTCAGGCGGCCTTGATGGCGGTCCTGGAGCTCCGCAAGGGCTGGCAGGCAGCGGCGGTCGCGCTCGACGGCAATGACATTTGCGCCGGCGTCGAGAAGCGCCGTCGTCAGGCCTCCCGGACCCGGACCGACCTCATAGACGGTCTTGCCTTGCAATGGACCGGGAATGGCGGCGATTCGGGCGAGCAGTTGGCGGTCGAGGATGAAATTCTGGCCGAGCGCCTTGCTCGCGCTCAGGCCGTGGCGAGCGATGATTTCGCGAAGCGGCTCGCTGCCTGCGCTCAAGCGGCCTCGGCGCGCTGCGCGGCGCATTCGGCCGCCATTCGAATGGCGGCCGCCATCGCCCGCGGATCCGCCCGATCCTCTCCGGCAATGTCGAACGCGGTGCCATGATCGGGCGCGGTGCGGACGATCGGAAGGCCGAGGGTGATGTTGACGCCGTCCTCGAAATGCAGGGCCTTGACCGGGATCAGCGCCTGGTCGTGGTACATGCACAAGGCGGCGTCGTATTTGGCTCGCGCGCTCGTATGGAAAAGGGTGTCGGCCGGGTGGGGGCCGCTGACCCGCCAGCCTTCGGCGCGGAGCGCGGCGATCGCCGGTTCGATGATCTCGACCTCCTCCCGGCCCAAGGTTCCTCCCTCGCCGGCGTGGGGGTTGAGGCCGGCGACGGCCAGCCGCGGATCGGCGATCCCGAAATTGCGCTGAAGGCCGCGCAGAGCCGAGCGGCCGCGAGCCTCGATTAGTTGCGAGGACAGCGCGCGCCCCACTTCGGCGAGCGGCAGATGGGTGGTGACCGGGACGGCCCGCAACGTGCGTCCAACCAGCATCATCGCGACATTCCCGGGAGCGATGCCGCAGCGTTCGGCGACGAACTCGGTCTGGCCGGGATGGGTGAAGCCGATCGCGTACAGCTGTTCCTTCGCCACCGGGCCGGTCACCACCGCCGCCGCCGATCCGGATCGGGCAAGCCCGACTGCAAGTTCGAGCGAGTCGAGCGAGCAGTGCGCTCCCGAAGTCGTCGGCCGACCAGGAACGTCGGCGGATGCGGCGGACAGCTGGAGGAGCGGCAGCCCGGTGTCGAATGCCGCGTCGGCCTGCTGGAGATCGTCGACGACCTCGATCGGGCCATCCCAGACCGCCGCGAGCGACCGGCCATCGCCAATGGCGACAAACGGCGGCAAGCCGAACGCATCGCGATTGTCCCAGCATTTGGCGATGACTTCCGGACCAATCCCGGCCGGATCGCCAAGCGAAACCGCAAGCGGTCTGGATGGCAGGCGCCTCATTGCGCCGGCTTGTAGACCAGTTCGAGCCCTAGCGGAATTCGATCACCGCATCGCGCCTGAGGTCCCGCAGGTAGCGGCGAGCGCGCAGGTTCACCCGCTCTTCGTTCAGCTGGCTGTAGACCTGGTCGAAGGTGGGCGCCGTCGGGTCGACCTCGTCCCGTCCGCAAATCACGAGAATCCGCACGCCTTCCTCGATCGATCCGAACGGCTGCGTTGCCTGGCCGACCTGCATTGGCAGCATGATTTGCTGCAAAGCGGTCGGAAGCTCGCGCATCCGCACCTGGTCGCTCTGGACCAGTTCGGCGTTGAACTCGTTCGCGATCCGGTCCGCGCCCCCGCAGCCGCCGATATTCCGGGCGGCGTTGGCGAAACGGGCGACGATCGGCTCCGCCTGGGCGCGAGTCATGCCGGCGGGGAAATTGATCGATACCTGCTTGAGGCTGAGCATCGCGTCACGCGGATCGGGGGTCAGCACTCGGCGAGTGTCCTGAACGCCGATGATCGAAAATCCGCCCTGCACGCGAATCGGAGGGCTGATCGAGCCCGGGACCATCTGTCGCACCGCCGCGGCCAGCGGGTCGGGCAGCTGCTCCGGGCGCACCCAGCCGAGATCGCCGCCGACAGCGGCGGTCGATGCTTCCGAATATTGGCGCGCATAGGCGGCGAAGGATGCGCCCTGCTGGAGCTGGTTCAGGATTTGCCCAGCCACCTGCTGAGACTGCGGTTCGCTGCCCGGAGGCGCCGAAATGAAGATTTCGGCAACCCGAAACTCCTGTGTTCCCTTCGCCGAGTTCAGCCTGTCGAGAACCGCTTTCACCTCCTCGTCGCCGACGCTGACGAAGCTTTCGATCTTCTTGCGCTGCAACCGGCTCCAGGCCAGCTCGCCCTCGATCTGCCGCCGCATGGTCCGGATCGAAGAGCCGTTGCTACGGAGGAATTCGTCCAGCTGTTCGGGAGTGCGGCCGATGTTGGACGCTACGCGCGCGAGCGCTCGGTCGATGTCGGTGCTCGGGATCTTGATTTCTTCGGCTTTCGCCGCCTGAATTTGCAAGCTTTCGTCGATAAGGTTGCGAAGGACCTGCTGCCGCAGCCGGTCGAGCTCGTCGGCCGGAATCTCGCCACCGTTGGCGATGATGAGGAGCGCAATGCGGTGATCGACGTCAGTCTGGGTGATGATCTCGCCGTTGACGATGGCGGTCGCCTTGACCACCGAAGGCATCGAAGTCCCGAAAAGCTGCGGGTTCTCCGGCAGGCGCAGGGAGCTTGCGCTGTTCGGACCGGGCGCCGGCTGCTGAACCGGCCCGTTCTGGGCGGCAGCGGTCGCTCCGGCGGCCAGCGCAATTGCCGCCGTCGCGGTCCTGGCGCGTGTCAACAAACGATCAGAAGCTGCTGCCACCTTGGAAAATCCCTTATTTATGGAAGAATTGCCGCTGCGCCGTTATCAACACCCCGCTGAACGCAGGCTTAGCGGCCAAGACCTTTAAGCGACACACGAAGCGAGAATGTGCTTCCCCTCCGAAAGTCACCGATACGCTCATAGTCGCGCCGCCACGATAGGCCAAGCTCTAGACACTCGTCTTCGTAGGTGATGCCCAGCCGATGACGAACAGGGGTGAACCCGTCGGCCAGGGACAGCGGATCCTCGGCCTTGTCGGTGAGGTCGAGAACCGTTGCTCCGAAAATCGACCAATAGCGGTGGACCTTTAACCGCCCCGCCAGGCGAAGCTCCTCCTTGTCACGCAAATCCTCGATTCCGGAGCTGATGTCCCGGTTGAGGCGCAAATATCCGATCTGCCCATAGCTTTCATCGGTGCCGAAGGTGAGGTCGAACTCGTTGCGGCGGACGGCGAGGTTGTCCTTGTCGACACGGAAGCGGTGCGTGAGGTCGATCAGGCGGCCATATCGGATCCTGGTGCGCCCGACGACGTCGGAAAAGCGGTCCGTGAGGCCCGTTCCTTCGGGAAAGATTTGCGGGTTGCGCGTGATTCGGTAGCTTTGACCGACAGTCGTCGTGATCGACAGATTTGGCCGGTCGAGCGACCAGTCGACGCCGTATGTGACGCGCGATCCGTCCTCCCAGCGATCATATCCCGGGAAACGGTTGAGGGCGAACAGGTTGCTGTCCTCGAGGTCCACGGCCCGCGCGTCCTCGTTCGGGATTCTCAGGTTCGGAGTCGGGGGCGTGATGATCAGCTGCACTCGCGGCACGAGACGCTGCGTACCGTCGAACGCCGGGCCGATCAGCGGCCATTTGAGGTCAGCCGCCAAGGCCCCGATGCCGCGCGCATGCCAGCCGTCCTCGCCGCGGTAGATTGGCACAGCCGTGCTTTGCGAGTCCGACGTGTGATAAATATCGCCGCGGCCGAACGCCGTGAGCGTCAGCTCCTGGCCCAAAGCGGTGATTCGCCGCAGGTCCCAGCGGGCGCTGCCGAACGCGCGACGCGTGTCCTGCCCCTCGATTCGCAGGATCGAGAGACTATTCGCCTGCAACTCGATGACGCCGCCCAAGACTGCTTCTCCAAGCCTCCAGCGCGCGTCGACGGCCGGGAGCGAGATCGGAATGTTTTGCTGCACGTCGTCGACCCGGAGGCCCTGGAATGCCCAGCCGGCGATGCTGATGTAGGAATCGGGGCTGATTCGTTCGGCATTGACGAAATTGCGCAGCCGGTCGTCGCGAGTGATGTCGTAGCGGCGGGTGACGGTCTTGTCGGTGGCGATCCGAAGAGAGCTGGTGACGCTCCACAGCGGGTCTAGCTGAGCCTTCCCGTTTCCTTCGAAATAGGCACGGATGCCGTGGCGTCGCCGGCCGCTGCCGAAGGTCGCGTCGGGATCCTCGATCTGGCCGTAAGTGGCAAAGCCGCCGACCTGGAATGCGCCGAGTTGGTTGAGCTCGCGATATCGGGCTTCGAGCGCCGGCCAAGTCCCGGTGTAGACGTGGGGAGTGAGAGTCAGATCCCGATTGCGCGCGATTCGCCAATAATAGGGAGCGGCGAGCTCGAAGCCGTTCCGGCTCGACAGGTTGATGTCGGGGACGAGCCATCCGGTCATGCCGGTTTCGCCCGTGCCGAGGCTGAACACCGGCAGGAGAGGCAACGTGATTCCCAGGATCTGCAGCCTGCCGCCTTCGAAGCGAACCCTGTCGGCGCCCGGGTCATGGACGACTCGCGCGGCGGTGATCCGCCAGCTCGGATTCCTCGGGCAGCCGGTCTCGGTGAGGACCGGGCAGGGGGAATAGACGGCATTTTCGAGAATGATCTGCTGGCCCGACCGGGAGCCTCGCTCGGCGGCGATGCGGCCGCCGGTTTCGAGCACGACGAGCAGGTTCCGAACGGTGCCGTCGCGCAAAGTTTCGGTGAGGACGACGTCGTCGCCGACCAGCCGATCGCCTTCCGAGGTGAGCACGACGACGTTGCCCTGTGCGCGGACCTCGCCGCTGCGGCGATTCCAGATCACGCGGTCGGCAGCAAGGTGGTCGCCTTCGTGGCTCATTCGGACCGCGCCGACCGCTTCGACGATGTCGGCTTCGCTGTCGTAGGTGATCGTGTCGGCGCTGAACTCGACGCCGGGCTCGGCAGGCAGCCCTGACGGGGGAGGGGTCAGCTCGTCGGCCGCCGGCTGCGCGCCCGCGGCGGCCGGCATCGCCATCAGCATCGGCAGCGCCGACCACCAGAACAACCGTCTACGCAAGGAAGGATATCGCCCGCTTACCGACAAACCTGCCGTGCCTATCGCACCTTGGCCGCCCGGCGACAATCGGCTTGCGGCGCGCGCGTCTTTGCCAAGCCTCGGCTCAGCCCCTAAAGGCGGCGCAACTTCTCCTTCCACCCAGGGATGAATTCCGATGCAGATTGAGTTTGCCGATCGCCGCCCCGACGGGGACCATGCGCTTGTCATTCCCGTTGCTGGCGACGATCAGCGGTCGATCAAGGATTTCGGAGAAGGGCTCGGCGAGGCCCTCAAGCGCCAGCGATTCGACGGCGAGGCGGGCAGCGTTGCCGAATATTTCGCTGCTGCCGGCAGCGGCGCCCGCCGGATTTTGGTCGTCGGTATCGGCAGCTCTGGCCTCACCGGCGAAGCGGCCGAGAAATTGGGCGGCACGGTGGCTGGCCGCCTGTTGACCTCGGGGGAAACGCACGCCGTCATCGATCTCGCCGATCACGGTGGCGATGCCGATGCCGCCTGCCGGGTGGCGCTGGCGGCGGCGCTTCGCTCGTGGCGGTACGACCGCTACCGAACGACCCTCAAGGACAAGCAGAAGCCGACGCTGGACAAGGTCACGGTCGTCGGCGGCGGAGAGTCGGCGGCGGAGCGCTGGCGCAACCGTTGGCAGCCCGTCTACGACGGCGCGGCATTCACCCGCGAGCTCGTCACCGAGCCCGCCAACGTCATCTACCCGGAAACTTTCGTGGAGCGGTGCCGACCCCTCGCCGACCTCGGCCTCGAGCTGGAAGTGCTCGACGGCGCGGCGATGAAGAAGCTCGGGATGGGCGCCTTGCTCGGAGTGGCCCAGGGCTCGGTTCGCGACCCGCGCCTGCTGATCCTTCGCTGGAATGGCGGGGCCGATGGCGAACCGCCGGTGGCATTGCTCGGCAAGGGCGTGACCTTCGACACGGGCGGCATCTCGATCAAGCCCGCCCAGGGCATGGAGGCGATGAAGTGGGACATGGGCGGAGCCGGCGCCGTCGCCGGTGCCATGCTCGCCCTGGCCAAGCGCAAGGCCAAGGCGAACGTCGTCGGCATCTGCGGCCTCGTCGAGAACATGCCGTCGGGCACCGCCCAGCGGCCGGGCGACGTCGTCACCACCATGTCGGGCCAGACCGTCGAGGTGATCAATACCGACGCCGAGGGCCGGCTGGTGCTCGCCGACGTGCTCACTTATGCCCAGCGCAACTACAAGCCGAAGACGGTCGTCGACCTTGCGACCCTGACGGGCGCGATCCTCGTCGGCCTTGGGCATGAGTTCGGCGGGCTCTTCGCCAACGACGAATCCCTCGCCGCCGAGCTTCTCGAGGCGAGCAAGGCATCGGGCGACAAGCTGTGGCGCATGCCGCTGGCGGAATCCTTCGACCGATTGATCGACTCGCCGATCGCCGACATGAAGAACGTCGGCCCCCGCGAGGGCGGCGCGATCACTGCCGCCCAGTTCATCCAGCGCTTCGTCGACAAGGGCGTGCGCTGGGCCCACCTCGACATCGCCGGAATGGTCTGGGCGGACAAGGCCGGGACCACTTACGACAAGGGCGCGACGAGCTTCGGAGTGCGCCTGCTCGACCAGTTCGTCGAGGCCACCGCCGAGCGCTAGCCGCCTTGCTCGTCGACTTCTACCAGCTGGAAAGCGCGCCGGTCGAACGGGTCGCCGCCAGCCTGTGCGAGAAGGTCCTCGCCGAGGGCTCGAGGCTGCTGATCCTCGCCGAGGACCAGCCGTTCCTCGCGCGGCTCGACCGGCAACTGTGGGACCAGGGGCCGACCAGCTTCCTTCCGCACGGCCTTGCCGGCGGCGCCGACGATGCTCGCCAGCCGATCCTGCTGTCGACCACGCCCGATGCCCCCAATGGAGCGCGCAACCTGCTGATCGCCGACGGCCAGTGGCGCGAGGCGGCCCTCGGCTACGAGCGCACGTTCTACCTTTTCGGGCCGGACGCGCTTCAGGCGGCCCGCGAGGCGTGGAAGTCCCTCGCCGGCCGGGAAGGGGTCGACCGGCGCTACTTCGCACGCGAGGAAGGCGGCTGGGCGCACAAAGCCTGACCCTTGCCGAGGCGGCGAAGCGCGGCTAGGCGCTGCCGCCAATCCCAGCCCCCAAGTTTCAGGAGACCGCCCGGTCATGGCCGCGACGCGCACCTTTTCGATCATCAAGCCCGATGCCACCCGCCGCAACCTCACCGGCGCCATCACCAAGATGCTGGAGGACGCCGGGCTCCGAATTGTCGCTTCCAAGCGCATCCGAATGAGCCGCGAGCAGGCCGAAGGCTTCTACGCCGTCCACCGCGAGCGGCCGTTCTTCAACGACCTGTGCAGCTTCATGACGTCCGGGCCGGTGGTCGTTCAGGTGCTCGAGGGCGAGAATGCCGTCCAGCGCAACCGCGAGGTGATGGGCGCGACCAACCCCGCCGATGCCGCCGAGGGCACGATCCGCAAGACCTACGCCGAATCGATCGAGGCCAACTCGGTCCACGGCTCCGACAGTGACGAGAACGCGAAGATCGAGATCGACTTTTTCTTCAAGCCCGAAGAGATCGTCGGCTGATCAGAACTGGGCGGCCGCGCTCATCAGCTTCGTCAGGCGCGGGGGCGACATCGCGAGCCAGCTGCGCTGCAGCCAGGCCTCGACATGATCCCAGTCGACACGAGGCCGGTCTAGTTTGATGCCGATCCAGCCGGATGGCCCGTAATAGGCGGGGCGGAAATACAGCTCCGGTTCCGCCTCGATCAGCTGGGCCATTTCATCCTGTCCGCTGCATTTGACGAGAACGCCTACGGCCCCCTCGCCGTGATGCCGGTTCCACATGATAGCGAAGAATTTGCCGCTGCTCTGACTTCCGACTTTCCAGCCAGGCGAGCCGTGGCTGGTCTGGAATCTCGTTTCCGGCAGCGCCAGGGCCAGTTCGCCCACGCGACTCGTGATCCAGTCGAAATCGCGCGTCCGACCGACAAATTCGCTCAAAACGCGAGGATAGAGCTGATGCTCGGCAATCAGCACGCGTTCGCCGAGCGATTCCGGACTGTCGTCGGGCAGCACTGCGACTTCGACCTGGCCGAGGATTTCGCCCGAATCGAGCTCGGGCGTGACGATGTGGACGGTCGCGCCGGTGACCTTCTCGCCAGCGGCGAGGCAGGCGGCGTGCGAGCCTAGACCTTTGTGTTTCGGCAGAAGCGATGGATGGATGTTGACGAGCCGCCCCTCCCAGCGTCCGACAAAGTCGTCGGGAAGGATGCGCATGAAGCCGGCGAGGGCGACGAGGTCGACATCGGCCTCTGCGAGAACTCTGTCGAGCGCGGCGAAGAACTGGCTCTTGTCCTTCGACGTCACCGCTGGAAGGCGCGCGACCGGCACCCGTTCGGCCTCGGCGACCCCGAGCCCCGGGGCATCGGGTCGATCGCCGGTCACCAGCACCACCTCATACGGGCAATTTTTGGCACGCGACGCGTAAATCAGCGCGGCCATGTTCGATCCCCGGCCGGAAATCAGAATCGCGATACGCGCTCGCTCAGCCATTGTGGGTCGCGGCCCAGTCCTCGCTTGCGCCCCAACGTCCGGCCGAGCCGCGGACGGTACAGCCGCGCGACCCTTCTTCGATCCGGCCGATGCGGTGAACCGTTTCGCCCGCCGACACGAGCGCGTCCGTCACCGCGTCCGAATCCTCGCGGGCGACGATTACCGCCATTCCCACACCGCAGTTGAAGGTCCTCGCCATCTCGACTTCGGCGATCTCGCCACCTTGCTGGATGGCTTCGAAAATCGCCGGCAACGGCCAGCTGTCATTGTCGAGCACCGCATGGCAATCGTTCGGCAGGACCCGCGGGATGTTCTCGAGGAGGCCCCCGCCGGTGATGTGAGCCAGAGCCTTGATCCGCCCGGACTGCGCCAGCGGCAGCAGCGGGCGGACATAGATCCGGGTCGGCTCCAGCAGGACATCGCCGAGCGATCGTGAGGGATCGGACGGGGCCGGGCCGGTCAGGCGCCAGCCCTTGTCGGCGATCACCCGTCGGACCAGCGAAAAGCCATTGCTGTGAACGCCGGAGCTGGCGAGGCCGAGGATTATGTCGCCAGCGGCGATTCGCTCGCCGGTCATGACCTGGTCGCGCTCGACGGCACCGACGCAGAAGCCGGCGAGATCATAATCCCCTTCCGCATACATGCCGGGCATTTCCGCCGTCTCGCCGCCGATCAATGCGCAGCCTGCCTGTCTGCAGCCTTCGGCGATTGAGGCGACGACCGCCGAAGCGATGTCGGTGTCGAGCCGGCCGCAGGCATAATAGTCGAGGAAGAAGAGCGGCTCGGCACCCTGGACGATGAGGTCGTTGGCGCACATCGCAACGAGGTCGATGCCGACCCCATCGTGGCGGCCGAGCTCGATCGCCAGCTTGAGCTTGGTGCCGACTCCGTCGTTGGCGGCGACCAGCAGAGGGTCGCGGAAGCCGGCCGCCTTGAGGTCGAACAAGCCGCCGAATCCGCCGAGGTGGGCGCGGGCGCCGGGTCGGGCGGTCGACCTGGCAAGCGGACCGATCGCCTTGACGAGGGCGTTGCCGGCATCGATCGACACTCCGGCGTCGGCGTAGGTGAGCGGCTTTTGCGGCATCGCCGCCGCGACTAGCCAGAACGCGCTTGGATTTCCACGCTGTTGTCGCCAAAAGCCGCACCGATGGCTCGCCGCCCCCTGATCGCAATTCTCGCTGCCGCCCTCCTCATGCTGGGCGGGGCAGGCGCGCTTTATGCTCAGCTCGAGAGCGGCGAGCGGGGAATATTGCCGATCGACAGCTCGGGCACGCTCGAAATCACCGGCATCCGCGTCGACGTCGGCGGCAAGGACGCACATTCGGCTCGCCTCGCCGGCTGGCGGGTGGCTCAGAGGGAGGGCTTTCGGGCGCTGTGGGCCAAGACCCACAGCCGCCCGGTGAGCGAGGCGCCGACTCCATCCGACGGCATATTGGACAACATGGTCAGCTCGATCATCGTCGAGCGCGAGCAGATCGGCCCCAACCGCTACATCGCCCAGCTCGGCATCCTGTTCGATCGCGCGCGCGCCGGTGAGTTGCTCGGCTTCACTGGCGAGCAGCGGCGTTCAGCGCCGATGCTTCTCGTGCCGGTGATGGTCAGCGGCGGGACTGCGGTCAGCGTCGAGGTCCGCAATCCCTGGCAGCGCGCCTGGGCGCAGTTCCGGACCTCCCAGAGCCCGATCGATTATGTGCGCGTCAGCGGCCTTGGCATCGACCCTTTGCTGGTCAATGCCGCCCAGACCAAGCGGCCTGGGCGCGGCTGGTGGCGCAACCTCATCGACCTTTACGGGGCCGCGGACATCCTGATGGCCGAAGTCCTCGTCGATCGGCTGTATCCGGGCGGTCCGGCGGTGGCTCGGTTCATTGCCCGGCACGGCCCGGACGGGAAGATCCTCGGCGGCTTCACCCTCACCGCCAAAGACAGCGCCAGCCTGCCGGCGATGATGAGCCAGGGCGTGCAGCGCATGGATGCGTTGTTCGCCGAGGCGCTCGCCGCAGGGCTTCTGATCCGAGACCCGACCCTCAACATTCCTGAGCCGCCCCCTCCGCCGGAGGAGATTATCGAACAGGCTCCCGCTCCGTCCCAGACCACCCAGGCGGAGCGCAGCTGGGAGTATCAGGTCCAGATCGTCTCACCCGACGTCAACGTGTACAATTTCGCAATGGCGCACCTGCGCACCCTGCCCGGTGTCGAGCAGGTAAACCCGGTCCGGATTGCGCCGGGCGGGGTGAGCTATGTCCACATCACGTACCGCGGCAATCTTGACGTGCTGGGGGCGGGGCTCGCCGCGCGCGGCTGGAATGTCGAGCGGACCGGTTGGGTGTTGCGCATGTCGAGCCAGGGCGCTCAGCCGCCACCGGTGCCGACACCGGCGCCGGCGCCTCCGCCGCAGCAGCCGCAGCCGGTACCGGTTCCAACGCAGCCACAGCCGCCGCCAGGCCAGGGACAGCCGCAGTGAAGCGCGGTGCGGACCAGATCGCGCTGCCGCTCGACTGGCCGCAGACCCAGGGCGAGGCGCGCTTCATCCTGTCGGATGCCAACCGCGACGCATTCGAGCATTTCCGGACGTGGAGCATGTGGCCGGTCAAGGCGACGATGCTGACCGGTCCGCGCCGTTCCGGCCGCACGCTGCTCGCCCGGAGCTTCGTCGAGCGGGTCGGCGGGCGCCTGTTCGACGGCGCCGAGCGGCACGACGAGGAAGAATTGTTCCACGCCTGGAACCATGCCCAGGACACGGGCCGTCCGCTTGTGATGGTCGTCGACGAAGTGCCGCCGGCCTGGGCGCCGGGGCTGCCCGACTTGCGCACGCGACTGGCCGTCACGCCAGTAACTCGAATTCATCCGCCGGACGACTCGCTGTTCGCCGCGCTAATCCAGCTGTTGTTCGCCGACCGCGGCCTTCACGTTCCAGGCGAAGCGCTTCGCTTCATGACCCAGAGGCTCTACCGCGACTATTGGAACGCCGAGCGCTCGGTCGAGGCAATCGATCGCTACGCCATTTCCGAGCGGGCGCGGCTCAGCCTGCCGACCATCCGCCGCGCTCTGATCGAGGCCGGGCTGATCGACGAGGGCTAGCCGCAGTTCACCCGCTCGACACGGTTCGCAGCGTCGAGCCACACATTCACGCGGTCCTCGCGCAGGTCCATGGTGATGACTCCGCCCTTGGGCACCCAGCGCAAGGTCCCCGCTCCGGAAACGCGGAGAATCTCCGCGCCAAGTTCGGCTGTCGCCTGGCGGCCGACGAACTGGGCGAGATTGCGATCGACGCATAGGCGACCTGTGCCGCGTTCGTAGATCGGCGGTTCCGACTGACCGTTGGCCATCGTCGCGCATCCTGCTGCAAGTGTCGCGACGCCGATAAGCGAAATGCAGCGCCCTGCCATCATGCCGGCTCCTTCTCCTTCATCGTCCTCGTCATTTTCAGCTTGCCGTTTTCGATGGCGAAAGCGAGCCGTCCCTCGACCAGGTCGAGCGCGTCGCGCCCGAATTCCTCAAACCGCCAACCGGACAGAATGTTCAGGCCGTTGCGAACCCCGGCGGCGAGCGCCTCGAGTTCGTCCGACCGGGCGATCAATCGTGGCGCGACGCCCGATTCCTTGGCGCGGATCTTGAGCAGCAGCTTCAGGAGGTCGCTGACCAGCGCGGCGTCCTTCGACAGTCCGGGGCGTCGAGGCTCGCGATCCGGCAGCTCGCCGGGGGCGAGCGGCTCGGCTGCCTGAAGTGCGGCGACCAGCCGGGCGCCGATATCGTTGGTCTTCCAGCCCGACGAGAGGCCGCGGACGTTGCCGAGATCTTCCTGGGTCTTGGGTGGGTGGATGGCGAGCTCGCCGAGCGTGTCGTCCTTCACCACCCGTCCGCGCGGCAGGTTCTTCGTGCGAGCCTCAATCTCGCGCCAGGCGGCGAGCGCCTTCAGCCGTCCGAGGACCTGCGGGTTGCGGCTGGGCAGCTTGAGGCGTTTCCACGCGTCCTCCGCGGCGAAAGCGAAGCTGGAAGGATCGGCGAGGCGCTCCATCTCCTCGTCGAGCCAGCCGCCGCGGCCGGTCCGCTTCAGCTTCTCGAGCAGCCGCGGGAAGATGGTGGAAAGGTGGGTGACGTCGGCGATCGCATAGTCGATCTGCCTCTTGTCCAGCGGCCGCCGGCTCCAGTCGGTGAACCTCGCGCCCTTGTCGAGGCTGTGGCCGAGCATCGATTCGATGAGGTTCGAATAGCCGACCTGCTCGCCATGGCCGAGGGCCATGGCCGCGATCTGGGTGTCGAACAGCGGAATCGGCACCTTGCCGGTGAGATGGTGGACGATCTCGAGATCCTGGCCGCCGGCATGAAAGACCTTCAGCACGTCGTGGTTCTCGACCAGCAGGTCGAGCAGCGGCTTCAAGTCGATATCCGCCTTGGGATCGATCGCCGCCGCTTCTTCGGGGGAGGCGACCTGGATCAGGCACAGGTCGGGCCAATAGCTGTTCTCGCGCATGAACTCGGTGTCCACGGCGACGAACGGCTGGCTGGAAAGACGCTGGACAAGCTCGGCGAGCTTCGCGCTGTCGGTGATGAGCGGGTGAATCTTCATGGAATCTTGCTGGGCGCCATAGCGACGGACCCGCGCCTTGACAAAAGCCTTTGCGAAAGGGAAGCGGCGGCCCGCATTCCCCTTCGTTCCAGCCGACGAGCCGCCAACGATCATGCACGCCTACCGCACCCACACCTGCGCCGAGCTTCGCGCCGGCGACGTCGGCTCGACCGTTCGCCTGTCGGGCTGGATCCACCGCAAGCGCGACCATGGCGGAGTCCTGTTCGTCGACCTTCGCGATCATTACGGCCTGACCCAGATCGTCGCCGCGGCCGGCAGCGACATGCTCGACCAGCTCGATTCGCTTCGGCTGGAATCGGTGGTGACGATCACCGGCGAGGTGGTCGCCCGCGGCTCGGACGCGGTAAATCCGAGGCTCGCGACCGGCGAGGTCGAAGTGGTCGCGCGCGACGTCGAGGTGCAGTCGTCGGCCTCGGAGCTGCCGATGCCGGTCGCCGGCGAGGCCGATTATCCCGAGGAGATCCGCCTGCGCTACCGCTATCTCGACCTTCGGCGCGAGCGGCTCCACGACAACATCGTCCTGCGCTCGGCGGTGATTGCCTCGATCCGGAAGCGGATGATCGACCAGGGCTTCACCGAGTTCCAGACACCGATCCTCACCGCCAGCTCGCCCGAAGGCGCGCGCGACTATCTGGTGCCGAGCCGGGTGCATCCGGGCAAGTTCTACGCGCTTCCGCAGGCGCCGCAGATGTTCAAGCAGCTGATCATGGTCGCCGGCTTCGACCGCTATTTCCAGATCGCGCCCTGCTTCCGCGACGAGGACGCCCGCGCCGACCGATCCCCGGGCGAATTCTACCAGCTCGACTTCGAGATGAGCTTCGTCACCCAGGACGACGTGTTCGCGGCGATCGAGCCGGTGCTGTCCGGAGTGTTCGAGGAGTTCGCCGATGGCCGCAGCGTGACTCCGGCGGGCGATTATCCGCGAATCCCGTTTCGGGAGGCGATGCTCAAATACGGCACCGACAAGCCCGACCTTCGTAACCCGCTGCTCATCAGCGACGTCGGCGGGCATTTCCGCGGCTCCGGCTTCGGTCTGTTCGCCAGGATCGTCGAAGGTGGCGATGTCGTCCGTGCGATCCCGGCCCCCGGCACCGCCGGCCAATCCCGTAAATTCTTCGACGACATGAACGAATGGGCGCGGAGCGAGGGCTTCGCCGGGCTCGGCTATGCGACTCGCAAGGGCGGCGAATGGGGCGGGCCGATCGCCAAGAACCACGGCAGCGAAGGGATGGACAAACTCGCGGATGAGTTGGGCCTCGGGCCCGACGACGGCATCTTCTTTGCTGCCGGCAAGGAAGCCGACGCTGCGAAGCTCGCCGGCCTTGCCCGCACCCGGGTCGCCGAGCAGCTCGACCTCGTCGAGAAGGGCGCCTTCCGCTTCTGCTGGATCGTCGATTTCCCGATGTTCGAGTTCAACGAGGAGCAGCGGAAGATCGACTTCTCGCACAATCCCTTCTCGATGCCTCAGGGCGGCCTCGACGCGCTGGCGAGCAAGGACCCGCTCGACATCCTCGCCTGGCAATATGACATCGTCTGCAACGGCGTCGAGCTGAGCTCGGGAGCCATCCGCAACCACCGCCCCGACATCATGTACAAGGCGTTCGAGATCGCCGGCTATTCGCGCGACGAGGTCGACGAGAATTTCTCGGGCATGATCAACGCGTTCAAGTTCGGGGCGCCGCCGCACGGCGGCTCCGCTCCCGGCATCGACCGAATCGTCATGCTGCTCGCCGACGAGCCCAACATCCGCGAGGTCATCCTCTTCCCGATGAACCAGAGGGCCGAGGATTTGATGATGAACGCTCCGGCGCCGGTAACGGCCAAGCAGCTTCGCGAGCTGAACATCAAGGTCGTGGCCGAGGAGTGACGCAGGTGCGCCGCTTTGGGACAGATTCGACCGCGCCGTAATTTGCCGCGTTGCCGGTCGGCGAACGGCGCGGTAACGCGCAATTGTGGGGCTTTCGTTAGCGCAATTTGAACGCTGCGTTCCGTTTGCAGGCGATTACGCCGCGGCGCTCGATCGGCTGCGTGAGCGGCTTGGCAGGCTGCAGCTTTCGCAAATTGCGCACGGCCGGCGGGCCATGGTCCTGTTCGAAGGCTGGGAAGGGAGCGGCTGCAAATCGGCGCTTCGCAACTTCGCCGGGGCCTGGGACCCGTGCTTCTTCTCGGCCCATTGCGTCCGCAGCGACGGCTTCGAGCAGAGCGATCGCCACTGGCTTGCGCCCTACTGGACGGCGCTTCCCGTCGCCGGCCGGACGACCTTGTTCTACCGCAGCTGGTATCGCCGGCTGGTCGAGCGGCGGGTCGAAGGGCTCGCCGACAAGGACTGGTACCGGGCGTTCGACGAGATCAACGAGTTCGAGGCGCAACAGGCGGAGCACGGCACGTTGCTCGTCAAGCTGTTCTTCCACATCAGCAGTGATGTGCAGCGCCAGCGTCGCCGCGAGCGACAGGAGCATGATTGGGAACGCTGGCTGCTGCGCGGCGACGAGCTCGCGCGCTTCCCGACCGGGACCAATATGTAAAGTGCTGGGAACAGGCGTTCGAGCTGTCCGACACGCGCTGGGCGCCATGGACCGTTGTCGACGCCGGCGACACCAAAGCGGCGAGCGTGGCCGCCCAGACTGCCATCGCCGACGCCTTCGCTGAGGCGATGCCCGCAGAGCCGCCGCAGGAGAATGTCGTGGCCCTGCAGAAGGAACGCTGGGGCTAGCCGTCACCCCCGGTCGGGGTAGCGGATGGCGAGGATTTCGTAGCTTTTCTCGCCCGCCGGCAGGCTGACGACGCGCTCCTCGCCAACGCTTGCGCCGATGAGCGCCCGAGCGAGCGGCGCGCTCCAGCCGATCCGGCCGGCCGAAGAATCGGTCTCATCGTCGCCGACGATGGTGATCGTGCGCCGATTGTCGTCTTCGTCCGCAACCTCGATGGTCGCCCCGAACCGGACCTCGTTACGGTTGGCCTGGCTCTGCGGGTCGACGACCTTCGCCGCCTTCATGATCCGCGACAGATGGTGCAGCCGGCGATCGATCTCGCGCAGCCGTTTCTTGCCGTAAAGATAGTCGGCATTTTCGGAACGGTCGCCGAGGGACGCCGCCCATGACACCGTCTCGACCAGCTTGGGTCGTTCGACGGCGAACAGTTGCTCATATTCCGCGCGCACCCGCGCCAGGCCTTGCGGAGTGATGTAGCGGCCTTCGCGGCTGCCCATCAGCCTGGCGGGGTCTTTCCGAGGAACTGGGACACGTGCACCGGGCTGCTCGGCGTGTCGGGGTTCATCTGGTCGTAGACGACGCTGTTCTCGATCACCCGCTGCACGTAGCCGCGCGTCTCGCTGAACGGAATGCGCTCGATCCAGCTCAGGATGTCGACGTTCGGCTGCCGCGGATCGCCGAAATTGTTGACCCACCGGCGGACGTTGCCGGCGCCGGCGTTGTAGCTCGCCACTGCCAGCGGGATATTGCCGTTCCACGTGTTCAGCATGCGCTGGAAATAGGCCGAACCGAGCATCACGTTGTATGCCGGGTCGGAAGTCAGGCGGGCATAATCGTAAGCGTAACCCATCTTTTCGGCCTGCTCGCGAGCAGTGGCCGGCATGAGCTGAAGGAGACCGCGAGCGCCGGCGTGGCTGACCGCAGTGCGGTCGAATGAGCTTTCCTGGCGGGCAATGCCGTGGGCGAGCGACCAGATCTGCCCCCGCGGCACCTGCGCGTGGAGTCTCGGGAACACGTCCTGGACATAGAAGGCCGAACCGTTGTTGCGGGCCGAGCGTCCGACCCAGACGGCGAGGTCCTGGCGGCCGATCTGATGGCTCAGCTCGACGGCCATGATTCTCTCGGCATCGGTGGTCAGCGATTCGGCGAGCGAGCGGATGAACAGGGCCTGCTCGTCGCGGCGGCCCTGAAGGCCGAGATGACGGACGGCCCGAACGATCGACCGGTTATTGAACTCTGTCCGGTGCTGCGGCGACACGGTGAAGGTCGCCATCACCCCCGGTGCCGGCACCGGGCGGCCCATGCGCTCGAGGGCCAGCTGGCCGTAGAACGTTTCTGGAAATGCCGCCGCTCGCTGGAAATAGGCGCTGGCGTCGGCAAGGCGGCCAGCCGCGATCGCCGAGCGCCCTGCCCAATAATAGCCCTTGGTCGTCACCTGTGCCGAACGGCCGCCGCGCGAATAGCGGTCGAACATGGCGACGGCGTTCGCAGGCCTTCCGGCGGCATAGGCGGCGGTGCCGGCGAGCCAGGTCAAGGACGTATATTTGTCGCGGACTCCAAACGACAGCTGCGTCAGGTCGGTGCCCGGATCGAACATGTCGTCGACCTGGCTGGCGATATTGTAGGCGAGCAGGTGCTGGCGGTCGTTGGCGGCGCCCTGGGCCAGCGCGAGCAGCATCTCCAGCCATCTTTCGGGGTCTGCCGGGCGATGCGTGAAATTGTGTGAGCGGGCAGCCAGCTGGCGAGCGCCGCCGTCACCGCCGCCGTCGCGATAGTAGCGCAGCCGGTCCATCAGCAGGCCGGCATCAACGGCCATCTGCGGGGCCGCGGCCGCGACCAGCGCTTCGGTTTCGGGCGCGCGGCTCTGCATCGCCACCCGAGCCATGAAGGCGGCCCGCCGTTGCGGGCTGACCAGGCCGAGCATGCGCTGCGCGTCCGCGGTCTTGCGAGCGAACAGCAAGGCATCGGCGCGGCGGTCGTGGTCCTGGGCGGTGAAGTGCGCCGAGAAGCGGTTGTAGACCGAGGTTTCGTCATAAGCGCTGAGGTCGGGAGACGCCCACGCGTTGCGCGCCGCGTGGACCGCTTCGGCGGTGCGGCCGCTGGCCGCCAGCGAATCCGCCAGCCGCGCGAAGCCGTTGCCGGTCGTCGGCTGCTCTTTGGCGAAGAACAGCATCACCCAGGACGGATTCTCGCCGGGCCGCATGGCGCGTTCGGCATTGCGCCGCATCGCCGCTTCGCCCGGCCAGCCAGGATTGTTCAGAAGGAAGCGGGCATATTCGCCGAAGCTGAAATTGCCGGTGCCGCGTAGCCGCCGCCAGTCGGCGAGGGCCCAGTCGATCGACTGTGCGGGCGCTGCCGCCGGTGCTTGAACCGCCGCAGCTGCCGCTGCCGCGGCCGCTGCAGCCGCGACTGCAGGCTTGGCCTGCAAGTTGCGATCGAATGGCCTGGTCGACGCCAGTGCCGCGGTGCCCAACAATGTCGGGATGAGAAAAAGTGCTGCCCTCCGCATGCTGGACATAATGGCAAGCAAGTCCTTATCAGCCGCTGAACGAAACGAGAGCCTACGCAACAAGTCTTTGGCCGTGAAGGAGTAAGCGCATGTTTTCCGGGTCGATTCCGGCGCTCGTGACTCCTTTTGCGGCAGGACGAGTCGATTACGCGACGATCCGAGAATTCGTTGGCTGGCAGATCGCCGAGGGATCGAGCGCGTTGGTCCCGTGCGGCACGACGGGCGAGGTGGCGACCCTCGATTCCGGGGAGCATCGCCAGGTCATCGAGACCGTCGTCGAGGTCGCGGAGGGTCGCGTGCCCGTCATCGCCGGCTGCGGCAGCTATTCGACCGCGGCGACGATCGAGAGGATGCGCGCGGCCAGAGAGGCCGGAGCCGACGCCGCTCTGGTGGTCGTGCCCTATTACAACAAGCCGAGCCAGGCCGGGCTCGCCGCCCATTTTCGCGCGGTCGCCGAAAGCTCCGACCTCCCCGTCATCGTCTACAACGTGCCCTCGCGCACGGTCGCCGATATCTCCGTCGAAACCTTGGGCGAAATCGCCCGGCTGCCGACCATCGTCGGCATCAAGGACGCGACCGGTAACCTCGCCCGGGTGACCGCCCAGCGGCTCGCCTGCGGCACCGGCTTCGTCCAGCTGTCCGGCAACGACGACATGGCACTGGGCTTCAACGCGATGGGCGGGGTGGGGTGCATTTCGGTCACCGCCAACGTTGCGCCGCGGCTGTGCGCCGACTTCCAGAGGGCGACCCTGGATCGCGACTGGGACAAAGCGCTCGAGCTCCAGGACCGGCTCTATCCGCTCCACGCCGCCTTGTTCTCCGATGCCTCGCCGGGCCCCGCCAAATATGCGTTGTCGCGGGTTCGCCCGGGCTTCCCGATCGAGCTTCGCCTGCCGCTGACCGAGCCCTCTGCCGCCTCGAAGCGCGCGGTCGATGCCGCGCTCGAGCATGCCGGGCTGCTTTAGGAACTCAACCGTATGCCCTGATGACGAAAACCAGGACCATCTGGGGGATGGTCCGTTTTCGTCATTGTCGAAGGGCTGACTTTCTTCCTAGGGCGTCGCAAAGGTCAGGGCTTCGACAGGCTCAGCCCGAACGGAGTTTTGCCGCTTCATGCCCAAGCCCCTCTCGCCGCCGTTCGACAAGCAGAAGGTCGTCGCCGAGAACCGGCGCGCGCGCTTCGACTATTTCGTCGAGGAGCGGCTCGAGGCGGGGATCGCGCTGGTCGGCACGGAGGTGAAGGCGCTCCGCCAGGGCGAGGGGTCGATCGCCGAAAGCTATGCGGCCGTCGACGGCGAGGAAGTATGGCTGATCAACAGCCACATCCCCGAATATAGCCACGGCAACCGCCTCAACCATGAGCCGCGCAGGCCCCGGAAATTGTTGCTGAAGGGCCGCGAAATCGCCAAGCTGCAAGGCGCGGTGACGCGGCAGGGCCTGACGCTGGTGCCGCTGTCGATCTATTTCAACGGCAGCGGGCGGGCGAAGGTCGAGCTCGCGCTCGCCAGAGGCAAGAAGGTGCACGACAAGCGCGAGACGATCAAGGAGCGCGACTGGAAGCGCGACCAGGCCCGGCTGCTGAGGCGGCATGGCTGACGTCGGCGGCATCTTCAGCCGTTTCGTGCGGCGGCATGCGCCGTCGCGCGACGAGGTCTTGCAAAGCCGCTGGCTGAAGCCGTTCGGCGAGCGCATTCGCCAGTCCGACCTGTGGCGATTCACTCGCCGCTCGGTTCCGCGCGGAGTCGCGGTCGGCCTGTTCGTCGGCATCTTCCTGATGATCCCGGGCCTTCAGATCATCGGCGCGGCTTTGGTCTCGGCGCCGTTCCGCGCCAACATCCCGATCGCCGCGGCAATGACGTTCCTGTCGAACCCGGCGACCACGCCCTTCTTCCTCGTCGCCGCGATCAACATCGGCAATCGGATCGGCTTCCACGCCGACCTCGCCGCCTTCCAGGCCTTGTGGTCGAGCGGCGCCGGCGCCGGCGAGTGGCTCCGGTGGTTGCTGTCCGACGCCGCCCCGGCGGTCGTCACCGGCCTCGCGGTCATTGGCGCTGCCTTTGCGTTCGCAGGATATTGGGTGTCGCTGGTCGGATGGCGCTGGTGGGTGGCGCACAAGTGGCGCCAGCGTCGCACCGACGAATCATGAGCCGCAAGCCGGCGACCATTGGAGGGTATGAAATGCGTCTGATTGCAGTCCTTGCCGCCGGAACCGCGCTTGCTTCCTGCGCCACCCAGCCGGCGGCACCGGTCGGCTCGCCCGCCGTTCCGGTCGCCGAGGCGCAGCCCGCGCCCGAGCCGGCGCCAAAGCCGCAGCTCGGCACCTTCGGATTCGATACGGCCGGGATGAACCCGGCGGTCGCGCCCGGCGACGACTTCTACGAACATGCCAACGGCGTCTGGGCGCGGACCACGCCGATCCCGGCCGACAAGTCGAACTACGGCATGTTCACCATGCTCGACGATTTGTCGCGCGAGCGCACCCGGGTGATCATCGAGGATTCGGCGCGCGACCCGTCGAGCAAGATCGGAATCGCTTATTCGGCTTTCCTCGACACCGCGGCGATCGAGGCCCGCGGGATCGAGCCGATCCAGCCGTGGCTCAGCGAGGTCCGGGCGCTGTCGAGCAAGGCCGCCTATCCGGCGCTGGCCGCGCGCGCCGACCGCCTGGGCATCCGCGGCCCCTACGGCTCCTACGTCAACCTCGATGACAAGCAGAACGACCAGTATATCCTCAACCTGTTCCAGGCCGGCCTGGGCATGCCGGACCGCGATTATTATCTCAGCAGCGACGCCAAGATCGTCGAAACCCGCGGCAAATATCTCGAATATCTGACGCAGATGCTGGGCCATGCCGGCGAGGCCAACGCCGCTTCCCGGGCGAGGGCGATCCTCGATCACGAGACTCGCATTGCCCGCGCCCACTGGACTCGGGTCGACAGCCGCGACGCGACCAAGACCTACAACAAGATGAGCCTCGCCGAGCTTCAGCGCCGCACTCCCGGCTTCGACATGGCCGCTTACTTGCGCGGCATCGGCGTCGGCGAGGGCGAGGTGCTGGTCGCCCAGCCGAGCGCCTTCACCGGCATCGCCCAGGCCGTCCAGCGGGCGCCTCTCCAGGTGCTCAAGGACCAGCTCATCGTCCGCTCGCTCAGCGCCTATTCGGACTATCTCCCGAGCGCCATCGACCGGACGGAATTTGCCTTCCACGGCACCGCGCTTTCGGGAACTCCGGAGCAGGAGGAACGGTGGAAGCGGGGCGTGACCTTCACCACCCGGGCGCTCGCCGACCAGGTCAGCCAGGTCTACGTCCAGAGGCATTTCCCGCCCGAGACCAAGGCGGCGGCCGACGAGCTGGTCCGGAACGTCGTCGCGGCGATGGGCCGGCGGATCGACAATCTCAGCTGGATGGCGCCCGAAACCAAGGTCCGCGCCCGGGCCAAGCTCGCGAACTTCACGACCAAGATCGGCTACCCCGACCAATGGCGCGATTATTCCGCCCTCGAGGTTCGGCCGGGCGACGCCTTCGGCAATGCCATGCGCTCCGCGCAGTTCGAGCATGAGTATGAAATCGGCAAGCTCGGCGGCCCGGTGCGCCGCTGGGAATGGTTCATGACCCCGATGACGGTCAACGCTTATGCCAATTTCAACATGAGCGAGATCGTCTTCCCGGCGTCGATCCTGCAGCCGCCCTTCTTCGATCCCAATGCCGACCCGGCGATCAACTATGGCGGCATCGGTGCGGTGATCGGCCACGAGATCAGTCATCATTTCGACGACCAGGGTGCGAAATATGACGAGCACGGCCGGCTTTCGGACTGGTGGACCCCGGCCGATGTCAAAGCCTTCGAGGAAGCCGGCAAGGCGCTGATCGAGCAATACAATCGCTACGAGGCGCTGCCGGGAGTGTTCGTCAACGGGCAGCTCGCGCTTGGCGAGAATATCGGCGACCTCGCCGGGCTCACGGTTGCCTACGACGCCTACCGCACGTCGCTCGGCGGCCGGGAGCCGCCGGTGATCGACGGAACGACCGGCGACCAGCGCTTCTACCTCGGCTGGGCGCAGATCTGGCGGCGCAATTACCGCGAGGAAAATCTGCGGCAGCGGCTTCTCACCGGCCCGCATGCGCCATCGATCCAGCGCACCTGGATCGTCCGCAATCTCGATCCCTGGTATCCCGCCTTCGGCGTCCAGCCGGGCCAGGCCCTGTACCTGCCGCCCGAGCGGCGCGTGCGAATCTGGTAGGCGATGCTGCACCAGGAGCTGACCGCCCTCGATAGCGCCCCGGCCGGCGCCTCGCGCTGGCTCGTGCCCGGCTTGGTGGCGGTGGCAGCTCTCAGCGCGCTCGTCCTGTTCTGGCTGATCGGTGCGCCCGTGGTCGGCGCCGCGGCGGCGGTCATCGTCGCCGGCCTGTACGCGGCCGTCGCCGTAATGGAGCGCCGCTCGGCGACGGCAATTGCGGAGCCGCTCGCGGTCGCTCCCGATTACGCGCTGGTCGGCTCGGCGCTCGCTTTGTGCGGGGACGCCGCGGCGCTGACGATGTTCGACGGCAGCCTGCTGATCGCCAATTCAGCCTATCGCGAACGGTTCGGCAGCGGACTTCCGCCGCTGGAGCTGGCGAAGAACGAGGATGATCGTCAATCGCTCGAGCTGGCTCGAACCCTGGCGCTGCGCGATGGCGCCGGCTGCGCCGCCGGCTTGACCACCGCCGCGGGGCCGGTGGCGGTCGAGATCGAGCGGGCGGGAAGCCGATCCGATCTGCTTTGGTGGCGGTTCCCGAAACCTGCTTCCCCGGACCTGCTGGCAAGCCAGGCGCAGCGCCTGACCGGGCCCGCCGGCGACCGCCTCGGCAGCGAGGGAATCCTGGCCGCGCTGGTCGATTCTGGCGGGTCCCTGGTCGCCGCCAACCGGGCCCTCGCCGCGCGCGCGGGTGCAACCGGCGAGCTTCCGGGGGAGCTGCGCTTCTCCGATCTGGTCGAGGTCACGGACGACAATTTGCTGAGGCTTCGCGCCGAGGGCGAAGGCGGCCGGCCGCTGCGCGCCGTTCACGTCCCTCTCGACCCCTCCAAGGAAAACGGCGCGGCGACGTTCCTGCTGTTCGACAGCCTCGAGCCGGGGACTCTGAGCAGCTCCGCCAACCTCCAGGCCCTGCTCGACGTCCTGCCGATCGGCCTCGCTTTGGTCGATCGCGACGGACGCTTCCTGATGATGAACGAGGCCTTCCGTGTCGCGGCGGGGATCAAGGGGGCCGCCATGCCCTCCTATCCCGGCGACCTGGTCGTCAAGGAGGACAAGGCCGCCGTCGCCGACGCCGTGCGCCGCAACACGCGCGGCCCCGCGACCTCCGGAGACATTGCCGTTCGGCTTGCCAAGCGCACGGGCGAACCGGTGGCGCTGACCATCGCCGGGCTTCGCGGCCTCGGCGACGCCGCGGTCCTGCTCCTCCTCAAGGACAATAGCGAGGAGGCCAAGCTCAAGCAGCAGATCGCCCAGGCAACCAAGATGCAGGCGGTCGGCCAGCTCGCCGGCGGCGTCGCCCACGACTTCAATAATATCCTCACGGCGATCATCGGCCACTGCGACCTGATGCTGATGCGCCATACGCCCGGCGACAGCGACTATGACGACATCCAGCAAATCAAGTCGAACTCCAACCGTGCCGCCGGGCTGACCCGCCAGCTGCTCGCTTTCTCGCGGCAGCAGACGCTTCGGCCGCAGGTGCTGCAGCTTCCGGACGTGGTCTCGGAGGTTTCGCACCTGTTGAAGCGGCTGCTCGGCGAGACGGTGCAGCTGGTCGTGAAGCATGGGCGCAATCTTGGCCCCGTGCGGGCCGATCCCGGCCAGCTCGAGCAGGTGATCGTCAATCTCGCGGTCAATGCGCGCGACGCCATGGCCTCAAGCGGCGGCGGGACCCTCACCATCCAGACCTATGCGGTCAAGGCCGACCAGGTCGCCGAGCTTGGCTCGGAAATCCTGCCGATCGCCGATTACAGCGCCCTATCGGTCAGCGACACCGGCTGCGGCATCCCCGCCAACGTCCTCGGCAAGGTGTTCGAGCCCTTCTTCACCACCAAGGAGGTCGGAAAGGGGACCGGCCTCGGCCTGTCGACCGTCTACGGCATCGTCAAGCAATCCGGCGGCTTCATCTTCGCCGATTCGAAGGTCGGCGAGGGCACCCGTTTCGTCATCTACCTGCCCGTCTATCGCGAGGAAGCCGAAGCCGGCAAAGCCCGGCGAGGCGCCAGCCCCAAAGGCAACGAGCTGTGGGGCACCGAGACCGTCCTGCTGGTCGAGGACGAGCCGATGGTCCGGACCGTCGCCGAGCGGGCCCTGACTCGCCACGGCTACAAGGTGATCACCGCCGGCAATGGCGAGGAAGCGCTGGAGATCATTGGCCGCGGAGATGAGATCGACCTTCTGGTCAGCGACGTCGTGATGCCCGGAATGGACGGGCCAACGGTGGTCGCCGAGGCGCGCAAGACCCGCCCCGACCTCAAGATCCTGTTCATGTCGGGCTACGCCGAGGAGCAATTGAGGAAATCGATCGACCTCGACAACGTCGCGTTCCTGCCGAAACCCTTCTCGGTTCAGGAGCTGGCCGAAGCGGCGCGGCGCACGCTGGGGCCGAAATAAAACTGCTTTTCAGGGAGAGGCTTGCTGCGTATTGGCGCAAGGATGAGCGAGGGGCGCAGCATCTTGATCGTCGAGGACGAGCCGCTGATCGCGATGATGCTCGAGGACTTTCTCGAATCGCTCGGACACACGGTGCAGGGCACCTGTGAATCGGTGGCCGAGGCCCTCGCCGAGACCGAGAAGGGCGGCTTCGATCTCGCCATCCTTGACGTCAACCTCAAGGGCGAGAATGCCTGGCCAGTGGCTTCCCGGCTCAAGGAGCGCGGAATCCCGTTCGTCATCGCTTCCGGCGGCCATGTCGATCCGCCGCCGCCCGAGTTCGCGTCCGTGCCGATGCTGGAAAAGCCCTACACGATCGAGCGGGTCACCCCGGTGCTCAACGAGGCGCTGGCCGGCTGACGGGGGCGCTGCTCAGGTCTGTCGCCGCAGCCCTTTTTCTTGCCGCCGCGTTTCTGCTCGTGATGTTCCTGTCGCAAACCCGGATGCTGTTCCCGACCGACATGGTCGGTCCGCCCGGCCCGATGCCGGCGGGCGCCGAACAGGTCGCGTTCGACACAACTGGCGGCGACACGCTGCACGGCGTCCTCGTCCCGCCACGGGGGCAAAGGGAGGGGCCGCGCGTGCTGGTGCTGGGCTTCGGCGGCAATGCCTGGAACGCCGCCGACGTCGCCGCCTTTCTCCATGACCTTTATCCGCAAGCCCATGTCGTCGCCTTCCATTATCGCGGCTACCGGCCGTCAACCGGCAGCCCGTCGGCTGCGGCGCTCCTCGCCGACGCTCCCCTGGTCCAGGATTTTGCGGTCGCTCGGGTGAAGCCGGAGCGGACCGTCGCCGTCGGCTTCTCGATCGGCAGCGGGGTCGCCGCCGCGCTCGCCAGGGAAAGGGATCTCGATGGAATCATCCTTGTCACTCCGTTCGATTCGCTGAAGGCCGTCGCCCAGACGCTCTATCCCTGGCTGCCTGTCGGTCCCCTCTTCCAGCACGAGATGGACAGTGGCGCAGCGCTTCGCGGCAATGACGTGCCGGTGGCGATCGTCGCCGCCGAGCGTGACGAGATTATCCCGCCCAGGCGCACCGAAGCGCTGCGGCCGCTGGTGCCCAATCTCGTGTTCGATCGCACGATTGGCGGCGCCGGCCATAACGACATCTACCATCGCCCCGAATTCCGCTCGGCGATGCGCGAGGCGCTGGCGGCACTCGGCCGCTGACAAGCATCTTCCAATGTAGGATTTCGTCTGCGATCCTTGGGCCATGCGCTGCGCCGACTTCGCGCCCGGGCCGACATTCCACGATTGGTCCTTAAGTTCACGGAAATGGCGTCGTTCTGCGAGACATTAGTGAAATTTAAGCAGCAATGTTCCCCTCTTGTTCTCATCTCGAAAAGAATGTACGTATTTTGTTCTACGGGCGGGCTCGGCCGCCGCATTGACGGAGGAACAGGGGTCATGGCAGCGCAATTGAAAGTCATCGGCAGCGGATTGGAACTTCCCTCAATGGACAGGCAGAAGGCGCTCGAGGCGGCGCTCGCGCAGATCGACCGGGCGTTCGGCAAGGGCTCGGCGATGAAGCTCGGCAGCCGCGAGAAGATCGAGATCGAGACGATCTCGACCGGAAGCCTCGGGCTCGACATCGCGCTCGGAGTCGGCGGACTGCCGCGCGGCCGGGTGATCGAAATCTACGGGCCGGAAAGCTCGGGCAAGACGACCCTTGCCCTCCATGCGATCGCCGAGGCGCAGAAGGGCGGGGGCACCGCCGCCTTTGTCGATGCCGAGCATGCGCTCGATCCAGTCTATGCGAAGAAGCTCGGAGTCGACATCGATGAGCTGATCGTCTCGCAGCCGGACACCGGCGAGCAGGCGCTGGAGATCGTCGACACCCTGGTCCGCTCCAACGCCATCGACGTTTTGGTCGTCGATTCGGTCGCGGCGCTGGTGCCGCGGGCCGAGATCGAGGGCGAGATGGGCGACAGCCATGTCGGCCTGCAGGCGCGGCTGATGAGCCAGGCGCTGCGCAAGCTGACCGGCTCGATCAGCCGCTCGCGCTGCGTCGTCGTCTTCATCAACCAGATTCGGATGAAGATCGGCGTCATGTACGGCAACCCCGAGACGACGACCGGCGGCAATGCGCTCAAATTCTACGCCTCGGTGCGGCTCGACATCCGCCGCACCGGCCAGATCAAGGACCGCGACGACATCGTGGGCAACTCGACCCGGGTGAAGGTGGTCAAGAACAAGGTCGCGCCGCCGTTCAAGCAGGTCGAGTTCGATATCATGTACGGCGAGGGCGTGTCGAAGGTCGGCGAGATCCTCGACCTCGGCGTCAAGGCCGGGCTCATCGAGAAGTCCGGGGCCTGGTTCAGCTACGACAGCGTGCGGATCGGCCAGGGCCGCGAGAATGCCAAGCAATATCTCAAGGAAAATCCCGACGTCGCGCAGCGCATCGAAAATGCCATCCGCGGCCGCACGGAGGAAGTCGGCGAAGCGCTGATGGTCGGTCCCGACACCGAGGAGCTCGACGCCTAGGCGCTAGATTTCCGGAGGGGGCGGTGGCAGCACCGTCTCCTCCTCGCCGATCCGCGGGAGGCCGGCGAACAGCCGCCCGGGCTCAGTCATGACCACCAGCAGCATGGCGGCGCCGGCGCAGATGGCGACCCCCCACAGGAACGGCTGCACGGTGCCGTCGAAGGCCTGGCCGATGGCGAAGCCGATCACCGCGCCGCCGATCGTCCCGATCACGCCCTGGACCGAGGACGCGGTGCCGGCGATCGGCGCCATATGCTCCATCGCCAGCGTGCTGAGGTTGGCCGAAGTAAAGGCAAAGAACATCATTGCCAGCGCCTGCATGACGATGAACACCGGCAAGCTGACCAGCCCGGCCGCTCCGAGCAGGGCATGAGCGAGCGTGACCAGGCCGAAACCGGCAACGCCGAAATGGCCGACGCGGCGCAAGCCGAAGCGCCCGATGATCTGCGAATTGGTCCAGGAGGCGAGCGCCATCGGCGCGGCAATCGCTGCAAACACTGCGCCGATCAGCTCGCCGGCACCGAAGGCGTCGAAGACGATCTGCTGGATCGAGGCGATATAAGCGGTGAGCGTGCCGAAGGTCGCGGTCAGCGCCAGCGTATAGCCGAGCGACTGGCGCTCCGTCAGGGTCGCCCGCGCCGCCGCCGCCATGTCGCGCGGCGCCAGCGTTCGCCGGAATTCCGGGTTGAGCGTTTCCGGCAGCCGCACCCACGACCAGACGAGCATGATGATCCCGTAAGCGGCGAGTATGAGGAAGATCGTCCGCCACGGCGCCACCAGCAGGATCGCTTGGCCGATGCTCGGCGCCAGCACTGGAACGACCATGAACACCATGAACACGAGGCTCATGATCCGGGCCATCGCCTCGCCCTGGAAGAGATCGCGGACCATGGCGACGATCAGGACCCGCGTGACAGCGGCGAAGGCGCCCTGGAGCGCCCGTGCGGCAATGAGCAACGCGAAGCTGCCCGCTAGCCCACACAGCAGCGCGAAGGCGGCATAGAGCGCGACGCCGATTGCCAGCACCGGCTTCCGGCCGAAGCGGTCTGCCAGCGGTCCCCACACGAGCTGGGTCGAGCCGAAGCCGATCATATAGGCGATCACCACCAGCTGGCGGTGGTTCTCCTCGGTGACTCCGAGGTCCTCGCCAAGCGCCGGCAGCGCCGGGATCATCACGTCGATGGCAAAGGCGTTGAGCGCCATCAGCCCGGCCAATAGGGCGACCGTCTCTCTGTACCCGGGGCGAGGTTTTGTCGCGGACGCGCTGGAGGTGAAGGGCATCGGCGCCTGCTGGCGCAAGCCGGCGCGCCCTGCAACAGGGCCGGCGGCATTTCGGTGAAACTCTGCCCCTTGCGGGCTGCGGCGCCTGCTTTACTGATAGCCCGACGCCGAAAAGGGGAGCGCCAATGAGGGCCTGGTTCGCAATTCCGCTTTGGCAGCGGGTCGTCGCAGCGCTCGTCCTCGGCCTCGCCGTCGGCCTGTTGTGGGGCCCGGGCGCCGAGACGATCAAGTGGATCGGCGATCTCTTCATCCGCGCCATCCGGATGCTGGTCGTGCCGCTCATCTTCTTTTCTCTGGTTGCCGGTGTCGTGTCGATCGGCGACCTGAAAAAGCTCGGCGGGATCGGCGGCCGGGCAATCGGTCTATTCCTCTTCACCGGCCTGATCGCCGTCCTGGTCGGGCTTCTGCTCGGCACCATCGTCCAGCCCGGCGCGGGCCTGAACATCGCCCCGACGGGCGAGATTCCGGAAGCGGCAGCATCGCCGCTGACCTTTGTCGACATGGTCCTGTCGATGGTGCCGCCCAACATCGTTTCGGCAATGGCGAACATGGAAGTGTTGCCGATGATCGTCTTTGCGATCCTGTTCGGCATTGCCATACTGATGGCCGGCGAGGCCGGTGTGCCGATCGGCCGGGCAATGGATGCCGGCGCCGTCGTCATGCAGAAGATGACCGCCATCGTCATGGAACTGACGCCGTTCGGCGTCTTCGCCCTGATGGCCTGGGTGGCCGGAACCTACGGAATGGACGCGCTGCTGCCGCTCGCGAAACTGATCGGGACGCTCTACGTCGGCTGCCTGTTCATGATCCTCGTCGTTTACGGCGGCATCGTGAAGTTGATCGCCAGGCTGCCGGTCCGCCACTTCTACCGCGGCGTGGCCGACGCTATGGCTGTGGCCTATTCGACCTCGTCGTCGGCGGCGACCCTGCCGGTCACCCTGCGGGTCACCCAGCAGAATCTCGGCGTGTCGCGGCGGGTGTCGAGCTTCATCGTGTCGCTCGGGGCGACGGTGAACATGGACGGCACGGCGCTCTATCTCGGCCTTGCGGCCGTGTTCGGCGCGCAGATTTTCGGCATCCCCCTCGGCCCGATGGAATATCTGATGATCGCCATCACGGCGACGCTGGGCGCGATCGGAGCGGCCGGTATTCCCAGCGCCGGCCTCGTCATGATGGGCCTGGTCTTCACCAGCGTCGGCGTGCCGCTTGAGACCATCGCCTTCGTCGCGGGCATCGACCGGATCATGGACATGATGCGCACGACGACCAACGTCACCGGTGATTCGACCTGCGCTGTCGCCGTCGCCCGGCTGACGGGCGAACTCAATGTCGAGGAATTCGTCTCGTCCGACGACATCTAGCGATTGCCGGCGGGGTCGTTGCTTCAAGTGGGAACCGTGTGAGCTTTCTCGACGCCCTCAGCCCGCGTTATCGCCTGATCCTGTGCGACATCTGGGGCTGCATCCACGACGGCGTGAGCCTCTATCCCGGAGCGGCGGGCCGGCTCCGTCAGTGGAAGCAGCAGGGCCGGACCGTCGTCCTGATCACCAACGCGCCGCGGACGACGGAAGCGGTCGAGCAGCAGCTGATGCGCCTCGGCCTGCCGCGCGAATCCTGGGACTTCGTTGCGACCAGCGGAGAGGCGGGAATTGCCGCCCTGAAGGACATCGGGCGCCCAGTCGGCTTTATTGGCACGCCGGCAGACCGGGCGATCCTCGAATCCCGGAATATCGAGATTTGCAGCGACAAGGGATTTGACCATCTCGCCTGCACCGGCCTCGACGGGCACCGCCGCGACCCAGCCGATTATGAGCCGCAGCTGCGGACGCTCGCCGGGCGTGGCGTTGTGGTTCATTGCCTCAATCCCGACCGGGTCGTGATCCAGGGCGGCGTTCCGCTGGCCTGCGCGGGAGCGCTCGCCGACATTTACGAGTCGTTCGGCGGCGACGTCCGCTGGTACGGCAAGCCGCACGAGGCAATCTACCGCCACGCGCTTCGCTTGGGCGGCGACCCCTCGCCGGACGAAGTGCTGGCCATTGGCGACGGGCTTCAGACCGACGTGCTCGGCGCCGCCAGAATGGGCTTCGACTGCGCGTTCGTGACCGGCGGGATTCATTCGGGCGAGCCGTTTCCTGCCGAATTCGGCGCGGAGAACGGGCTCGGCGAATGGCATCCCGTGGCGGTTATGGACTCCCTCGACTAACGTTCGCCCGGTGCCGGGGCCCGCGGAGGCCTTACCCGGCGGTGTTCGGAGCGGAGCTGCAGCACCAGTACCAACACCATCAGAGCATAGCCGGCGACATAGGCCGCGGCGGCGCCGGTCACCCCGAAATTCCACGCCAGCGGCGCGACGATCGCGAAATAGGCAAGGGTGCCGACCAGCCGCGCCTTGAGCGGCCCGTCGGGGCGGTCGAGCGCATAGAGCATCGGCGGCAGAGGGAAGCTCAGCATGGCCAGCAGCGGAACCGCCATCAGCACCACCAGAACCGGATAGGCGCCGAGGAACTCGGCCCCGAACAGGAGGTCGAGCAAGGCCTCGCCGGCGAGCAGCACGACGGCGATGGCGACGATCCCGACCATCGCCGCCAAGGCGGTGCCGCGAAGCATCAGCTTCCACGGCGCCTTGGTGGCGAAGTCCATCCTCACCACCTCGGGATAATAAGCGCGGGCGATGAGGTCGGCGGGCTTCTGGGCGCTGTCGGCAAGGCTGGCGGCGATCCGGTAGAGGCCCGCCGCCGCCGGGCCGACGAGGCCGCCGACCACCAGCCGTGCGATCGGCCCCCAGGCGGTCTGCAGCGACACGGTCAGATTGACGTGGATGGCGAAGCGCCAGGCGCCGGCAAGGCCGTCGGGCCGGAGCGTCGGGCGGATGCCGCGACGCATTTCGCGGCGCCCGAGCTCTCGCCAGGCGAGGAACCACAGGAACAATTCGCCGCCGACGTCGGTCGCCAGCCAGATCAGAAGGAAGGTCTCGAACGAGGCGCCCTGCGCCCAGGCGATTCCGGCGAGAACTGCACGGACGATCGGATAGCTGCTGCCCTGCCAGCCGATCAGATCGAAGCGGTCGAGCGAGCGCAGCACCCCGACCGGGGTCGCCGCGCCCATCACCGGCAGCGCCAGGCAATAGAGCATGGCGAGGATCAGATAATCGTCGGGGATCCCGAACCAGTGGCCGATCAGCGGCAGCAAAGCGATGGCGACGGCCATCCCGGCCAGGCCGCTGACGATGTCGAGCCCGAGGCCGAAGCCGATGGCGCGCTTGAACCGGCTCTGATCGCCGCCGCCGAGCGCGTCCCCCCCGTACCGGACGATCAGCTGCCACGACTGGAACTTGGTCAGCCCGCTTGCTGCCTGCGCATAGCTCCGGATCAGCACGAGGAGCCCGAACAGCACCAGGCCGAGGCCGCGGCCGGCAAAGGCGATGGCGGCGAGCCCGGCGACGGCCGAGACCGCCTTGGACACGGCGAGATAGCTGCTGTTCTTGAGCAGCGAGCGGAAATGCCGGTCGCGAAACCAGTGCCTCATGGCCGCGAGGCTCTAGGGCAAAGGTGCCTGCCTGTCGTCCCCGCTACGCCGGCTCGGGCACCTTTTGCTGGATGACCTTGTCGGCGAGCGGGCCGTTGAGCTCGGCGAGATGGTCGAACTCGGCCTCGTAGGTCGCCAGGCCCTGGCTCTGCGAGCGAAGCTCGGCCTCGAGCCCGCTGAGCTCGGCCTCGGGAAGCAGCGCCTCGATCCGGTCCCAGCCGGTCCAGCCGTCGCGCGGGCCCATTCCCAGCATCTGGCCGCGGCGGCCCGCGACCGCGGAGGTGATCCGGCTGGTCGCGCTTGACGGGCAGACCACGCCCAGCTTGTGCATCGGCTCGAGCAAATGCGGGTGGGCGGCCGCGAGCGCCTCCTGCATGGCGATCCGCCCCGCGAGGCGGAAGGCGAGCTCGGAGCTGTCGACGCTGTGGTAGCTGCCGTCGACCAAGGTGACGGCGACGTCGACCACCGGGAAGCCGAGCGGGCCCTTGGCCATCGCCTCGCGCACGCCGTCCTCGACCGCCGGGATGTATTGGCGGGGGATGGAGCCGCCGTGGATCTTTTCCTCGAACTGGAAGCCCGAGCCGCGGGGCAGGGGACGGAGGTCGATGATGACGTCGCCGAACTGGCCGTGGCCGCCGGTCTGCTTCTTGTGGCGGCCGCGCACGTGGGCGACCGCTTTGCGGATCGATTCGCGATAGCCGATGGTCGGCGAATGGCTTGCCACCTCGACTCCGTAGCGGCGCTTGAGCTTGGCGAGCGTGGTCCTGAGGTGTTCGTCATTGACTCCCTTCAGGAGCATCTCGTGACTGGCCTCGCAATGTTCGAGGATCAAGGAGCTGTCTTCCTCGATCAGTTTCTGCAGCGCTCCGGACAATTTGACGTCGTCCTTGCGGTCGGCGGGCTCGATCGCGAGCGTGCAATTGCGCGCCGGATATTCAATTTCGAGTTCGGGCGGGAGGGTGCCTTTGCCGAGCCACTGGCCTGCCTTCACATTGTCGACCTTGGCGACGGCGACGACATCGCCGTTCCGCGCTTCCGAGACTTTCTGGGTGCGCTCGCCCTGGACCTTGAACAAAGCGCCGAGGCGTGCGGTTTCGCCTCCCCGGGTCCTGAGGTCCGACCCTTCGGCGATGTTGCCGCCCAGTGCACGTGAGAGGGCGAGGCGGCCGACCGAGCCGCCGTGGCTGATCTTGAAAACGTAAAGCGACGGATTGGTGACATCGAGCCTGCGGGCGCTCGACTCCGGTCCGGGCGACTCATGCCGCAGCGCCTTCAGCAGGCGGCGCACGCCCCAGGAGCTGGTGGCGCAGCCGAACAGCACGCTGACCGCGAGATTCTCGCTGGTTTCGCGGGCGAGGTCCTGCATCACTTTTTCGCGCGGCGGCACTTCGTCCATCAGCAATTGTTCGAGGAGCTCGTCGTCATGGTCGGCAAGCTGCTCGAGGAGCTGCGTGCGCGCCTGGGCCTCACGCTCCTGTAGCTCCCCCGGAATGTCGATCTGCGTTGATTCCTTGCCCGGCTGATAATGGTAGGCGCGCTCGAGCGCGAGATCGATGAAGCCGGTGATCCTGTCGCCATCGCGGATCGGGATCTGGCGGGCGATGACCGGCGAGACGCTGAGCGGCTGGAGGGCGGAGAGGAGGTCGCGTACGCGGCCGCGGGCCTGGTCGACGCGATTGACGAAGATGAGATGCGGGATGCCGAGTTCGTCGAGCGCGCGCAGAGCCGGGGCCGCCAGCGGTGCCCTCGCCGGGTCCGGGTCGACGACGACGATCGCAAGATCGGCGATCGCCAGCGCCTTGGCGGCATCGGCCGCAAAACCGATCGACCCGGGACAGTCGACGATGGTGTAGGAATCGCCGAGATAATCGAAATGGTAGAGGTTGAGCTCCGTCGAGCCGCCGCGGTCCCGCGCTTCGGGACTTGAATCGCCAAGACTGGTGCCGTTGGCAACGGAACCCAGCCGGTCGCTGGCCCCGGCCCCGAACAGCATCGCTTCGGCCAAGCTGGTCTTGCCCGCGCCGGCCGGTCCGACCAGCGCGATCGCTCGAGTGCCGTTGATTTGGGCTCCGTTTGCGTGGGGCATGCGACTCTCCTCTCGTCCGTGTCAGCGGGCGCCGAGTCGCTCGGAAGGCGCTCCTCGGCGCTCTTCGAAACTTCCAGCGTCGGACGGTTTTCGCCCGTTGGCAAGAGGGGATATCGCACGGCCCGGCCGACCTTCTTCGACCGGCTTGGAACGCGACGGCGGTTGCGGGCTTGAGTCCGACATGAACGCGAAACAGCAGAACGACGAGCACGGCCACGAAGCGGCCACTCCTGCGCAAATGCCTCGGCGGGCCTGGCAGGACATCGCAGCGCGCACGTGGAAGCGTACGTGGGAGGACAATGTCGGCCTGGTCGCGGCCGGAGTGGCATTTTACGGCTTTTTCGCGATCGTCCCGCTGCTCGGCCTGATCGTCCTGATCTACGGGCTTTTCGCCGACGCCGGCACGGTGGTCACCAACATGCGCGCCTTGACGGTCATCCTGCCCAACGACGTCGCTGAGCTGATCGGCGAGCAATTGATGGCCGCGGTCGAGGCCTCAGCGCAGATGAAGGGCCTCGGCATCCTCGCTGCGCTCGGAGTCGCGCTCTACGCCGGAACCAACGGGGCCGGAGCCGTCGTCACTGCGCTCAACATCGCCTATGAGGAAAAGGAGAAGCGCAGCCTTTTGCAATTCTATCTGGTGGCGATCGCCATAACCGCGGCGGCGCTGTTGCTCGCGCTTCTTGCGCTGGCCGCGGCGTCGGCCATTGCCGGGCTCGAGCAGTTCGCGCCGGGCGCGTCCGGGCCGATCGTCCTGGCAGCAAAGATCGGCGGCTATTTCGCGCTCGGCCTTGCGGCGGCGGCGGTCGCCGCCACGCTTTACCGCTTTGGTCCATCACGCGAAGAGGCGCGCTGGGAATGGATAACTCCCGGCTCGATCCTCGCCGCCGTGGCCTGGGTGCTGCTGACCATCGCGTTCGGATTTTATGTGACGCGCGTCGCCAATTACAACGAGACCTACGGCTCGCTCGGGACAATCATTGTCCTGCTCACCTGGATTTATCTGTCGGCTTATGTGCTGGTGCTGGGAGCCGAGCTCAACAGCGAGATCGAACACCAGACCGCCCATGACAGCACCACCGGGCCGGAGCAGCCGATGGGCGAGCGCGGTGCCTGGGCGGCCGACAACGTCGCCGAGGACGACGACATCCAGGACCGGCCCGAGGAGGCGAGGGAGGGGGAGAAGCTCACTCAGGCCTCGCCCGACGCGCCGCAAAACGACTAAGCAGGGCTATTTAGCGGCGGGGCCGGCGCGAAACAGCCAGCGCATCGCTAGGCGGTGGGCGCGGGCAGAATCGGCGGCATGGGTTCCGCCTTCGATCGTCTCCGAACGGAAGGTCCAGGGCAGATCGTTGCGTCCCGTCCAGCGCCCCAGCCAGTCGGCCCGCGCGTTCGCGTATTGAGGATCGTCGAGCGAGCCGCTGGCGACGAGCAGGTGCAGGTCGCGGCGGCTGGCCGGGGCCGGGGCGGCGAGCAGCGAAGGCAGAAGGTCGACGGTCGGATTGCTGGCGATTCGGCCCCAGAACAGGTCTGGCCTGGTGAAGGCCGAATGCAGCACGAAGCCGCCGCCGCGCGACTGGCCGAGCAGCATCCGGCGGGCGGGATCGGCGCGGACGCTCTGCTCGACGCGCGGGATCAGTTCGTTTTCCAGAAACCGGCCGAATGCGTCGGCGCCGACGGTGAAATCATGGCGACGGCGATTTTGCGGCGGCTCGAACGAGCCATAGGCGATTCCGACGACGAGCATGCCGGGGACATCGTCATCGTAGTGCAGGAAGCGCTGGTTCGAAGCGAGGTGGGGGAACAGCGAATCGCCGTCGAGGATGTAGAGCGCCGGGAAACGCTTGGCGCGCTGCTCGCCATAACCTTCCGGATAGCTGATATAGATATGGTAAAGGTGGCCGGTCTCGCGGCTGTCGATGGGAAAATATTGGCCGGTCAGGACCGGCAGGTGATCGAGCGGAATGACCAGGGCGCTGCCGGGAGCGGCGGCCGGCGCTACGGCGCAACCGGCCAGCGCCAGGCCGGCGCAAGCCACCAAAATGTTTTTGACGGGCAGGCGTTGCACCCGATCAGGTTAGCGAGTCCCTCGCGCTTGACCAGCCTAGGCGGCCGGAAGGAGCTTCTTCTCGCCGGCGAGACGCAGAAGCGCCGCCTGCAGCTTCTCGAACGCACGAACCTCGATCTGGCGGATTCGCTCGCGGCTGACGTTGTAGACCTGGGACAGCTCCTCGAGAGTCTTCGGCTCGTCGGACAGGCGCCGCTCGGTGAGGATGTGCTTCTCGCGGTCGTTGAGGGCGTCCATCGCGCTCATCAGCAGTTCGTGACGGACCCGGCTTTCCTGGGCCTCGGCAATCCGCTCGTCCTGAAGCGGACCGCTGTCGACGAGGAAATCCTGCCACTGGCTCTCGCTGCCTTCGTCGCCTTTCAGGGAGACGTTGAGCGAGGTGTCGCCGCCCATCGCCATTCGCCGGTTCATCGACACGACCTCGTCCTCGGTGACCCCGAGGTCGGTGGCGATCTTGGCGACGTCCTGGGGCTTGAGGTCGCCCTCTTCGAAGGCGTCGATCTGGTTCTTCATCCGCCGCAGGTTGAAGAACAATTTCTTCTGCGCAGCGGTGGTGCCCATCTTCACCAGGCTCCACGAGCGCAGGATGAATTCCTGGATCGACGCGCGAATCCACCACATGGCATAGGTAGCGAGACGGAACCCGCGATCCGGCTCGAACTTCTTGACGCCCTGCATCAGGCCGATGTTGCCTTCGGAAATGAGCTCGCTGACCGGCAGGCCGTAGCCGCGGTAGCCCATGGCGATCTTGGCGACGAGGCGCAGGTGCGAGTTGACCAGCTTGGCGGCCGCTTCGGTGTCGCCATGCTCACGCCAGCGCTTGGCGAGCATATATTCTTCCTCGGGCGTGAGGATCGGGAACTTCTTGATCTCGGTGAGGTACCGGTTGAGCCCGGCCTCTCCGCCCGTGGCGGGGATCGATACCATCCCCTTTTCCTTTGCCATTCTTCCCGTCTCCCTGGGCCGGGCGCGTTTCGAAGCGCCCTAGCCGCTTAAATCCTATACACCAAGGGCAGTGAACAGTTCCTGCATGTCCGGTGGCATGCCGCTGTCGAACGACAGGCGGTGCTTCGTTACGGGGTGGACGAAGCCGAGCTTCGCCGCGTGCAGCGCCTGCCTGTGAAATCCAAGGTTTTTCAACAGTTCGCGGTGCGCTCTTGATGAACGACCGTAAACCGGATCGCCGAGCAGCGGATGGCCGATCGAAGTCAAGTGGACCCGCACCTGATGGGTCCGGCCGGTCTCCAAACGGCATTCGACCAGCGCCGCCTCGCGGAGCAGCTTCAGCCGCCGCCAGTGCGTGACGGCGCGCTTGCCGCGACCGTCTTCGACGATGGCGATCTTCTTGCGGTCGGCAGCCGAGCGCGCCAGCGGCGCGTCGATAACGCCTTCCGGCGCTTTCGGCACGCCGGCGACGATTGCCAAATAGCGCCGCTCGATGCTGTGCGCGGCGAACTGCCTGGCGAGGCCCTCGTGCGCCGGGTCTGACTTGGCGACGACGAGAAGGCCGGACGTGTCCTTGTCGATGCGATGGACGATCCCGGGTCGGGCGACCCCGCCGATCCCCGACAGGCTGTCGCGGCAATGATGGAGAAGCGCGTTGACGAGCGTCCCCTCGGCATTGCCGGCAGCCGGGTGAACCACCATTCCGGCTGGCTTGTCGACGACCAGCAGATGTTCGTCCTCGAAGATCACGCGGAGCGGGATATCCTGCGGCTCATTGTGTGCGGCCTCGGGCTCGGGAACGGCGAGGCGGAATTGCTCGTCACCTTTCACTTTGGTCGCGGGGTCGCGAATGACCGCTCCGCCAGCGTCGATCAGAGCTCCGATGCGGATCAGCGATTTCAGCCGTTCGCGGGAGAGGGCAGGAACCGCGTCGGCGAGCGCTCGGTCGAGCCGCCAGCCGCCGTGGCCGGCGCTCAAGCGCACGTCGACGATCTGCTGCCCCCCGGCCATGGACGGGATATCGGAACCGTATCGAAGCTGTTCAAGCGGCCCAGCCTTGCGCCAGGTTAAAGTCTGCCGCATCAAGCGCGGCGATGAACGCGGTCGATCTCGCCAGCCTGCTCTGCTCGCGTCTATGCCACGACCTGATGTCGCCGGTGGGCGCGCTGAACAACGGGCTTGAGCTTCTGGCTGATGAACAAGACCCCGACATGCGGGACAAGTGTCTCGAGCTGCTCGGCGAAAGCGCCCGGGCATCAGCCAACAAGCTCAAATTCTTCCGCCTCGCGTTCGGCGCGGCAGGAGGATTCGGCGACGAGGTCGATACACGCGAGGCGCGGAGCGCGCTCGAGGGCCTGTTCGGCGTGGAGCGGCGGATCGAGCTTGGTTGGCTGGTCGACGAGGAGAAGCTGCCCAAGGGCGCCGTCAAGCTCCTCCTCAATCTCGCGCTTCTCGCCGGCGATGCACTGGTCCGGGGTGGCCGCCTCGATGTCGGCGCCGAACGGGCCGAAGAAGCGCTCGAGCTTGTGATCCGAGCCGAGGGGCCGCGCGTGCTGCTCGATCCGACCCTTCGCGAGACGCTTGCGAACGGAAGCAGCGGCGACACGGTCGAGCCGCGCGCGGCAGGCGCCTGGCTCGCTTATGCTCTGGCTGGCGAAGCCGGAGGGACGATCCAGCTGTCCGGGCCTTCGGACGAGCTGCTCATGATCGGGGTCAGGCTGCCCGCACAGGGATAACGGCGCATTAACACCTTGCCGCCATAACGGCCGCCGTGACTGGGGGCTGAGGCGCGCCGATGGACGACCTGATTGCGGATTTCGTCGCGGAATGCCGCGAGATGCTTGAGGCGCTTGGTGGCGAGATCGTCGCCTGGGAGGCGGCGCCGGACGATCGCGCGCGCCTCGATTCCATCTTCCGCTTCGTGCACACGGTCAAAGGCAATTGCGGCTTCTTCGAGTTCCCGCGCCTCGAGGCACTGAGCCATGCCGCCGAGGACGCGCTCGCCGACGTTCGCGCCGGTCGCCGCCAGGCCGACGGACCGTTGGTCAGTGCAGTGCTGGCGATCATCGACCGCATTGGCGAAATGATTAACGCGATCGAGAGCGGCGGCGAAATGCCCGCCGGTGACGACAGCGCCCTGATCGACGCTCTCGCGCCCGGAGCCGAGGCCTCGGCCGTGCCCGCTGCTGCCGCGGCCGCAGACGGCCAGGGCAAATCCTCGGCGCCGCGCACGATCCGTCTTTCGGTCGAGCTGCTCGACCGGGTGATGAGTACCGTTTCGGACATGGTGCTGGCCCGCAACGAGCTTGCCCGAAGGCTGCGGGAATCCCCATCCGAAGTCGCGGTCGACGGCGCCTTCGAGCGGCTAAGCGCGATCATCGCCGAGATGCGCGACGCGATCACCCGGACTCGCATGCAGCGCATCGAGAATCTGTTCGTCGCTTTGCCGCGAATGGTACGCGACCTATCCGCCGAGCTCGGCAAGCAGGTGCTGGTCGATATCGACGGCGGCGACGTCGAGCTGGATCGCGAGATGATCGAAATGATCCGCGATCCCCTGACCCACATCATCCGCAACGCGGTTGATCACGGAATCGAGACTCCCGCTGAGCGGCTGAAGGCCGGCAAGCGCGAGATTGGCATTCTGTCGGTCTCGGCGCGCCAGTCCGGCAACCAGATCCTGATCGACATCCAGGACGACGGCCGAGGCATCGATGGCAAGAGGCTCGTCGAAAAGGCGATCGCTGCGGGTATCATCGACAAGGCGGCAGCGGCGGAGTTCAGCCCGCGTGAGCAGCTGGCTTTGATCTTCGAGGCCGGGCTTTCCACTGCCAAGGAAGTGACGGCGATTTCCGGCCGCGGTGTCGGCATGGATGTCGTGCGCTCAAACGTCGAGCGGATCGGCGGCATCGTCGAGGTCGACAGCAGGCTTGGCGAAGGAACGCGAATGACTTTGCGCGTTCCGCTCACCCTGACCATCATCCCCGCGCTGACCGTTTCGATTGGCGGCCAGCATTTCGCGATTCCGCGCTCCGCGATCGAGGAGATCGTTCGCGCCAGGGGCGAATCGGTGAGCCTCGACAGCCTCGGCGGCGCCGGAGTGGCGACGATCCGCGGACGCCGCGTTCCCGAAGTGGCGCTTGCCGACATTTTGGGAATCGACAGCGAAATGAAGGATGAGGACCGCACGCTCATCGTGCTTCGGCCGGCGGGCGGCGATGTCTATGCCCTGGCGGTCGATCGCATCCACGATCATGAGGAACTGGTGGTCAAGCCGGCTGCTCCGGCGGTGATGGCGACCGGCCTGTACGCCGGCACCACCCTGGCCGACGACGGAAGCCCGATTCTATTGATGGACCCGGCCGGAATTGCCGAGGTCGGCGGCGTCAAGCTCGAGACGCAGGAGCGAGCTGCCCGGGTGGCGGAGGAGCAGGCCACCGTGACCGGCACCGAAGCGACACCGGTTCTGCTGTTTCGCGGCCTCGATGGCGCCCGGCGGGCGCTTCGACTTGCCGTCGTCGATCGTATCGAGGAAGTCCCCGCATCCGCGATCCGGCAAGGCGCCGGTCAGCTGCGTGTGCAGCTGGGTGAGGCGATCCTTCCGCTCGCCGGCGCCGAGGGTGTCGAGATCGAGGGCGAAAAGGTTCGCGTGTTCCGCCTCAACGACGGCAGCCATGAGATCGGCTACGCCTTCAATGAGGTCATCGATCTTTCCGCCGTCGACCGCGACGTGATCCTGGCCGACAGCCCCGGCGAGATCAGCGGGGTCACCCTGATCAACGGCGAGCCGGCCGAGCTGGTCGATGCTCACTGGCTATTCGCCAACCATCTCGGCCCGGCCGCGCGGCACTCCGGCGAACGGCCCGTTTGCCGGCTTCCGGCTGACGACCCGTGGATGCAGAACATGCTCCGGCCGATCGTCGAGGCGGCCGGTTACCGGGTCATTGCCAGCCTCGAAGAAGGCGACGCCGATCTGGTGATCGCTGCCGAGGGCAGCACCGCCAAGCCGCCGAAATCGGCAAAAACCATTTGGCTGCGCTCCAATCCCGAAGGGGCGGGGGACAGCGACAGGAGCATCTACCGCTACGACAGGGCCGGGCTGCTGATGGCTCTGAAAACGGCAGGTGCGGGGAAGGGCAAATGAACGAGCTTCTGCTGATCGTGACGATTGCCGGCCAGAAGGTCGCCTTCCCGGCGGCCGCAGTCGAGTCGGTGGTTGAGCTCGATACCTTGATCCCGGTTCCGCGGGCGGCCCCGCACGTCGCCGGCCTGTCGGCGCTTCGAAGCCGCGTGCTGACGGTGATCGACTGCATGCGCTCGCTGGAGCTCGGCACTACCGACTGCTCCAACGGCATTCGCGAGGCCGCGGTCGTCGAGCTCGACGGCCATCATTATGCCCTTACCGTCGACCTGGTCGAGGACGTCGTCGAGGCGCAGTCGGAGCCCAGTCCGATTCGAGCGGCAATGGGACCAGGGTGGGAGCGGGCTTCGCTCGGAATGGTCGAGACGGACGCGGGGCCACTACTGCTGGTCGACGTTGCCGCCCTCATCTCGGGAGCGGAAGCGAAGGCTGCTTAAGCTCTTCGTTACCCTTGGAAGCTAAACGTGCGGAAACCGAAGCGGAAAGCGTAGGAAATGAAGAGCTGTCTGATCGTCGATGACTCGAAGGTGATCCGCAAGGTCGCCCGGCACATCCTGGAGACTCTCGAGTTCGAGGTCGACGAAGCTGGCGATGGACGCGAAGCCCTGTCGCGCTGCGAGCAAAAGATGCCCGACGTCGTGCTGCTGGACTGGAACATGCCGGTGATGAGCGGCATGGAATTCCTGAGGATGCTTCGCCAGCGCGGCCACAGCGACCAGCCAAAGGTCGTTTTCTGCACCACCGAGAACGACATGGCGCATATCCGCGCTGCGCTGGAAGCCGGCGCGGACGAATATGTGATGAAGCCTTTCGACCGCGAGACGCTGCACATCAAGCTTCAGCTCGTCGGCGTCGCGTAAGGGCGCCGCACGTGGAGCGGGCGCTCGCCAGATCGCGGGACCGCCAGGGAACGCACCGGAGTGGCAGGCGCCGGATCCGGCTGATGATCGTCGACGATTCGATGGTCGCCAGGGCTGTGCTGTCGCGCATGATCGAAAGCGACGATGCGTTTGAGATCGCCGCGGTGGCCGGCACGGCCGAGGACGCGATCGACGCCCTCCAGGCCGTGCGGGTCGACGTCATCATTCTCGATCTCGAAATGCCTGGTGCCGGCGGACTCAAGATGATCCCGCAGATCATCAACAATTCCGCCGGAGCAAGGGTGATGATCGTATCTTCGCTCGCCGAGGAAGGCGCAGAAGAAACGATTGCCGCGCTGGCGATGGGTGCAGCCGACACCTTGCCGAAACCCGGCACCGGTCGCTTCAACGGCCGATTCTCTGAAATCCTGCTGGCTCGGCTCAAGGCGCTCGGCCATGCCGAGGTGAAGTCGGCGCGGGCCGTCGGGATCAAGAATTCGATCTCCGCGCCGCTTCGGGCGATGCCGACGGATCCGATCGGCGTCCTTGCCATCGGCGCTTCGACCGGCGGCATCCATGCGCTGGGCAGTCTGTTTCAGTCGCTGCCGGCGCGCATTGGCGTGCCGATCCTCGTCACCCAGCATTTGCCGGCGCCGTTCATGACGGTGTTCGCGCGTCAGCTGGGGATCACCGCGCGCCGCGAGACGCTGGTCGCCGAGGATGGGATGGCACTCCATGCGGACCGCATCCTGATCGCGCCCGGCGATGCCCACCTCACCGTCGAAGCTTCAGTGAGCGGTCCGGTCGTCCGGCTTGTTCGGACCGCGGCGCCCAGCGGCTGCCTGCCCTCGCTCGACCCGATGTTGGGGAGCGTTGGCGCGTTCTACGGTTCGGCCGGTCTCGGGGTCGTGCTGTCTGGGATGGGCCGTGACGGTGTCGACGGCGCCGCCCGGCTAGTCGCTTGCGGCGGCGCGGTCCTTGCCCAGGACGAGGACAGCTCGGCCGTCTGGGGAATGCCCAGGGCGGTCATCGATGCTGGTCTCGCCTCTGCGATCATGGCTCCCGACAAGCTCGCGCGCCGCATTGCCTCGCGCACCGGAGACGGCCCATGCAAGTGAGCGACAGCTCCAGCCGAATCCTCGCCGGCCTGCTCGAGGCTCGCACCGGCCAGCAATTGACGATGAACCGTCGCTGGCGAATCGAAACGGCCTTGTCGGCATTGCTGCGCGAGCGCGGCATTGCCACCCTCGACGAGCTGATCACCATCCTCGTCATGGGCAAGGAGCCGGGGCTGTCCAATCAGGTGGTCGAAGCCTTGCTGAACAACGAAACCTATTTTTTCCGCGATCGCGCTCCGTTCGATCTGCTTTCCCGCCATGCGCTCCCGACGCTCGCCGAGAAGCGCCATTCGCAACGCAAGATTCGCATCTGGTCGGCCGGATGCTCGACCGGCCAGGAAGCTTATTCGCTCGCCATGCTGTTCGCCGAAAACGAGGCTGCCTGGCGTGGCTGGACGATCGACATCCTCGCCACCGACGTGTCCGGCACGGTCGTCGACCGCGGCCGAGAAGGGCTTTACACCCAGTTCGAAGTTCAGCGCGGGCTCGGAATTCAGCAGACGATCCGCTGGTTCGAGGAGTGCGACGGCGGCTGGCGCACGGTCGAGGCATTGCGCAAGAACGTACGGTTCCAGGTCCACAACCTTCTCGAGCAGCCGCCGCATCCCGGAAACTTCGACATCATCCTGTGCCGGAACGTCCTGCTCTACCTCTGTTCCGACAAGCGGACGCTGGCGTTCGAGCGGCTGGCTTCGGCCGTGGCGGATGACGGCTGGCTGATGCTCGGCGCCGGCGAGACGGTCATCGGCCAGACGCGGCGCTTCACCGCCGACCACCAGGCGCGCGGCCTGTACCGGCCGGTCCGCGCCGATGGCGTCGGCGAGAAACGGTCGGGGCAGGACCGCCGCGCAACCTCTAGGGCTTGACCATGGCCGCCTAGCTGTGCGCGAGTGGCGGCATGGACTTCATTGAGCGACCATCGCCCAATCATGACGAACGGGCGCTGCCGGTGTCGATGGTCGTCCTCCATTATACCGGAATGCCGGACGCCCAAGGCGCACTGGACCGGCTGACGTCCCCCGAAGCGAAGGTTTCCTGCCATTATTTCATCGACGAGGACGGGACGGTCTACCGCCTGGTCGACGAGTCGAGGCGCGCCTGGCACGCCGGCAAGTCGCGCTGGCGCGGCGTCACGGACGTCAATTCGGCAAGCGTCGGCATAGAGCTGGTCAATCCCGGCCACGAATTCGGCTACCGTCCGTTTCCGGACGAGCAGATCGCCGCGCTCCTGCCGTTGTTGTCAAATATCAAGGAACGCCACGGCATCGGCCGCGGCAACATCGTCGGCCATTCCGACGTTGCCCCGGCCCGCAAGGAGGACCCGGGCGAGCTGTTCCCGTGGTGGGAACTGGCCAAGCGCCGGCTTGCCTTGCCGAGCCCCAGCCGCGAGCTGATCGATCCCTTCTGGACCGACGCCGGTTTCCTTCTCGCGCTTGAGCGCTTCGGCTATGACGTCACCGATCCGCAGAAAGCGGTGATCGCCTTTCAGCGCCGCTTTCGCCCCGACCTCATCGACGGCATCATCGACGGCGAATGCCGCGCCAAGCTGCTGGCGCTCTTGCTGCCGCGCCCGCAGTAACCCATATTCCGTCGGCCAGAGGGCCGGGCGGCCGCGGCTCGCTTTGCGAGACGAGGAAAGTCCGGGCTCCACGGAACAACGGTGCCGGGTAACGCCCGGCGGCCCCGGCGAAGGCCGGGGTCAGGGACAGTGCCACAGAAAGCATACCGCCCGGCTTCGGACGGGTAAGGTCGAAAGGGTGCGGCAAGAGCGCACCGCGGTCCTGGCAACAGGGCCGGCACGGTAAACCCCACCGGGTGCAAGACCGAATAGGGGCGGCAGATGGGCCAAGTTCCGGCTCGCCGCCCGGGTTGGTTGCTTGAGGGGCGGGGCGACCCGTCTCCTAGAGGAATGGCCGCACAGCCCCGGACTTGATCCGGGGTGGACAGAACCCGGCTTACAGGCCCTCTGGCATTTTCGTCATTGCGACCCCCGATCAATCCGGGGGAAGCAATCCAGTCGACGCTTCTGGATTGCTTCGTCGCTTCGCTCCTCGCAATGACGGTTTAGAAGGACGGGAATGGTCAAGCAGAAACGATCCGACGACTGGGGTTTCCCGCGCTGGCGGCCCTACGGCAGCTCGCGAGGCGCGGCGCGCGTGCGCCTGTGCGACCGCGAGGGCTGCGACGAGCCCGGCGACCGCCCCGCGCCCAAGGCCCCGAACAGCGGCGAGCGCTGGTATTTCTGCGAAGCGCATGCCGCCGAATACAACCGCAACTGGAATTATTTCGCCGGCCTTAGCGCAGAGGAAGCGGCGCGGCGCGAATCCGAGGAGGAGCTCGGCGCAAGGGGCTTTCGCCAATCCGCCCAGTGGAAGTGGGCAGGTCCGGGAGACGGCAGCCGAAGCCGGGACGAGATGCGAGCGCTGGCCGTCCTCGACGTCGATCCCGACGCCGATTTCAAGGCGATCCGCACCGCCTACCGCCAGCTTGCCAAGCAGCATCATCCTGACCTCAAGCAGGGCGACAAGGAGGCCGAGACGCGCTTCCGCGAGATCCAGGCGGCCTATGACGTGCTTCGCAAGGCCGAGGAGCGTCGGGAGGCGAAAGCCTAATTGCTGAACATGAAGGTCGCGGCGCTGTAGGCGATCGGCCGCTCGGCTTCGCCGCCATGGGCGATGCCGCGGACGAAGGCGATGCTGCGGGTGATCTTGCTGCACTCGCAGCGGGCATGGACCGTCTCGCCGCGCAGAGCGGGGCGCAGATAGTCGATCCGAAGGTCGAGCGTCACCACCGGCCGGAACCGGCCGAGCTTGACCCAGATCGAGCTCCCGCTTGCGGTGTCGATCAGGCTGACGATCGCTCCGGAGGCGAGAATCCCGCTTTCGGGCACGCCGACCAGCTCCTCGCGCCACGGCAAGCAAAGCTCCGCCCAATCGTCGCCCGATGCGCGATATTCGAGGCCGAGGGCGCGGCCGTGGCCCACCCTTCTGGCGAAGCCGAAGAAGGCCGCCAGGTCGAATCCGCTTTGGCTGTCGGTCATGCCGCGAGCCGCTCCGCCGTATCGCGGATCAGCGCGATCATGTTGGGGACGCCCTGCGTGCGGTTGGCGCTGAGCTGGCGGCTGAGCTGGAACGGTTCGAGCTCGGCGGCAATGTCCATGCTTGCGACTTCTTCGGCGGGCCGGTCCTGGACGGCAGAGAGGATCAGGGCAACGATCCCCTTGGTGATCGCGGCATTGCTGTCGGCGAGGAAGTGCAGCCGGCCGTCGTCGCTTGGCGTCGGATAGACCCACACCGCAGCGGAGCAGCCGCGCACCCTGGTCGCATCGGTCTTGAGCGCTTCCGGCATCGGCTCGAGCTTGCGGCCGAGATCGATGAGCAGCCGGTAGCGGTCCTCTCCCTCGAGCAGTTCGTACTCGTCGTAGATTTCGCGGAGGGGCGGAAGTCCGGTCACCCGAGCGAGATAATGGGCCGGGCGGCGCCTGTCATCCTAACGGTCGCGCAGTTCCTCGATCTGGCGGGACAGGCTGTTCTCGCGGTCGGTGGCAATCCGCTCGAGCACGTGGATTCGTTCCTTGAGCTGCTTGACCTCGTCGCGAAGGCGCATGGTCTCGGCCCGTTCCTCGGGACTGACGCTGCCTTCGACCGGCCGGCGGGAGTGCAGCCAGGCGCGGATCACCGACGCGACCATGACGATGAAGACGATGCCGACGACCATCGAGAATGGATTGTTCACTGCGCTTGCTCTCCCTGTTTGATGTCCTTGCGCGGCCGCAGCGCTTCGATCTGCGCCGCGGTCTGCATTCCGCCGTCGGTGACGATCTGCTCGAGCACGCGCAGGCGCTGCTCGACCTCGACTGTGCGAGCCGCATATTGCGCCGCCTTTTCCGCCGCCTGCATCGCCTCGATCTCCAGCTTCCGTTCGCGGAATTTGAAGAATCGGTGGAAGCCGTAAAAAACCGTGATCACCGGCAGGCCGATGACGATCAGGGCCACCATGACTTCGCCGGGACCGATCATGCATTGCCTCCTTGGTCATGCGCCAGCGCGTCGATTTCGCGGGCGAGCCGATGCGGCTCGTCGGTGACGATCCGTTCGACCGTCTCCAGCCGGTCCTTGATCGACCCGATTTCGGCTCGCAGCTGGGCATTCTCGGTTGTCAGCAGTTTGATGCGCTCCATGGACTCCCTGTCCGGGCGCGGGTGAAGCGGCTTTCCCCAGCCGGTCTCAAGCGGGTAACCGTTCTTGATCCTGAGCCAGGTCGTCAGGATGCTACCGGCCACACACACCGAAATGATGACCGCGATGTAGGGCATCGCCTCTGCGATGAAGCTCAAGAAGCTCATGACTTCTCCTCCGATTGGCGGCTTCTAGCGAAGTTGCTCGATCTCGCGGGCGAGCGAGCGGTTCTCCGTGGTCACATAGCTTTCAATATCGGCGAGCCGCCGGTCGATGTCGCGAAAACGCGAGCTGATGTCCTGGGCACCGCGCCGCGGCGACGCGCGCACATGCTGCCAGAACTGGCGGTCCTCGGTGTCGCCGAACTGAAGCTCGCGCGGCTTGTCCTGGGTCATGAAGGCGGCGATGATGTAGAGCAGGAGCGGTGCTCCGCTCCCCATGATCACCGCGGCGACGAACAGGATGCGGACCAGGGTTACGTCGAAGCCCGTGTAGTCGGCGACCCCGGCGCAGACCCCGAGGAATTTGCCGTTGCGCTTGTCGCGATAGAATTTCGTGCGGCTCGGCGGCTGCAGGTCGGTCATCTGCGATCTCCATCGGCAAGGAGGCGCCGGGGTTCGCCGCGGCCCGGCAGGCATTGCTGGCGCCAGTTGGGATTCTCTGCATCCATGATGCGTTCGATCGTGCACAGACGGTCATCGAGGCGGCGCGCCGCTTCGTGCAGGTCATCAAGCAATTTCTCGTCGCTCTGCGTCAGGGTCGCCGCCTGCTTCCACTTGGTCATATAGTGGAAGATCAGCCACGGCAGTCCGATGAACAACGTGATGATGGCCAGAGCGCCCATCATCATTCCCATAATTTCCTCTTCCATCGATTCTTATTCCCCCTTGCGCTTGAGCGCGGCCTTCATGGCTTCGAGCTCGGCATCGACCTTCTCCGACGCTTTCAGCTCGGCAATCTCTTCCTCGAGACTCTTCGGCCCGGTCATCCCGAGGGCATCGGCGCGGCCTTCGGCAAAGTCGGCGCGGCGCTCGAGGACCTCGAAGCGCGAGAAGGCGTCCTCGGTGCGGTTGCCGTTGAGCAATTCACGCGCCTTGGCCCTCGTCACCGCGCTCTCGAGCCGGGCACTGATCGCATTCTGGCGCGCGCGCGCCTCGCGCAACTTGCCCTGCAACTTGGCGATGTCCGCCTCATAGGCCTTCAGCGTCTCGTCGATCACCTTGATCTCGTCCCTGAGGCCGGCGGCCATGTCGGCCGCTTTCTGCCGCTCGATCAGGGCTGCTTTGGCGAGATCCTCGCGATCCTTCGACAGCGCTAGCTCGGCCTTTTCGGTCCAGCTCGACTGAAGCTCCTCCAGCCTGCTCAAGGCGCGGCGCATTTCCTTGCCGTCGGCGATCGTCCGAGCGGCCGAGGCGCGAACCTCGACCAGCGTCTCCTCCATTTCGAGGATGATCATTCGGATCATCCGCGCGGGGTCCTCGGCTCGGTCGAGAAGTTCGGTCATGTTCGCCGCGAAAATGTCCCGCGTGCGAGAGAAGATACCCATTCTGAACTCCGCAATGGTTTCAGGGCCCTGTGTGCATCCGTACTATACAAGAGACGTGCCATATTCCCGAAAATTCCGGAAACCTGGAAAATCCGCAATTTTCGAAGAGCTTGGAGGTGGAAATTTCTTGCCAACTGGTGGGATTTGCCACCAACAGTCGGCCAGATTCTTGAGCGGGAATTATGGAGCGGGCGGACCAATTCATCGGGCAGAGCCTGGCCTTTCTCGACGCGGTCGAGCGGGCGAGCCGTGCGGCGCCGCTCAATCGCCCCGTCCTCGTGATCGGCGAGCGCGGCACGGGCAAGGAGCTGATCGCCGAGCGCCTGCATCACCTGTCGCCGCGCTGGGCCGGGCCGTTGATCACGATGAACTGCGCGGCGCTGCCGGAGCATCTGATCGAGGCCGAGCTGTTCGGCCACGAGGCGGGCAGCTTCACCGGCGCCACCAAGACCCGCCACGGCCGTTTCGAGGAGGCGGACGGCGGCACCTTGTTCCTCGACGAGCTCGCGACCCTGTCGTCGCCGGCGCAGGACCGGCTGCTGCGCGCCGTCGAATATGGCGAGGTGACGCGCATCGGCGCCTCGAAGCCGGTCGAGGTCGATGTCCGGATCGTTGCCGCCACCAACGAGAATCTGCCGGCTCTGGTCTACCAAGGCAAGTTTCGCGCCGACCTGCTCGACCGGCTGTCGTTCGAGGTCGTAACCTTGCCGCCGCTTCGCGCCCGCTCCGGCGACGTGCCCTTGCTCGCCGAGCATTTCGGCCGGCGGATGGCGGTCGAGCTGGACTGGCCCAACTGGCCCGGCTTCACGCCGCGCGCGGTCGGCGAGTTCGAAGCCTACCACTGGCCCGGCAACGTCCGCGAACTGCGCAACGTCGTCGAGCGCGCCGTCTACCGCTGGGAGGATCCGGAGCGGCCGATCGATGCCATCCAGTTCGACCCGTTCCATTCGCCCTGGGCTCCCGCCGACCACCACTCGACGCCGATCGCCGGGGCTCCGCCTGCGCAGGCGGATGGCAATGGCGAGCCGCAGCCGCACCTGCAGCTGGTCGCCGAGCCGCCGGAGCCGGTCAGCGACCTCCGCGCGGCGGTCGCCGCCTACGAGCGCGCCCTGCTCGAGGACGCGCTTGCCCGCAACCGCTACAACCAGCGGGCGACGGCGTCGGCCCTTGGGCTGAGCTACGACCAGCTTCGCCACGCGCTGAAGCGCCACAAGCTGCTCGAGGCGGAAACCGGCTGACAGCCGGCGACCGGTCGAAAAACCGTGAAATCCGAACGCGAAAGGCGTATGATGCCTGCGCTAAAGTAAGGAGGCTAAGATGAAGGCTTTCCTTGCGCCGGCCGCCCTTGCGCTGATCACGGCGGCCCCCGCAACTGCCGCCGTTTGGACGGTCAGCGGCAGCCTTGCCCGATCCTGCTACGTCGCCGCCGAAGCCCGCATCGGCACGATCCAGGCGCTGGAGCATTGCGAGCAGGCGTTCAGGCACCAGGCGCTCAGTGGCGAGGAGCGCGTCGCCACCCACGTCAATCGCGGAATCGTCCGCATGGTGCGCCGCGACTTTGCCGGCGCCCGGGCCGACTTCGAGGCCGCGGCGGCGCTGGAGCCGAGGGAGCCGGAGGCGTGGCTCAACCTCGGAGTGCTGCTGTTCAACGAAGGCAACAGCGCTGACGCGGTGCCGATGTTCGACCGTGCGATCGAGCTCAGGACCAAGCGTCCCGCTTTCGCCTATTTCGGCCGCGGAGTCGCCCACGAGGACCTCGGCAACGTCCGCGCCGCCTATGCCGACCTCAGCCGCGCCCGGTCGCTGATGCCAGGCTGGGCGCTGCCGGCCGCGCATCTCGCCCGCTACCAGGTCCGCGGCAACTAGCGCCGCGGCGCCGCGGCGCCGCCCGCCCGGCCCGCCGCTACCAGCGGAAGGCGGTCATCGCATAGAGCATCGGGATCGACAGCATGGTGTTGACCCGGCTGGTGACCATCGCCGTTCGCGCGCTCTTCGCCTTGGCGGCGTCGTCGGCCTCGACCAGCCCGAGCGCCTTCTTCTGGTTGGGCCAGATGATGAACCAGACGTTGAACGCCATGATCAGCGCCAGCCACATGCCGGCGCCGATCAGCTGAACGCCGTCCTGGAAGGTCAGAGCCTCGGTAAGATAGCCAAGGACATGGGCGAGGGCGAGGCCGGTCAGCACGGTCAGTGCCGCGCCCCAGCGGAAGAAGAACAAGGCCTTGGGGGCGATATATTTCGACACGCCCGGCTTCAGCTCGGCCGGCACCTCCGGCATGGTCGGGATCTGCACGAAGTTGAAATAGTAGAGCAGGCCGATCCAGGTGATTCCGAAAAAGACGTGAAGCCATTGCAAAATGCCCGCGGCATTGACGTCGCCGGTGTGGAAAACGGCCATCAAGGCGATCGCCAGGCCGAGGCCGATCGCCAGTACCAGGTGCAGATTTTCGAACAATTTGCCCATCATTTCCCCCTTGTTTCGAGCAATCCGGTTGCGCCGGCCTGTGTAGGGCGGCCGCGGGCCTGCGAAAAGCCCGAAACGGCGCGCCGCGAGGCGGCGCGGGGGCGGGCCGCAATGCCCGCTAAAGTCGCTAATGTCCCGTATACGACGACCATTTTCGTGACTTTAAGCCGCTTCGGCGGCTCGAAACGCAGCGGATGCAGCAAGCCCATGCGCGCGCGGGCGCAGGCGCGCGCGAGGGCGGCGGCTGGCCGGCGAGCGGGGCATCGATGAGGCGACTGCAGGTCCGTCGCCGAATCTAAATCATGAAATGATGGCTGTAGGACAAGATTTTCTTGCGAAGACGGGAGGGCGGTAAGCGCGTAATGTCCGCAATAGGTGTATACGTGGACGCTAGCGATCAGGCGAGCATTTGCCGGACCGTTTACTCTTTCAATCAGGGCGGCGATGCCAAGACCCACGACAACAGGCGTGACTTGGCCTCATACGGGACTTGGCAATTGAACATTTGAAGGGGCGCAGGTTGAGTGCTGCCGGCGACGCAAAGATTTCCGAGTTCAGCTGGTTTCAGCCGGGATGATCTCGGCTGGTGGCGCGGGGCGAGCAATAAGATGGCCTTGGACAATCTTCACACCAATATCGCGCAATGTCCTTAGTTCGCTCGCTTTCTCGACGCCTTCCGCGACGAGTTTGCAGCCAATTTCGCGGGCGAACCAGATCAATGCCGAAGCCAAGGCTCTGCGCGCCGGATCACGGTCGATCCCGCGCGACAAGCTCATGTCCAGCTTGATGTAGTCCGGGTGCATCTGGAGAATGTGACGAAAGCTCGAATGACCAGCTCCAGTATCGTCTACTGCGATTCGTAGGCCCCGCTTACGCAACGGCTTGAGTGCCTCCATTAGGGGTCCATAGAGACTGACAGTGTCATGCTCCGTAATCTCCAGGATGATGCGATCCAGCGGCAGTGAAGAGAGCGACGCTGCCAATTCGTTGCTGATCGCCGTCTCGGGTGAAACGTTGATGCTGATCACTGCAGTTTCCGGAAGCGTCGCCAAGCCGTGAAGCGCCAAGGTTACGGCGAGCATCTCGAGTTCCGTGCCGAGGCCGACTTCCGCCGCTGCGGCGAACCACTTGTCTGGGGTCTGATATGGTTTTGAACGGAATCGCGCTAGCGCCTCGAGGAATTCCACGCCCGGCTCGTCAAGGCGGATGGCCGGCTGAAAGACCATTTGCAGATCGCGGGTGAGGAGCACTGACCTGATGCGACGAAGTTCCGTCTGCCGTGTGTCATCGTCGTCCAGTCCCTGCTGGATCTGTTCTCCGGCGAGCTGCGCGAACGCCTCCATGGTGGCCAGGTCCCGGGGCGTGAGGGACGGATCTGGTCGCGAACTGAAGCAGCAGAAGGTTCCGTACACGTCGCCATTCCGCAGGCGGATTGGCACGCTAAGGTGCGCGCCGACTGGCAAGCTGTTCGTGACTGTTAAAGAGGCCGCGAACGGATGATCAGCCGGGTCGCGGATCATTTGCGGCAGTTTGCCCTTGGCGACCCAGTGACAATAGCTTTCTTCAAGTGGATCGGAGCCGCCGACCTCAATGCATTTTTTTCCCGCGGCGCTCTCGACGTGGCGGAAAACCCTTCGCCCGTCGGTGAACTCAGAGATGAAGGCGACGTCCATGCCCAGATGTGTGCGCACGGAACGGAGGATTCCGTCCAAGCTCATCGGGGCGTGGAGACCGGCGGGTAAGCCCCCGCCAATAAGCGGGAGGACCTTCATGAGGTCCGGGAGAAGGCCGAGCCAACGGCCAGCTGGGCGCGAAGATCTGCTTCACAATACGCCATACTCGCCTCTCCAATTTTTTTACGGCATCTCTGCCAACGGAGGCCCGAACCGCATTCTCCAGGCGGGATCACAGGTTTAACCAAAGAATATCAACAAATGTTCCTGTCTCATGATTGCGACCTATAAGGAAATGCTGGGCATGCTAGGCAGCCAAGGCTATTTCTTCGCTTTCGGGATCGCGAAGCACATAGCCGCGGCCCCAGACGGTTTCGATGTAATTGGCGCCGCCGCAGGCAAGACTCAGCTTTTTCCTGAGCTTGCAGATGAAGACATCGATGATCTTGAGCTCGGGCTCGT